>Ga0114969_10004355_pt1 | contig 11196 bp, 11 predicted proteins | sample M_130807_MF_Meta_FD_87316 | JGI IMG/M metagenome (GOLD analysis project Ga0114969, IMG submission 87316) | Freshwater microbial communities from Lake Montjoie, Canada to study carbon cycling - M_130807_MF_MetaG | ecosystem: Environmental > Aquatic > Freshwater > Lake | place: Lake Montjoie...
CAATATTTCCTTAGAGAAAACAGGCAACAACGCTTCAGCCCCGCCAAACAATACCGCAAACAAATCGAGACTTAAAACAGCTAGTATGATTTGCGATTTGAATAGAAAACTAAATCCTTCTTGGAGACCTTTTATGATACCAACGTCCTTGGTAAATGTCACAGCTTTTGGTTTAATTTTTAAAATGCTGAATAAGGCGAATGACAAACACACAGCTGCAATAATTAATGTGTTGCTGACGCCAATGCCCGCCATCAGAAAACCGCCCGCTAAAGGCCCTAATACAGAACCAAGCATCCACGATGTGCTACTCCACGTAATCGCTTGCGACATGCGATCTCTTGCCACTAATAACGGTAAAAGTGAAAACGAGGAAGGCGCCAAAAATGAACGTATACAGCCGCTGAAAAACATAGCAGCCAAGATTAACCATTCGATTGTTTTTACCGAATGTGAATGAATAAACGAATTGGAACAGATGATGAAAATAAAAACGGCATTGAGCAAATAGAAGAGAATACAACGCAGATACATCGTTCGTTTTTCGCGCTTATCAACAAAATAGCCAGCCAACAATGCCATACTAAACGCCGGTATAACTTCTGCCAATCCAACCAAACCAAGTGACAATGGGTCTTTTGTAAGCGTATACAACAAATAGCTCACAACAGTTGTCTGCATAAAAAGTGAAAAAATCACCAGAAAGCGTGTTGATATAAAGTAAGCAAACTCTTTTTCCTTAAGTAATAAGATTGTTTTTCGTGCCGAGGAACTATCCATGTCGGGCAAATATAATTCATATGATTTTATACCAATGTCTGAATGTGATAATAACCCATTCTCAGTTTATCTAATTATCTTCGCTTTTCATGTTTCACGTTTTCATACAGAATTGTAAAATGGCGCTTGAAGAACTCAGGACCAATAAGCTTCGCACCTTTCTATCGCTGTTAGGTGTTACCATCGGAGTCTTCTGTATCATCAGTGTGCTTACCGTATTTGACAGTCTGCAAAACAATATTCAAACGAGTATGCAATCGTTGGGAAGTAATGTATTGTATATCGGCAAATTCCCTTGGATACCTGAAGAATCAGGCGAATATCCGATGTGGAAGTATAAAGCCAGACCTGTTTGTAATTATGCCGAAATGATGGCTATCCATAAATATGTCAATAGCGCTTCCTATACAGCCATTTCCTATTCGGATGAGTCGGAAAATATCAAATTTGGAAGCAACGAATTCAAAGGCGTTGGCATATTCGCTGTGACCTATGATTTCAATAAATTACAATCCATTGATATCAATGATGGACGTTATTTTTCATTGTCTGAAATGCAGGGTACACAAAGCAATGGCATTGTTATTGGCGCCACTGTAGCTGAACAACTGTTTGGCAACTCCATTTCTCCAATCGGCAAGTATATCGATATCTTCAGTCGTTCGTTTCAAATCATTGGTGTAATGAAAAAACAAGGCAAGACAATCACTGGTTTTAATTTCGACGGAGGCGCCATTATTTCATACAACTATCTGTCGTCCTTTCGTAAAATCGATAATAATATTGGCAGTGGTTTTACCGACCCTATTATTATGGTGAAAGCAAGAAAAGGTTTTGCCTTAGACGAAATGAAATATGAAATCAAATCTGTCCTTCGAGCGAACCGCAAATTGCGCCCTTCTGAAGCAGATACGTTTTCGTTCAATCAACTCGATAGCATTCAAAAGAGCATCAGCGCTATCTTTATCAATTTCAATATCTTTGGTTGGATCATCGGATTCTTCTCGCTGATTGTGGGCAGCTTCGGCATTGCAAATATTATGTTTGTGTCTGTTAAGGAACGTACCCGTTTTATCGGTGTCAAAAAAGCCATCGGTGCGCGTAAGTTCACCATCTTATCTGAGTTTCTAATCGAATCGGTGATCCTTTGTATGATGGGCGGCTTGATAGGCATTTTGTTCGTGATGATTTTATCAAAAATCTTAAGCGGACCGCTAGGCTTCCCCGTAGAATTATCAATGAATAATTTTCTTCTTGGCTTAGGTATCAGTGTCATGGTAGGCATCATCGCAGGTTACATTCCTGCCAAACGTGCCGCTAATCTTGATCCCGTAGTCGCAATACGAAGTTGATGCAGTTGCTAATCGTCAACATCGCATGCAAGACGAAACAATAAATAGCTTAACCAATGAATATTGAAGTGCCAATACCACAGGCATTTCAATATATGTGATTGGCCCTGCAGACAAGCACTATCTACCGAGCACCTACGGAAAAACAATCGGCAAGGCAAGCGTAACAGCTTATTGTATTAAATTCAAAAATCTTAACGATATTCAGTTGGATATATTGGATATCCTTATTCAAGATGCATTGAAACAAACAACGAACTAAACAAACATAAATCTCAATACCAAGGCAACTCGCATCGGGTAGGCATATTCCACTTGCTTCAACAAGTGTTTTTACTTAATTTTGGACATCCATAAAAGGACTCCTATTATATGAACGAAAAAATAAAGAATATCATCGCTTCCTCAATCGATACAAAACGTCAGATCATGGAAAACGAACGCATCATTCAAACGCTTGAAGATTGCAGCAACGTCATTACCACCGCATTTAAAAATGGCAATAAAGTATTGTTTTGCGGTAACGGAGGAAGTGCCGCCGATGCACAACATTTAGCAGCCGAATTCAGCGGACGTTTTTATACCGACCGCGATGCACTGCCTGCCGAAGCACTTCATTGCAACACGTCCTATATGACGGCTGTAGCCAACGACTACAGTTACGATGTCGTTTACTCACGCATGATCAAAGGCATAGGTAATCCAGGTGATGTATTAATCGGATTGTCAACAAGCGGTAATTCAAAAAATATTGTTGAAGCATTTAAGACAGCCAAATTAAAAAATATGGTTACCGTTGGTCTCACCGGCGACAACGGTGGCATGATGAAAGAGATGAGCGATTTTCTTTTGAATGTCCCTTCCTCTGATACACCGCGCATTCAAGAATCACATATTATGCTAGGTCATATCATTTGTCAATTAGTAGAAGAAAAATATTTCGGACATGCATCATAAGGATTGTATCATACTTGCCGGTGGCATGGGCACTCGATTGCAATCGGTCGTCAATGACAAACCCAAATGCTTGGCCGATATCAATGGCAAACCCTTCCTCTCTTATCTCGCACAGCATATCAAAAAATATGCCTTTCGCAAGGTGGTCTTTTCCGTCGGTTATAAGAAAGAGATGATCATCGATTATGTAAGCAATCACCCTGACGAATTCCCCTTCGATATCGCCTTTGCTGAAGAGAACGAACCTTTAGGCACAGGAGGCGCCATCCTCAACGCCATCCCCTTTTGCGAAACCGAAGATATCTTCGTGATGAACGGCGATACTTTTTTTGATGTGGATCTCAATGCCATGCACGAATTTCAACGAACGAAAATGGCCGATTGCACCTTGGCGCTCAAACCTATGCAGAATGCAGACCGGTATGGTCTTGTCAAGTTGAATGAGGATTCGATGGTGACCGGTTTTGAAGAAAAACAAGTTGGCGCATCAGGTCTTATCAATGGCGGCATCTATTGTCTTTTTAAAAGCTCCTTTATCAATATTCCGTTTGAACACAAATTCTCATTTGAAAAAGATTATCTCGAAAAATTTATTTCCGAACGCGAAATGGCTGGGTTCATTCAAGACCATTACTTCATCGATATCGGTATTCCCGAAGATTATGAACGCGCGCAACATGAACTTATTGTTGAACCATAAGTCGATTCATATTGTGGGCGTGCCCCTCGCCCGTCAAAGCCCGGATCCGAGGGTCGGGCTGTACGCTTCAATCCACGCTCATCGCGTGGGATTTTCACTACCATCCCTCACGCAGTTAACAACCACCTTCTTTTTTTCATTTACAACCTTTGTATACAATGCATTTCATCAATCACATCGACGCTAGTTGGACCTTATTTCTCGATCGCGATGGCGTCATCAATCACGAAAAAAATCAGGACTATATTCGCAATGCCTCAGAATTTGTTTTCTATGATGGCATGCTCGAAGCATTGAAAAAACTCAGTCAGGTTTTTAACCTCATTCTGATCGTCACTAATCAACGTGGCGTCGGCAAAGGCCTGATGACGCATCAAGACCTGCATGATATCCACGAATTTATGTCAACGGCCATAACACAAACAGGAGGACGTATCGATCGAATTTATTATGCACCTGATTTAGACAGCAATGCAATCGATCGCAAACCAAATATCGGTATGGGACTAACCGCAAAAACAGAATTCCCGTCCATCAATTTCGAAAAAAGCATTATGGTCGGTAATAATATCTCCGATATGAAATTCGGTAAAGCATTAGGGATGCATACAGTCTATGTCGAAACCACCAACTTATTACAAGAAGAAAATGAATTCGTGGATATGAAAACAGACAGTCTCGTTTCATTCACAGCTATGTTATAAGTTCGTACCATCAGCATGACGATGCGATTTGATGCACCTACTATCACGTCAAAGTCAATCTTATTAAAATCAAACATTATAGTATTTTCGTCTTTATGAATCATGCATCTATGAAACAATTTTTACTACACACATTCTTTTTTTTGTTTACACTGCAAGCCCATGCGCAAACAAAAATAGTTGGCAATGTCACCGATACCAAAGGCGAAACATTAATCGGTGTCAATATCTCGTTGGTAGGCACATACGACGGCGCCACCTCTAAAGCCAATGGTGATTATTCCTTTACAGCCTATAGCACTGATTCGGCTACAATCAAAGCAACCTATACAGGTTATACCGCGCAAGAAAAACGCATTAAACTAACGGGCAACGAACTGACGGTAAACTTCATACTCAAAGAAAAAATCAGTGACCTGAAAGCTGTCGTTATCAGTGCAGGTTCCTTTGAAGCAAGCGATGAAAAAAAAGGTACTGTATTAAAAGCATTGGATATCGTAACGACCGCCGGAAGTAATGGCGACAATTACAGTGCCTTGAAAACATTACCCGGCACACAACAAACCAATGAACGCGAAGGGCTTTTTGTTCGCGGTGGCACGGGTGCTGAAACACAAACCTTTATTGACGGCACTTGGGTGAAAAATGCGTTCAGTGCATCCATTCCAGATTTGGGTGCACGAGGACGATTTAATCCGTTTATATTTAAAGGCACAGTATTCAGCGCTGGCGGTTATTCTGCCTTATACGGTCAAGCCCTATCGTCGGCTGTGATTTTAGAAACCATCGATTTGCCTGAACGTTCATCCGCTAATGTAAACCTGTCAACAGTTGGCATTGGAGCTAATGTGCAAACGTTGAGTAACAACAAAAAATCGTCGTATGGCATCGGGTATAATTACACCAACCTCTCCCCTTATTTTGCCCTAGTCAAACAAAACGTCAAGTATAAAACCGCACCCACCGTGCATCAGATCGATTTGAATTATCGTATCAAGACATCGAAGACAGGCATCTTGAAATGGTATGGCTATCTCAATACCACCCATATCAATATACAACGACCGAATGTCGATAGCAGAGATTATGAAAATCCAAGCAAGGAATACAACGATGAGTATGGCGTCAAAAATAAAAATGCATATGGTAATGTGTCATATAAAGAGTATTTCAACCATGGATGGAAACTGAATGCCGGTCTCAGCGCAAGTTATAATCAAGATGATATCGAACTAAAAATTTTGAACAGCGAGAACAACATCGTAGTCGATTCTAATTTCAGTACGCGCAATTGGCTAAAAATTGCGAATAAGAATACATTAATCACCTCTAAGGTAGTCATTGAAAAAAGTTTGAATAACCTAAATGCGATACGCTTCGGTGCTGAATACCTCTACACAACTGATGCCAATAAGGTGGATCTCGCCTCGGCACCAACTATTCCGGTTACCTTCAACAATGCACAAATCAATGATCACTATACAGCACTATTTGCAGAAGGCGATATTTATATCACCAATGAACTTGCCGGGAAAATTGGTGTTCGCGGTGAATATTCGTATCTACTCAATACATGTAATGTAGCACCACGATTCTCTGCCGCCTATAAACTAAGCAAGGCGGGTCAGCTTTCAGTAGCTTATGGCATGTTTTATCAGAAACCTGACTATACCTATCTGATGCAAAATCAGCAACTTCATTTTATGAAAGCCGATCATTATATCCTTAATTATCAGTTTCAACCCAAAGACCGATTATTGCGACTTGAAGCCTATTATAAGAATTATATGAGCCTGATAAAAAAGAATACCATACCCACTAGCAATGGTAACGGCTATGCCAAAGGTGTTGAATTGTTTTATCGTGATAAGAAATCTATCAAAGGCATCGATTTCTGGATATCGTATTCTTATATCGACAGCAAACGAAACTTTTTGAATTACATACGCGCTGTTCAACCTGACTTTGTGGCCAATCACGTGGGTTCGCTTGTGTTTAAAAAATTCTGGACTAAGCGAATGTTTGGCATCAACGGAACGTATACGTTCTCTTCTGGCAGACCGTATATCAACTACAACACCTCGAACCCGAATAATCCAAATGCCGATGCGTCAACATTTATGACCGACCGAACGATGGTTTATCACAACATCGGCCTATCTGCCAATTATTTAAAAACTATCGGCAAAGCCTTTACTGTGTTTGTAGTAAGTGTGAACAATCCGTTTGGATTTAAGCAGCTCTATGGGTACAATTTTGCTAGCAAGGATTTGAACGGAGATGGCCAATTGTATAGCAAACCAATTACGCCGGCAGCAAAACAATTTGTCTTTATCGGTATGTTCATGAGTTGGGGCATAGACCGCAGTCAAGAAGCTATCGACAATAATTTATAAGCCCTTTGATTCAGACATAATTCAAAATAAATCCCGATATTTGATTTCTAAATAATTTAAAGATGAAAAAAATAATCTTATCATTAGCCCTTGTTGTAATTGCACTTGCTTCGAATGCACAATCTGATGCCTACAATGCTGGCATGAAAGGAATGATCAGCCGAATTGAATCGGCCCAAAGCAATCCAGAAGCTTATCAAGATGCGAGTAACGGATTTCTTCGTATTGCGGCCGCTGAAAAAAATGAATGGCTCCCAAAGTATTACGCAGCGTATTGCCTAGCCATGCAAGCTATGTTTTCAAAAGACAAAGAAAAAATAGATCCTATCTTAAATCAGGCAGACCAATTGTTATCTGAGATTTCTATTACTATCAAAAGTGATGAAGTAATGTGCTTACAAGCCTTCAGTAAAGCTACACGTATCAGTGTCGACCCTATGACACGTGGCATGAAATACGGCATGGAAATCACTAAATTATTAGACCAAGCTAAATCAATCAATGCAGAAAACCCTCGTATTTATTTCCTTCAAGGCGAATCAAAGTTTAATACACCAGAGCAATTTGGTGGCGGAAAAGCAAACGCATTGCAATTATTTCAAACTGCGTCTAAAAAATTCGCAGCCTTTAAACCAAGTTCAGATCTAATGCCTACATGGGGTCAACGCACAAATGAGATGATGATTGCAGAATGCAAAAAATAATATCCCTTCAACAAGAACACTATCTAAAAAGCCTCAGCAAACGCTGGGGCTTTTTAATGCCATTAAAAGAAGATGAAGCGAATTCGTTGTAACACAATTATGTTCAACTAACTGATTGTGCAACATGATTTATTCATAAGACGAGTTGAAGCTCAGTTTGAAGTGCGCATCTTTCTGCCATCTTCTTCACAATAAAAACATCCGACATAAAAAAAGCCGTTCGGTGATGAACGGCTTTTACTATGATTATGCTAAGGTTTTATTCTTCTAATTGAAACACGACCGGCAAACTGAAGGTTGATGAAACCTGTTTACCATTTTGTTTACCTGCTTTCCAATTTGGCATTCCTTTGACAACTCTTGTTGCTTCTTCATCACAACCATATCCAATTCCTCTAGAAACCTTGACGTCGGTGATATTACCATCTGAACGGACCACAAAACTTAAGATAACTCTTCCTTCGATGCCACCTTCACGGGCTGCATTCGGGTATTTAATGTGTTCACTCAGGTATCTGAAAAGAGCGTCTTCACCGCCTGGAAACTGAGCTTCTTGCTCAACAAATTCAAAGACTTCGTCTTTAACTTCTTTCACAGGTTCTACTGTAGCAGGGCCAGGTCCCATATCAGGTGCTTCAAGTTTAGCGTTCTCGTCTCCTTTTACCGTGACTGTACTAGCAGTTGCTTTCTCTAACTCTTGCTTGGGTGGCGGCTTCTCTTCGTCTCTTACTTCTTCAGCCTTTTTAATCACAGGCGGTGTAAACTTTACCTGTGGTTTTACTGGCGGTGGAGGCGGTGGAGGCGGCGGTGGAGGTGGTTTCTTTTCATCCATCGGTGGCGGAGCTATAAGCTCAGTCACTTTAGTCATTGGCTTTGGTTTGACTATACTCTTATTAATCAAACTAGCAATGACAGGAATTGACGCCAAAATCGTTGCAAAAACCATACATCCGATTAATGCATTCTTGGTTCGTTTCCTGTAATTCTTTCTCAGTTCGTAGGCACCATATTCTTTGTTTCTTCCTTCGAAGATGATGTCTAGTACGTCTGATTTTAAAATATCTTTACTTTCCATTGTTAAAAAAATTTTGCGTTGATGCGTTTGTGGTTTTATTCCATAACTTAATTTCCAACATTCGCTGCTTCTGTTGCAGCAATAAACCCTTTGTCAACATCCGTAATATCAATCATTGCGTAGGTATTCAAACCATTGATTTGCATTTCATCCAGAATATTCACCATATCCTCATACTGACTATTATAGTCAGGTTTGATAATAATAACAGGTTCGTCATCTGCTTTATGCCCAGGCATACCATTTAGACGTTCTTCATACACTTTTTTCTTGTGCGCAATCAAGGCATCACGAATACCATTCCTGTTTTGGAAATAGGTAACTTCCAATGCAGGAGGCGCTAACGGGTCATCCGCTAAGCCGATATAATAATACACACGATGTTCTTTGCTTAAAAGAATGGTCATGGTACAATAATCCTTGGCCTTTGTTTGATCTTCCTTTTTTATACTATCCTCAGTAGGCATCATGATTTCCATAGTCTTTGGCTTACTCATGGTCGTCGTGAAGATGAAGAATGTAATTAATAGGAAACCTAGATCTACCATAGGTGTCAGATCAATTCTGGTTGAAAGTTTTTTGGCTTTTTTGACGCCGGGGCCTTTCTTCTTGCCCCCACCGGAGGTATCTATTTCTGCCATCTCGTAAGAATATTTTTAATGAATGATTTAATTATTGTGTTTTAGTTTCCGGCTTCTTCGCGGGCGTCGGTGCATCACGTTCCATAGCAGCGGCCGAACCGTCTGGAATTGCTTCCAACGATGTGACCAAATTGAAACGATCTATTTTATTCTTAGTCAGTGTTTTGATTACGTCCTTCACACGCGGGTAAACTGTTGATGCATCACATTTAATACAGATACGTGGCGGTGTGCCTGTTTCTTGACCCGCTGTTCGAGCAGCCTGCACCCAGTAAGCCAATTCATTGACATTCGCCATGTACGTGGTGGTGTCAATTGGAATACCTGTGAATTTGTATTCTTTCTGATTGATTGGATCGATGGCAAGATATGCTTTCATTTGATTGAATGGCAATCCGAATGAAGCGCCGCGTTTAAATGATTCCTTTTCCGCATCAGTGAGGTTTAATCCTTTTTCTGTATTGACTTTATCAATTAAAATAGCTTTCGCTTTCTTGTTGTCATAATCAAAAAATACTTTTCCGCTAGGATCAACAGTTAATAAAATCGAGTTTTCCGGCATGATGATATCCGAAATCGAAGAAGGAGTTTTTACCACAACAGGTTCGTCGGGTTTGAACTTAGTCGCCAACATGAAGAAAGTAAGCAGAAGGAAGGCCACATCGCACATCGCTGTCATATCGATATGGGTACTCTTTCTGGGTAATTTATGTTTAGCCATAATTTGTTGATTGTTTTACATGATTGAATGACAACGATTTCTGTTCCAACATAATACAACTTGTATTATTTGTAGTTGGCATGGAAGCTTTGTTCTAATGTAAATCCTGTTTCATCGATACCATAAGTGACGTTATCAATGATCGTCGTATAGAAGTTGTACGCAAGCATTGCAAGGAACGAAGTACCTATACCTAGTGCTGTATTAACCAAGGCTTCAGAGATACCCGCAGCCAAGGCATTGGCATCAGGAGCACCGGCATTTGCCATCGCAGCGAAGGCACGAATCATTCCCATTACCGTACCGAACAATCCAAGAAGGGTTGCAGCAGACGTAATCGTTGAAAGGAATACCAAATTCTTTTCGAGCATTGGCAACTCAAGGGCCGTACTTTCTTCGATTTCTTTTTTGATATTAGCGATCTTCATATCGTGGTCTAATGAACTCGTCGACATTTCTTTATACTTTTTCAAACCTGCTTTCATGACATTACCAACGCTTCCTGCTTGCTTGTCGCATTCAGCCATAGCCGCATCAATGTTTTTAGAAGAAAGATGAAATTGTATTTTTTTGATAAAATCAGCATTCGTCATTTTACCGCGTGATTTAAAAACAGTCAACGCTCGTTCGATGATAAAGCACATTGCGGTTAAAAATGTAGACAACAAGATAGGCACAACCCAACCTCCAAGATACATAGTACCCATAAGATTTTTAGGTTGATGTCTTGCAGCGCCATCATTGAAATTTGATGTGCTAGCGAATACGGTATAAAAGATTACATGCGCTGCAACAATACATGTTGCAACAATAATTGTGTTGATAAGCATCACACTAGTAGTCTTTCCTGATGCGCTTGCTGCTTTAGGTACAGCTGGTTTTACGTCTGCCATAATTCTGTTTTTTTAGAAATTTGAGTTTTAGTTTTTAATAAAGGTCACAAAGATAATTTTATGCTTGAATAAAACAAGTTTTGAAAAAAAAAGTATCAAAGATTTAATATATAACGCAGATAGGCTTTATTTGTTGCCTCAACAATCAAACATTATGACACTAAGTTCGATCATTGGCCTAGTGGCTTTGGGCATTTTTGCAGGCGTTTTAAGCAGTATGGTTGGCATTGGCGGCGGCATCGTAATTGTGCCGGTTTTAGTGTTACTTTTCGG
>Ga0114969_10004357_pt1 | contig 11190 bp, 9 predicted proteins | sample M_130807_MF_Meta_FD_87316 | JGI IMG/M metagenome (GOLD analysis project Ga0114969, IMG submission 87316) | Freshwater microbial communities from Lake Montjoie, Canada to study carbon cycling - M_130807_MF_MetaG | ecosystem: Environmental > Aquatic > Freshwater > Lake | place: Lake Montjoie...
AAAGCCATCAAACTAAAAAGTATCGATGCCGTTTTGCCAATCGACCCATTGCCAAAGGAGCTGCTCGCGCTATGTGAGTGGTTAATAGATTACTACTCTGCCCCACCTGCTAGTGTCTGGCAATTGATGTTGCCCAAAAACCCCACTACCACGCCGCGCAAACTTTTTGATAAGCCCAAGCTGGCGACCAAAAAGCTGGTCGAGCTATCGCCAGCGCAAGCCAAGGTGTATCACGATATTTTGGCCTCAGAGCGCCCGACACTACTAGAGGGTGTGATGGGCTCGGGCAAAACAGAAATATACTTTCATTTGATAGCCAAGATGCTTGCCGAAGGTAAGTCGGCAATTATGCTGATGCCAGAAATTTTTTTGACCAACCAAATGATCGAGCGGGCTCAAAAACATTTCGCCGATCAGCTGCTAGTGGCTCACTCCGGTCTCAGCCCAGCCCAGCGTCGAGCTGTTTGGATGGAGTGCAATAGCAAATCGGCCGAGACGCCGATGGTTGTTTTGGGTCCGCGTTCGGCACTCTTTATGCCCTTGCACAAGTTGGGGCTAATAGTTGTCGATGAGTGCCACGAGCAGAGCTACAAGCAAGATTCCTCGCCGCGCTACCATGCCGAAATGGCGGCCGGCAAACTCGCCAGCCTGACGGGTGCAAAGCTTGTGCTTGGTAGCGCCACGCCTTCAGTTGCTACACGCTTCCTGGCCGATGCCGGCAAACTTCAGTTGCTGAGCCTCAAGCAGCGGGCCATTGCTTCGTCGCACCCGGATATTAAAATAATCAAAAAAGACAAGCAATCTGAGATATTCACAAGCCAGCTAACTACCGCAATAAAAGCCACCTTGGCCAATCGTAAGCTCGTAATGCTCTACCTCAATCGCCGTGGCACGGCACCGATATATGTTTGTAACGACTGTGGCCAGGGCTTCGAGTGCCCCCACTGCGGGGTCAATTTGCACTTTCATGCCGATAGCATGCGCTTGGTTTGCCATGTCTGTGGGTTCAAACAAACTCCGCCGGCAAAATGCCCAAGCTGTGAGGGCAGCAACTTGCGCGGGGTTGGCATCGGTACAAAGGCAGTGGCCGAAAAAGCTGCAGAACTATTTACTGGAGCTAGAATTGTCAGGATTGATCGCGATAGTGCTGAGCCTAAAGAATTTAAAAAGATTTTAGATAGCATCAATAATAATGAGGTCGATATCATAATCGGTACGCAAATTATAGGCCGAGGTCTGGACCTTGAGAATCTTCATTTGGTTGGTATGGTAGACGCCGACTACGATTTGGCTAATATCGACTACAATAGTCTGGAGCGAGCTTTTCAACTTTTGAGCCAGACCGCAGGTAGAGCCGGCCGTCGCAAAGATCGCGGCGAGGTGATTATTCAGACCAAAAACCCCGATAACAAATTCTTTGAGCTCATCACCAATAACGACTACGAAAGCTTCTACCAATCGGAGCTGGCCCTGCGAAAAAAATACTCTTACCCACCTTACTCGTATCTGTTAAAATTAGAGTGTGGTTTTGTAAGCTCCGAGCTCGGTCGACAAAAAGCCCAAGCCCTAATCGCGAAGCTTCGAGGCAAACAATCGATAACTATTCTTGGGCCAGTCAGATCGCACCCCTCATTGCGAGGCAAGAAGCACATGTGGAGCTTGATAATAAAAAGCCGTAACCGTAAAATACTAGTTGATATAGCTTCACAGCTAGAGCCGTATTGGACTATCAACCTAGACCCCTTCGGAATATCATGATAAAAAAAATCGTCACCATACCCAATAAAATACTTCGCACCAAATCCAAAAGAATTGGCTATGTCGACGACTCTATTCGGAATCTGGCTAACGATATGATTGCCACCACCCTAGACTGGGACCACGACAGTGAGTTTGGTGCGGCACTGGCAGCTATTCAGGTGGGCGAACCGCTCAAGCTAACTGTTGTTCGCAACGACTTCGACGACCCCAAAAGTAAAGAGTTTACGACTTTAGTGAACCCCGAAATAGTCAAAGTTAGTGCCGAAATGATTAGCGATATCGAGGGTTGCCTCAGTGTGCCAGGTGTTTATGGTCGGGTTAAACGACCGCTAAAGGTAAAAATTAAAGCACAAGACGCCAACGGAGCACCAATTAGACTTAGTATAGAGGGCTTTGCTGCTAGGGTTTTACAACACGAAATAGATCATATGAACGGTGTGATATTCTTAGACCACATCAAGGATTCCTCGCAGCTATTTAGTATCGACAAAAATGGATCCCTAATGCCAGTAGCTCAAGCTAAAAAAGATGATATCAAAAAACACAAATAGCCCAAAACAATCGATTGTTTTTTTTGGCACAGGTCAAACCAGCCTTGAGGCTCTTCAGTGCCTGAGCGAAGTATTCGATATCGAGCTAGTTGTTACCAAACCACCAGCTAGCAACTCGGCTGGTAAACTGTTTAAAAACGCTGTCCAGCTCTGGGCCGAAAATAACTCGATTGGCGTAATTAACCCAAGCTCAAAAACCGATATCAGCATGCTCATTAGTTCGGCTCAGCTTAGTAGTCAAATAGCAGTTGTGCTAGATTTTGGAATGATTATACCGAAAGACGTTATCGAAGCTTTCGAGTATGGCATACTGAATAGCCACTTTAGCTTGCTGCCTAAGTACCGCGGGGCCGACCCGATCAGAACTGCCCTAATTAATGGCGATACCACGACCGGAGTCACCATCATAAAAATTACGCCCGGCTTAGATGACGGCCCAATTTTGACTTGGTCTGAAGTCGATTGCAAAAACTATAATGCTATCGAGCTGCGCGAAAAACTATCGTCAGTTAATTGTGCTTTGCTGCCAGAAACTATTGAGCTCTACCTGAAGGGGCAGCTCGATATGATAGACCAAGACGAATCGGCCGTTAGTATTACCAAAAAGACTACCAAACAAGATGGTCTAATTGATCCCAAAAAGACAGCCAGCGAGTTGGCAAACGAAGTTCGTGCCTATGCCGGCTGGCCAAAGAGCTACATCGTATCAAAAGACAATACCTACATTGTTTTGAGTGCGCTAGCATCAAAACAGACTGTTGCGCAGGGTGAGCTTAGGGCGGAAGGCGGCAAGCTCTATTTTGGCTGCTCCGATGGAAGCCTACAGATACTATCAATCCAGCCTGCCGGAAAAGCCCCGATGGATGCTATGGGCTTCAGTAATGGCTACTTAAAAAGTTATTAGGACAAAAACGGTATAATTTTTTCGACTACTTCACTAGGAGTTAGGTCGGTCTTTACAATATAGTCGCGCGCGCCAAGGCTTTTGGCTTGGTCAATAGTGGCTTGATCCATAACGTTAGTCAGAACAACCACAGGCAGGTCTGGGGTTATATTGTGTTTTTTGAGTTCCTCGAGCACTTCAATACCGCTGACATTTGGCATCATCAAATCAAGCAATACAACTTGCGGCTGATGCTCATTGATTTTTATTAGGGCCATAGCTCCATCAGTAGCCTCTACCACATCAATCTTAGATTTCGATAGCTTCAGATTATACATATTACGGATAAAATCGTTGTCTTCGACAAGTAAGCAGACTTTTTTCATATCTATACTATACCTATTATGCTTGATAAAAGTCAAATGCTTTTGCTTGGCTGCAGCAGAGCGTATAGCGTTTAGCTCGTCGGTGCAACTGGCACCAGGCATCACGTATCAAGTTGCAGTGCCCTGTGGCGTATAGTGCTAGCGCTATGACCCGCAGCCTACAAAGTAAGCCTCAAATTAAATTAGCCCCTGGAGGGGCTAATTTAATTTGGCTAATATTCTTGGGCCGACAAATGCTAAAAACTAATATTATGGGTTATTGTTCTATCCACATCCCTACAACAGAGACAAACCCACCCGTCTTTTTGACTTTAAGTGATACATCACTACCTAATATACTGAGTTTATCTTCAGTGCCTAATGAAGGTGTGCATATATCCTTGTACTCTGACTTACCATAAACAGTTTTAACACCAGCAATTCTGCTACCATCCGGACCATTACCTTTATGCAAGGTAAGTTCTGCTGTACTATATGCGCCTTCTTGTTCAGCTAAAAATACACGGGCGCAAAATTTAGTCATAGTACCTCTTTCTTGTATGCCCCATTTTGCCCATACTGGGGTATTTCCTACTTCTCTTGCGATACCTTGTGCATTTCCTTTTATTATATCTTTTACTCCCCCGTACAATTTGCCGTTTTCTCTGGATTTAACTCCTTCTTTACCCATTAGTGCTCCTGCCTGACTGAATCTTACAATTGCGTAGCCCGCGACTACTACAATTGCGATTACCGGCAGTACATACCACCACTTTAGATTTGTTTTACTAGAGCCTTTTTTTGAAGTTCTGGACATCGATGCTGCTTTTTTAGCTGCCATATAATTTTCCTTTTTTAGTTTTATTAATATGTAATTATAATTATAGTTTATTATTATTATTATATAATTATAACTAAAGTATAATAGTGCTTAAGCTCTGTGTCAAGCCATTTGTCAGGCTTTTTTACTACCGGCGGGCAGCATAACAAAAACTATAAATCCCGAGCCCGATGCTGCTAGCTAGCAATAGCCATTCGCCCAGAAATGTATAGGCAGTGACGGTGTTGTCGCTTCGAATTTTGTGCTCGAAGTATTGAGTATCTTTGCCATGGCTTTCTAAAACAAAAACACCGTTCCGATCTATGACATAGCTTTGGCCACCCTTTGCGGACTGCAAAAAGCTACGCGAATTTGATACTGCCATAAATTGAGCCATTTGCTTGGATTGTTCGAAATACAATCCGTCTAAACCCATACTGGCGATCGATGCTACATTGACCAAAACCTGCGCACCATCTTTGCTGAGCTGCCTATAATAGCCCGGGGCTATCGCACCCGAACAAGCCAGCACGCCGTAGCTGATGTCTCCCACGACAATCGGTTTGGCAGGATCTTCGCCCTTCAGTAGAGATTTTTCATCTCTGTGAAACTCTACGGACTGTGGGTTGCCTGAAGCCACCAGGATGCTCTGGTAAAGATAGGGTATTAATTCGCCTCCAGGTATCAAAAACTGCTTATTTTGCACCTCTAGCCTGGTACCGACACTATCTAGCATTACGACCGAGTTGTACCGACCCTTGGTAGCATATACAGACTGGCTACTAAAAACCCGGCCATCTGGCTTGGTACCAAAAATCATGTCAGATATTTCTTGATCTTCTGTTTGCGGGTCTTCTTTGTCTAAGAATCCCGAGTATTCGGGCATCACCAAAAGCTCAGGAGTTATGGTTGCTTTTTGTATTATCGATTCTTTCAGTGGTATTTGGTATTTGGTATTGATGGTGTAGTCGCTTTCCATAAAAACTAGGCCGACATCAGAGCTTTTGCTGTTGATGGGGTTTTTATAAATCAAATAGCCTAGTGAAGGTACAGATAGCACTAGCAACAAAGCTATAATTGCTGGCTTTTTGAGCTTTCCGAATACCAGCTGGAAGATTGCTAGATTTAGTAAAACAACCAAAAAGCTTATGCCATAAAAGCCAACCAACCGGCCGGCATAGACCATCGGTGTTACACTTGCCCCAAAGCCAAAATTACCAAAGTTCCAGTAGTCTCCGAGGCTAGCACCTGAACCAAAAGACACAATTGAGAACAAAAAGCTCCTAATGTATTCGCCCACAACCCACAGCGCCGGTATAATCACAAAGCTTATCGGATTGTCGAGATTAATTTTGAGTTTTCTGAGTATCAAGGCAAAAAATAAAAAGCCGATAGAAAATACAATTACTATTATCGCCAGAGTCAAAAATAAAAACAGCCACCTTAGCCAAGGGTCAGATAATAAATCGGTAGCTCTTATAGAGTATATCCAGCTAAGCGTAATGGCAAAAAACACCACTCCGACGCACCAGATACGGTCGTAGAATTGTTTATTTGTGAGCTCGCGGTTGATTAGGCTGTCGAGATACCAAAAAAACGGCACAGCACCAACCAAAATAATCCAGCCGAGCTGGTATTTGATAAACGATAATGATAATAACGATCCACACAGCAAAATTATTGATATGTCTTTATAGGGTATACTCGTAATTATTTTTTTAATTCTAGGGACCATGCACCTATAGCTTACCATACGAGTAGATATAGAACATTACCATAGCCTACGCAAACTTTTTATGGTTTTATTTATTATGTTATTTTTGGCAGAATTTATAATTTTGCCCTACAGCGACATCGAGATCTGGTGTTTTTTGGTCTCTAGGCGACCAAGCTAGCATCACTTAGCTTTATGTTTTTATTGTTTTTTATTTAATACCACTTTTGGTATCAAAAGTGATGACTGCTGAGATATTAGTGAGATTAGTTGATATTAATTAAAAAGACAACTACTACCGCATCTGTACTATGCCTTACGCCGACATCGAGCTACAAGAAAGTAGCAGGCTAATGAACTAATCATTATCCAGGATTGTCTGAAGCCCTGAAGCGTTAGCATTCAGGGCAAGTTTATTCTGGATCAAGATTGTCCGCTAGCTTGGGGCGCTTATTGGAGCGAAGCAAAGTCGGTTGGTTTTATATTACTTTTGCCATCAAAAGTGATGATTAATGAGATTGATTGATAATAATTAGGAAATAATTAAAATAAGCTTACTTAGCTTTAGTATCTAGGCTATCACGCCGAGCGGATTATTTCTTCAGCAAATCATCGATCAGTTCGCTGTCGGCCTGGCCAGAATCCAGATGAAAGCTAAGGCTGGGTGAAAACTTCGATTTGATCTTGCCTGCCAGCGCCTTAGATATTTCGCCGCGGTTTTTTTGAATAAGCTCAAAAACAGTCTCGGCATCACTACCCCAGACCGAAACATAAATATGGGCAATTTTTAGGTCAGGGCTGATTTTGACGCCATTAACACTGATAGAGCTGCCAGGCATTTGGTACTCGAGCAGTATCGGAGCAAGCTGTTTTTTGACCATTGAGCTAAACTTTTCGAGTCGCAAGTTCATAGCAGCTTATAGCTTTCGGGCGCGTGAGCTGGTGGTATAAAATACTAGCTCGTCGCCGAGTTCTATTGCCTTGTTGGTTGCGACTTCGAGTCCGCACTCTTCGTTCTGCATAGCTTCTTTGGATTCTTGCTTGTCTTTTTGGAGGCTCTTGAGCTTGCCGGTACCAACAACCTTACCAGCTCGGGTTATTTTGAGGTCGGTGTCTGGAGTAACCTTGCCGCTCAAAACTTTGCCCCCACAAATTACCTTGTCTTTAGTGGTTTTAAAGACTCCGAGTATTTTGAGCTTGGCTAGCTCGGTTTCGATAATTTCTGGCTCGAGCATCGAAGATAGCCATTCGCGGGTATCGTCGAGTAGCTCGTAGATAACTTTATAAAGCTGGAACTCTACACCCGAGCGTTTGGCCTGCTGATTGACGGCGGCGTTAATACTAACATTAAAGCCCAAAATAATTGCTTTACCAGCCGTGGCAGCTTGCACATCGCCTTCCGAAATATCACCGATACCAGAAGCCACTATTTTGACCCTGACTTCGTCATTACCAACTTGGTCGAGTGCCGAAATTAGCGACTCGAGCGAGCCCTGTACATCGGCCTTTACGACTATCGGCAATTCCTTAACTGCACCCTCTACTACGGCGTTGGCGATATCCTCGGCCGTAACGCTCTTAATAGACGTTACTGATTTGTAGGTTTTTTTGCGACTCTGGCGATCGACCCAATCCTTGGCCTCTTTTTCGGTGTTGACTTGCTCGAACCAGTTGCCGAATTCTGGAAGCGACTTCAAGCCCGAAACTACTGCCGGCATAGATGGCTCGGCTTGTTTGATTTTGTTACCCCTAAAATCTTCCATGGTTCGGATTTTGCCATAGCTAACTCCGGCGATAATCCAATCGCCTGGTTTAATAATACCTTCTTGGACGAGCAAAGTAACAATTGGCCCCCTACCGGTATCTAGGTGCGATTCGATCACTACACCCCTGCCAAAGCCATCGACACGAGCGACTGACTCGGCGATATCGGCAACCAGTAGTACAACTTCCAGAAGCTTAGTTATGCCGTCGCCAGTTTTGGCTGAGACCTCGACACAAGGCACATCGCCGCCCCAGTCGTCTGGTAAAATACCAACTTCCGAGAGCTCTTGCTTGACTCTATTAACATCGGCTCCTTCTTTGTCGATTTTATTAATCGCCACTACGAGAGCCACACCAGCTTGTTTGGCGTGGTCGATTGCTTCGCGAGTTTGAGGCTTAACGCCGTCGTCGGCTGCCACTACAATAATTGCAATATCGGCTATTTTGGCACCGTGTTCGCGCAGAGCCGAAAAAGCTTCGTGCCCTGGCGTATCTAAAAATGTAATCACTCGATCGTTTTTGGTAACTTGGTAGGCACCAATGTGCTGGGTAATTCCACCGGCTTCACCAGCAGCTACTTCGGCACTGCGAATGGCATCGAGCAGGCTTGTTTTACCATGATCGACGTGACCCATCACTGCTACAACCGGAGGCCTTGGCACTTGCTTGGTTTCGTCAATTTCGTTTGGTCGAAGCTCTTTATCGGCAGCCTTAGGTACAACCTCAAAGCCAAGCTCGGTACCAATAATTTGAGCTGTATCGAAATCGATCTGCTCGTTGATGGTGGCCATAACGCCATTTTTCATTAGTTCACCTACTACTGCAGCTGGGCCTTTGCCCAGAAGTTCGGCAAACTCACCCACGCTAATGACTTCTGCTACCTCTACTTTAATTGTGTCATCGCTCATGGGCGTCTCCTGTTAATTATTTGGGGCAAATGGTTCTTGATACTATTATAGCAACTGTCCGAGCAAACATAGACCCCACGGCTCGAGATATTCTGTTTTTTATCGTATACCGGCTGTCCGTCTTGCAAAACCCAGCGCTGAAGCTGGCTTTTTGGCTGCTTTTTACGACACCCCTTACAACTGCGAATCGGAGTATGTGATTGCGCAGTTACCATTGGGGCTTATTCTTTCTCAGTTTTTTTATCGGCTGTAGCTTTTTTTGCTTCTGTCTCGGTAGACTTGGCGGTTGGCTTTGCTGTCTTAGCTGCTGGCTCTTTACCAGTCTTAAGACTCAACGATAGTTTGTGCTGGTCAGTATCGATAGCAATTACCCTAAACTTTTTAGTTTCACCAACTTTTACTAGAGCGTTAGGATCTGTAATATGGTCGTCCGATAGCTCTGAGATATGCACAAGCGCCTCAATGACAGGAGTAATTTCTACGAATGCTCCAAAAGGTGTAATGCGAGTTACTTTGCCGTCGATGAAATCGCCTAGTTTGTAGGTTGCTATTTCTTTTTGCCAAGGATCGTCGGTGAGCTGCTTCATCGAGAGCGAAAGCTTATCTTGGTCGATTGCGATAATAATTGCTTCGACTTCTTGCCCGACCTTAACATATTTGGAAGGGTTATCGACTCTATCCCAAGCAATCTCAGAAATATGCACCAAGCCTTCGATACCATCGATATTTACAAAAACTCCAAAATCAACAACTCCAGTAACGATTCCTTTGATAGTATCGCCAACCTTAAAGGCGGCAATTTTGCCTTCGGTAAATTCGCGTTGGGCTTCTTTTTCGGAAACAATCAGCTTGCTCTCTTTGCGATCCAAATCTAGGATTCGAATCATTAAAGTTCGGCCTACTAGAGTGTTGAGGCGGTGTAGTATTTCGTCTTTGTCGGCGCCAGTAACGCGAGGGTAATTCTCTGCCGAAAGCTGACTGACAGGTAGGAAACCTCTGACTCCGTCGATTTCAATTAGCATTCCGCCCTTGTTGGCATCGAAAGGTACAATACCAAATACTTCTTTATTTTTGAAGCGAGTTTCGAGCTCGTCCCAGCCTTTTTCTTTGGCAACTCGTTTTAGGCTCAACTGAACATAACCCGAGTCGTCTTCGGGGTCGATAACAGAAGCCGATATAACATCGCCTATTTGTAGGTCTTTGGCCGAGTGTTCGACATCGCGACCACTTACGACGCCTGTTCCGTGGGGGCCCAAATCGAGCCAGAGCTCACGGCGGTCCTTAGCAATAATAGTACCCTCAACAACATCCTCGACATTGATAGCAGCAATAGCCTGGTCGCCCAATAAATCGTCCATTGAAATAGTGGATTTTGACATATTAAATTGTTCTCCTTAAAGTTTGTAGCGTTATAACGAAAAGATAGTGAGGCAATGCCTCGCTACTCGTTTAGATAAACTATATCTTATTTGAGCCTCAATGTAAAGCTATTTATTGGCTTCTGACTCGGCGGACGCTAACTAAATAAAGCCCAGCTAAAAGTCCTAGTACAATGACTGCTAGCAAATTGTCTTGCGGGCCGGTACGTGGAGTTGTGCTAGCTATTTGGCCAGGCGACTTGACTACAACGACCGTAGGAGAATCGCCACTGGGTGCGGTTACTGCAGCGGCTGGCTGGGTATCAGCTGGGTTGGCTTGAAGACTGCCATCTTGGACGCTAGGTAATGAGCTCTTGGTGTTATCGGTCGGCTTAGCGGACTCCGAGGCCTTTTGCCTTTGAGAGTTACCATAGGTAGCTGTAGCAACAACTATTACCACTACCAGCAGGCCGGCAATGATGAGCTTAATAAAGTTTGGTTTGTTCATGATGTTCCCCCTTGTTGTTTACTTTGGTGCAGTTTTATTTATTAGTTTTCGCTTGGTTTTAGGCTATTTTACACCCCAAAATGCTTACAATGCAAATACTTGTTTACACCATCGCCGATAGTAGCGTAAAGTAGGTAATAACAAAGGGGAGGGTGAATGGAAATTATCGCTGCATATCCAGAGCAACGTTTTTTACCAGCAGGCTATTTTGCCTACGACGCAAGCGAAGATATTGTGAATTACGATCCAGGTTTGCTACGGCGAAACTCTGGTAAATTGGCGCTGCTCCATGAAATAAGCCATGCCATGTTGGGGCACTTTCATTATCGCTTCGACTTCGAGCTGTTTGCTATGGAAATGGATGCCTGGAACATGACTAGGTTACTAGCTATCAAACACGACGTGGGCGTTCAGGAGAGCTATATCAATGAATGCATGGATAGCTACGACGTCTGGCTAACCAAACGCGGCACCTGCCCTCGCTGCAATCAGTTTAATTTGCAGTCCAAACCCAACGAGTTTAGGTGCTACCGCTGCCTGACTCGCTGGAAGGTTAGC
>Ga0114969_10004363_pt1 | contig 11186 bp, 14 predicted proteins | sample M_130807_MF_Meta_FD_87316 | JGI IMG/M metagenome (GOLD analysis project Ga0114969, IMG submission 87316) | Freshwater microbial communities from Lake Montjoie, Canada to study carbon cycling - M_130807_MF_MetaG | ecosystem: Environmental > Aquatic > Freshwater > Lake | place: Lake Montjoie...
GTACAAATGGTACAAATGGTACATCTGTCGTGGCTGGCAAACCTATTACTATAGTTGTAATGACAGTTATTACAACATTGATTGTAGCAATTATTGGTATAATAATTAAAAAGACTATATAATAAATTTATGTTCTAGGAATAGAAAAATGAAGCGCAATGCGCTTCATTTTTTTTACTTGTTTATTAAATACTATATATATAATTATGAGCAAATTAAATTTTTCTTATTGTTCAAAATTAAATAAAAATTCGGAATATTAAAATGTTAGAATCAATATCTTTATTATTAAACCCAAAAGTTTATTTGGACGAAAAATTTTTAGAATTAAAAAATTCTTTAAATGATGTTATAAAAAGTACACTTGGCACATTAAAAACTAATAATTTTAATAGTGAAGGTTCATTTGATAATACAATAAAATTATTAAAAATTAAAGAGCCAAGAGCAAACGTATCTCAATTAGAGGATGTATTATGCTTTATGATATCAAATACACAGGATTACAAGAAATTTCCCGTTATTGTTAAAAAAATAAATGAAAATATAGATATTAATGAGACGTGGAAATCATTAAATGATTGGATTTCTCATTTGGATGATGAGAAAAATGCATTATTAATGCAAGTAGCGTTAGCAGAAGAACAAGAAAGACTTATTGAAAAGCAAATTGCAATAACTGTTGCTGAAAAAGAAGCTACAGCAAAGAAAGTCGTTGCAGATCTCGCATTGGCCGCTGCAGCAACAGCAACCCAACAGGCACAAGCTGCGATAGAAGCCGCGGCTGCACTTAAGAAATAATTTATTATAAAATAATTCAATGAAATTGATTTCTAAATGAGATTAATTTCATTGGCTTTTTATATATAATATAATGAAAAGCGCAGTAATTTCAAACATTTTGGGTTTACTTAGTAAACGATCATTATCTATTATTGAAAATGTAAGTACTGTATTAGATGTTGTTCAAACACAAACATTTAATAAAACACAAACGAACACATTAGATCCAGTTAAAGAAATGTATTTATCTATTTCTTCAACGCTAAAATTAGTTAAACAATTAGAAGATGCAGGATTAATAGACATTGATAGTAAAGGTTTATTTTTAAGAGAAATAATACTATCATTTATTAATAAAATTGATAAATCAAATAAATTAGAAGAAATAGAAAAATTAATATTAATTTTGTCACATTATTCAGAATGGCTTAAAAAAATAGTTGAAATAAGATCAAAAACAAATTCTAAAGATGTTATTGAATTATCTCAAAAATTAATTAAAGGCCTTCTGTAATAATGTTTACTACATTAAAATTATTAAATAATTTTAGAGATAAACTTAGTAATACTATTAAAGGTAATAGCGCACGAATTATTACAATATCATCAGATATAATTGATATTTTTTATAAAAATGCTGATTTAATTGAAAAGTTTAATTATAATAAATTATTATTAATCACAGATAAATTAAAAATTAATAAAAATAATAAAATTAATACATTTGAAGCTGAAAAAAAAATTGCACAATCATCTGTGTCAAAGTTTGGTTATTATCAAAGAATTTTGATGATGGATTCGTCAGAAAATACAGATCAATTAATGATTGATAGTATAGATAAATTTAAAACTGACATTGGTATACTGTCTAATAATTTTAAAGATACTTCAAAAGCAAATATCTTAAAAAGATTAATTACAAGTGAATTTAAACAACCAACAGAAATAATAACAACTGCAATTAAGTGTGGGAAACGAGTGATCGGTAAACCAACTGTCATTGTTGGTGATTTTTCATTAAAAAATCCTGTACTTAATGTTTCTATTTCAAGTCACCCAGCATTACATTGGTCAAGTTGGCAACTAACTAATACACAAAATTATTTTTCAATCACAGATTGTTATTGGATAATAAAAGGAAAAAAACAAACTTTAAAATTTAAACCTTATAATAAACCAGATTTAATATTATTAACATTAACTAATTCTTATGAATTAACATTATCAATATATTCTATACCTTCTAACCTAGAAATTCATCTTATTTGTGAATCAACAGATGATGCTCCATTTAAAAAAATATTAGAAACAAGTGTAAGTATACCTTCAATAACAATTACTGAAATTATAACAGAAAATTAAAATAATGCTAGATGAATATTTTAAAAATATAGACATCCCTAATTATCAACAAATAAATGATTTTTTTAACTTTTGTGACTCTAAGAAAGTAGGACTAACAGGAGCAAATCCAAAAGATTTACAAAAAGTACAACAATTTTTGGCTGCAGCAATAACAGGCTTAAACTCAGAACAAACAGTCTTACAAACCAGTATATCAGGTTTAAAATCACAAAAAGAAACATTACTAGCCAGTATATCAGGTTTAAAATCAGAAAAAGAAACATTACTAGCCAGTATAGCAGATTTAAGATCAGAAAAAGAAACATTACAAGACAGTATAGAAACTCAATTACTAAATCAAAATAATTTATCTACAAATTTAAATTTATTCGATGAGCGTCTAATTACATTTAATACAGAATTTGATGGTCTAAATTTATTGTTACAGAATCCTACCCTTAACTTATATGCAGCTGATTCTATTAAAAAAATAATTCCATTTAAAAAGAAAACAAAATTATTTATAACATTAAATGGAAGAGAACAATGGAATGCCCCACCTACATCCAGTAAACTTACTATTAATGGTTTAGTATCCAGTAGATTAGATATTAACAATAAAAAACCAGAATATAAAGCTGCAGGTAAATGGAAGAACATAACTAAATATTTTAAACCTGTATTATCTAATATATCTGGTAGATGGTGTATTGAATTAGATAATAGAAAACTTAAAGATTTTCCACTAGATTACTGGGATGAATTTGTTATTAGATATGATGATTTAACTACATGGAGTGGCGAGATAATTCATTGGTCTTGGGGTACAACTTTATCTATTAATAATCAAAACATTCAAGGTTCAGCAAAAAATTTAAAAGATACTGTTAAAAACATTAAAAATATTCTTGATAGTTTTACCCCTATTACTGAATTAAATCGCCAATAAACATTTTCAACAGTCAAACTTTCAAGATGACAATATTATTTAAACAGAATAATACTTTAAGCAGAACAGTACTTTAAACAGAATAATATTATTTAAAAGGATAATACTTTAAGTAGAACAGTACTTTAAACAGAATAATACTTTAAACAGAATAATACTTTAAACAGAATAATATTATTTAAAAGGATAAATGAAACAAGTACATTTAATAAAGGTGTGCTAAGGTGCCAACTTTTTTATTTGTTCTTTTCTTTCTTAATTATGTGTTTAATTTTATTTTGGCACCTTAGCACACCTATTTAATATATACAGATATGATATTAAGAATACATTATGCATTAATTCCTTATACAAAAGGAAATTTTTGGGGTTGGTTTATTACGCTTTTAATAAATATTTTTGAAGGAACTGCATATAATCATGTTTGGTTTGAATTAAAATCACCTAATAAAAACTTAGCATGGGATATTTCAGGTTGGACGTCAAAATTCAGTAAAGTATTACCTACAACATTGTTAAAATATTATGTTGAAGATTATGCTGCTGAATATGAAATTACTCAACAACAGTGGGATATTTTAGAAAAAGAAGCAGATAACCTTGTGGGAAGAAAATATGCTGTTGTTAAATTATTAATGTTAACATTTGCTCGTATATTTAAACTTAATTGGGTTGCAAAATTACCGGGCGTGACTTGTACACAGTGTGTTGCAACAATACTAAAATCCATAGATCTTTATAAAGGTGAACCTGGATTAGCAGGATTAGTTGAAATTGACTTAGCAACTATAATGTGGAATAAAGTGTTTTAATGGATACACATGAAATTACCCTTCATTACTGTGTAATTCCTTATTATAAGGATGAAAATTTATTTAGATGGTCATTAGGATGTCTTGTTTCTTTAGTTGAAGGGACTCCATTTGATCATGTTTGGTTATCAATAAAATGTAACGATAATGAGCCAATATGTGTTGATCTTAGTGGATATGAGAATACGCCTAAAGAATATAATAAATTAAAAAAATATTATTCTATATTAAATGAATTAAAAATAGAATTATCTAAAAAAGAATATGAAATATCAATTTTAAAAATCAACGAATTAAAAAATGTAAAATATTCATTTTTAAAATTGATAATGTTATTAATTAATAGAAAATTTAAAACAAAATTATTATATAAAGAATATAATTCAACATCAGCAGAAATAATAGCAAGAATTTTAAAAGCTACAAATGAAAATTATTATATTAACGATCCACAATTATGTGGGTTAAAAGAGCTGAAAGCGCTTTTATAAGGAAAATTCCTTACAGATGTGCATAGGGTAAAAGTGCGTGTGCGTCGGAAATTATAAATTAAAAGGATATATATTGATATGAAAATTAAAAACAGTGTTCTTAAACAAATTATTAGAGAAGAATTAAATTCTTTATTAAAACTTATTGATGTTGGTGATTTTGAAAAAGAAAATCAATATAATGATAATGGTGATATGTGTGATAATACAGATGAAGAATGTGGTGAAGATGAATTTTTTTCATTTCCAACAATTGATGATGAACCAACACATTCTTCTATAAATGGTGGGCGTAGAAAACAACCTTCTGATTATTTATCTGACGGCGATAATAAAAGAAGTGTTGGCGATCGTTTTATGATGAATAATCGTGAAGATTCTTTAGATTTAGATAATGAACCTAAAGATTCAATTACGCTAAGATGGCAACAATTAGCTGAATCAAAAAGAAGATAATTTAATAAGTTTATTTAAAGAATGAAAATATAATGTTAGACTTTTTAAAAATTCAATTAAGTTCAATTGTGTCATTATGGAATAATGGATGTTTTACTAGCTGGTGTGCATATTTAATATACGCGATGTGTGTAGGTCCAGTATTTTCAGTATTAAAACTAGATGACATTGTTTGGAGATTTTTTTCATCATTTGATACAAAATATAGTATTGGAAATTATAGAATTTTTAATGCATTTGATGTTATTTTAGATGGGACTGTTTGGGGGCTGACATTAAATGAATTATTTTTTCAACCTTTTTTAATTGAAAAATTTAATTGGAGATTTTTTTCATCGTTATCTATGGTTTTAATATTAAAATTTATCTTTGGTCGTAAAAAGCCAATTAAAAGCGGCGTTGCTGAACCACTTTTAATTGAAAATATTAATATTAAATTTGATTCTAAAAAAGATTTATCAAAAAATGATTCAAAATTATGGTCTTTTTTTTGGTTAAGGGAAAATGCATTTAATATCAAAAATATATTTAATGATTTTTTCAATTGGTCTTATCCAAACACACAATTAATGGTATTGTTATCATTAACTTTCTTTGGTGAAAGAAATGTTGGATTTATTCCACTTTTATTTTGTGGTTTAATTTGGGGAATGATTTCCAATAGAAATTGGATTAGTGATACTCTTTCAACAATATTCTTATTATTGTTTTTTCGACAAATATTTTAAATGAATTATAAAACTATATTATGTGATCCGCCTTGGAAAGAAACCGGTGGTGGTAAGATTAAACGGGGTGCTGATAAACATTATCAAGTATTAGACTATAATTAAATATTTGTTGTAACTAAAGATTGGTTAAAAGATTTTGTTGATGATAATGCAAATCTTTATCTTTGGGTTACAAATGGTCATCTTCCAATTGGTTTAAAATTAATGGAAGAATTAAATTTTCGTTATATAACAAATATAGCATGGTTTAAAGATCGCATTGGTCTTGGTCGTTATTTTAGGGGAATGCATGAACTTTGTCTTTTTGGGGTAAGAGGAAATGGTTGGAAAGTAAGGACTTCATCAAATAGTATACGAGGTACAATACATGAAAAGAAAAGACAACATTCCAGAAAACCAGAATCATTTTACAAAGTAATAGAAGATAGATCACAAGGTCCTTATTTAGAATTATTTGGAAGACAAACAAGACAAGGCTGGGATGTTAAAGGTGATCAAACTGACTTATTTAATATAAATAAATCAGTGCAAAATAATTATGATTTAGAGATTATTAATAGTGCAAAAGATAAAGAAGGGTGATATATTTATAGCTCGCAAAGAATTAATTGGCATTTATTGTTTTTCATGCCATCCAAGCAGTAAATTTGATCAATTTTATAATATCAATACAATACAACTTAATAAAATTTGTATTTATACTGGTAAATACTGGTATGGATCTTGTGTTTGGGTATTACTTGACGCGAATAAAGTGAAATTTATTAAAATTATATATAATGAAATGTTATGTTGGACAAATGCAGAATGGTTAGAAAAGATATTATGAATTTTTATTTTCAAAAAGCTGAGCCAGTAATTTATGATCCTGAAACGTATACAAAAGAAAAATTATATAAAAGTTCTTTACTTTTATGTAGAGAATTTTTCATTAAAAATAATTTAAGCGTTCCTGAAATTACTGAAAAACAAAATCAATTCAAGCCTAATTCAACTGCATATTACGACAAATACAAACAAGTAATACATATAAATCTAAATAAGTGCAAAAAACCAGAGTTTGAATTTTCACAAAATTATAATTTTCCGGGTTGGCGGTTTGATTCAACAATTTTAGGTGTTCTTGGTAAACAATCGGGCTTTCATCTTGAAAATATTTTAAATGAGCCTTCACAAGGAAGAATTTGGACATCTATTAACGAATCGCCTATTTTTAAAAAAAATGATTATTGTCTAAATGATTTTAGTGAATGTGCCAGAATTTTTATAACAAATCCAGGATTATTGCGTAGAGGAAGACCACAAAAATGGTTATTTTTTACAAAATATTTAAATTTAAGACCTGTTTTTGATTTAAATTGGGATATTATATTACAATATAGCGATTATAATTCTATAGAATCTGTTAAAAGATGGTTTTTAACATAAAACCTAATAATAATTTAATCATGCCTATTTATAGGCATTTTTATTTGTAATTTTATAATTATAAATTAATTATTATCATGTTAGATTCTATTATTATTTTGGGAATATTTTTCATGTTAATAATTGTAATTTTATGTACTATTCTTTATTTACTTGGGAAATTAAAAAGTGACTTAGAATATACCATGGAAGTATCTGAAAAACAAAATGAATTTATTCAAGATAGATTATACGTGTTAGAAATGAAAATTGATAATAATATAAATTCTAGCGAAGATATGATTTTTAATGTTGTATGTGGTAAACAATAAGAGAATAAAATGATAAGAAAGAAAAAAGGTATTTACAATGGGTTTACCAAAAGACAATTATTAGCCATGAAAAATTTATGGTTTGGTAATAAAAAACTTAATTCACGAAAAATTAAAGAAAAATGGGCCCAAATTATTGGGGATGAAAACCCTTGTGAATTTATTTCTCGTATTGAAACATTAGTTAAAACATCAAAAGAAAAAATTAAATCTATTTATAATTTAGAAGAAATAGATAGTAAAAATTGGGAATATGCTGCAAATGATACTATTATAGCATTAGTAAGAAGTTATTTGTCTAATTAATTTTATTTAAAAAATCACGTTATATAATCATTTATATGGCGTATGTTCTATTTTTAACAAGACCATCAAAATAAGGTCTTACAGATGATGCATCATAATTTAAGTTTGATGAGCTTGTTAATTCAGGATCTACTGACTCACCAGTAAGTGGATTAACGAAATATATTGTTATTGCTGGTGTTGAAACACCATTATTTTTTCCAGTTGCATAATAAAACGTAGTAAAAAGTCTTTGTTCAATTAGGTCTCTAAAATGACCGTAATGTTTTGCGCTCCAATGCATTTTATTTTGTGTTTCTATTCCATTATATAATCCATATTTCCAACCTCGAATTATAGGCGAAACATAAATTTGTAAAGACGTAAAGTGGGCGCTATCAGTTGGATAACTAGGTTCATTAGAACTGTTAAAATAATGTGTATAATCTTCAGGTGAGTATACTGGCATTTCAGTATTACTTTTTGCGTAGGGTTTATCGTTTAAACCGCAATTCCCAGTTGATCCAAACATAACTTTTTTATAATCTTCATATTTTAAACCTGACCAGAATTTATATTCTGTTGTTAAGTTTTTTATGACAACAAAATCTCCATATGTTGGTATACTTTCTAAGTCTGCAGAATCATTAATAATTGAAATTAAAATATTTAAATCTGTATTTACAATTCTTTTTGTGTCTTCTGTATGAAATGATGAAGTTGAAAGTAAATCTGTAGAAAAATTTATTCTATCAGAAGATAAAATTATTTTTTCTTTAAAAACCCTATTACAATTAGAAAATTCATCATCAAATGGAAATTTTGATTGCCAATCTAAAAATGCGTACTGTTTATCAGACCCAAAAATAGTTGATAAGCTAGAAGAAATGTGGGAATTTGATATTAATAAAATTCCATCATATAAAGATTGCAATCCAGTCGTGAATCTTTTAAAGTTTATAATTTTATTATTTTGTGTAGCTAAAATATGAGATATTGAAGGTGTTAAACTATCGTAAATATATTCATTATTATCATATGTTTGTGTGTATATCATTTTATTTTTAAGTTCATTAAATGATGAACTTAAAATGCTACCTTGAAAAAAATCATATATTACAGGTGGTTCATGACCAATAATTATTTGACATAATTTTTTATTATTTAAAATAGTATCTGGGTTTTTTTCATATGAATTAATTCTATTTAAATTTAAATAATTAATGTTATTAAATGAAAAACCAGCTTCCAAAAATTCACCAATAATATCAGGTTTATAAATTTTGCTATTATTTATAATACTTCCTGATAATGAATCTGCAGGATAACATTCGAAATTATCGGTGATGATATCATCACCGATAATTTCATGAACACAGTTTGTTATTGTGTTTTGTGAATAAAGATCATGAATTTCTTTGTTTTCTTTTAAATAAGAACCATAAAGATTTATCGTAATATAATTTGTTTGATCTAAATCTTTATATTCATAGCCATAATCTGATTCAGTTGGTTCCATTTCATTTCCGCCTAAAATAAATGAGCCGGAAATTAATTGAGTTTGACTATTAATAAATTTAGATAAAGTAAAAACTAAATTATCTGAAGGTGTTAAAACACAAGGTGATTCATATGATTTATAATTATTAAAAATATGATTATAATTTTCAATATCAAGCTCGTTATAATTAATCATATTTGACGTTAATAATGAGTTTGGAAGTGAATATTCATTTGCAAATTTAGAATAACCGGAATTAAACCCAAGATTTGATCTACCTATTTTTTTTGCTGACCAAATATTACCATCTTGAAGTGTTTTAAATTCATTATATGAATTAGTTCTAAAATATTGAATAGCTCCATTAGAAAACGTTGAAGGCCCTTCTAATATTATTTTTGTTAAACTAGAGCTTGATAATAATCTTGTTGGTGTTGACCACGTGTCAAATCCTATTGGAAATGATTCTAAATCGCCGGATTCCCCATTTTGTAAATTAGTTTGTTCAATATACGTATCATATTTTGAAACAATTGTTCCTGAAAAAAACGTTTTATAATAACCATTATTAGTGGCTGTCAAAATTGCAGTTATAGATGAACCTACTAAATTACATTTTTCATTGGTAATAACATATTCTAATTGCGTTTTTGAATTTAACCATCCTAATGATGGTTGACCATAAAATGATATTGAAATTTTTTCAACAACAAAAGGTTTATTAATATAATCTGATAATTTAATTTTTAAATTATCATCAATATTATTTCTTATAAATGATTGAGAATGAATATTTTCTATAAAATTATTATAAGATACACCACCATTAAAATTATGATTTACTAAATTTCCTAATGGATCTGTTATTGCTTTTTGAAGATTTAAAGTTTTATCAGCATCAGAAAGTAATATTTCTGATTTAACCCAACCAGCATTTTCATTAATACCGTCATACAATAATCCGGGCGACAACGTTAAATATTCTATCTTATCATTATCACCACTAAAACTTTCGTTTTTAGGAATTGGTAATTTTATTTTTATAACATCTTTATCTTTTATATGTGTTGTTAAAAATGTTGTTCCACCTTCATAAAAATATGAATCGGGTATATTATCCTCAATAAATGGTTCAACAAAAGATTTTTGATTATTTGTTAAATTTATTATTTGAGAAGCAGCTTCTTGGTTTGTTTTTCCATTTATGTATATGTCTGTCGTAAAACCAAATTCGCCTAATTTATTTAAAAAATGTTTTGTTGATGTTGTAGGTAATGAAATTTCATCATCATTATTAAAAACAACAGTCTTTGAATCATCAAAAAATGATTTAACTGCTTTATTTCCGTGTCTTAGAGATTTTGGGTAGGTTTGATTTAAGTCTAAATCTTGTAATATTTTTTTTGGTAAAAATTTAATTTTTGACATTTTAAATCACTTAACTTTTAATAATCCAATTCCAGTAGAAGAATTAGAGCCTATAAATAAAGAATCTGCTGCTATACCAAATCTGAACTCGCCAATTGGATAATTGGTTCCATAATTATTAATTTTAACATCAGATATAAATGATTTTCTAATTATTACATCAATTGTTAAACCAAATCCTTTATTTGGATCATTTATAGATAAATTGTGATTAGTAAAAATTACTGGTATGTTATAGTAGATCGTTTCATCGGGAACAAGATAAATTCCTGATGTATTTGGAAATAGCGTAGTTTCGGAAAAAAATCCTGCATATCCTATTTCAGGATTTATATATTCAGACGCCGTAGTATTATATCCAATAGAAAATGGAAATTTATCAACAGGATAATTATTAGATCCTTGGTTCGGCCCAGGTGACAACGTTATATGTCCTGTTTCATAGAACCCCGTAACGACAACATTTCTCCCAGAACCTATTGTTTTCGTAATAATAGGAACAATAAACGATGTTGGTGTTTCAAATAATCCTATTCCCCAATATTGAGTTTGATGATCTACGGAAATATCCATTGTTTGATGTTTATGTAGATTAAAAAACTTTAATCCTGAATATGCAATTGATGTAACGTTTTCAAAATAAAAATCATCATTGCCTAATATTGAA
>Ga0114969_10004365_pt1 | contig 11179 bp, 13 predicted proteins | sample M_130807_MF_Meta_FD_87316 | JGI IMG/M metagenome (GOLD analysis project Ga0114969, IMG submission 87316) | Freshwater microbial communities from Lake Montjoie, Canada to study carbon cycling - M_130807_MF_MetaG | ecosystem: Environmental > Aquatic > Freshwater > Lake | place: Lake Montjoie...
CAAAATCATTTATCAATACTGTATTAACAATGGACCCATTAATGAGAATTGATGAGGTTAAAAAGAATAAAAAAGAAAACGAAAGGAAGGAAAAGGAAAGAATATTGATGCTTGAGGAAGCAAGAAAAAAATAAATTAATTAAAGTGGTACATTGTATCACTTTTTTTATTATCTTTGTTTTATAAATTAAAAAATTATGGTAAAATTAATATTACATCTTGGTGATATTCATCTAAGAACTTACAAAAGACACGATGAATATGGTGAAGCTTTTAAGAAAACAATTAAAGAAATTAAGAAAATAGCATCATCTTACGAAAGGGATGAGGTTAGGATTGTTATTGCTGGTGATTATGTTCATCAAAAAATAACAATATCTAATGAGATGTTGGTATTGGGCACATGGTTCTTAAAGAAGCTTGAGAAGATTGCTCCAGTTGTCTTAATTGCTGGAAACCATGATTTGGTTCAATCAAATTCTGATAGAATGGATTCATTAACACCAATGGTTAATTTGTTAACTGATTTGGATATTAGATATTATAAGAAATCTGAATGTATTTTGGATGATAATATTGTATGGTGCGTATATTCCATTTTTGAAAATAATTCAAGACCAGATATTGAATCAGCAATACAAGAATTTGGTGAAGATAAAAAATATATTGGTTTATTTCATGGTCCTTTAATTGGTTCATCAACGGATATTGGTTATACAATTGACCATGGTTATGGTGTTGAAATATTTGATGGTTGTAATGCTGTACTGTGCGCGGATATACATAAACGTCAACAATTAACATATAAAAATACTCCTATTGTATTTTGCGGTTCATTGGTTCAACAAAACTTTGGTGAAAGTATAAATAACCATGGATTCTTATCTTGGGATGTTGAAACATTAACATATAAAGAACATAACATTGACAATGACTACGGTTTTTATCAATTTACGTTAAATTCAATCGATGATATTGAGACTGAATCTGAAATATTAAAAAATGTGTAATGGATATTCCAAAGGATATTGAGCTTGATATTAAAGCTTACTGTGATTTAAATGAAATAACCAACATCAATGATTTTATGACAAAATTATTGAAGCAAGGTTATACAATGGAAAAATATGGTGCTACACCTCAAACCATTGAAAAGATTATTGAGACCGAAAAGATTGTTGAAAAGATTATTGAGGTTCCAGTTGATAGAATTATTGAAATTCCGATTGAGAGAGTTGTTGAAAAAAACGTTTACATTAGTGATGATACAAAGGTTAGTGAATTAACAGATTCACTTAGTTTAATCGAACAGGAGAGAGATAATTTACAAAATGAGACAAACTCCTTAAAGGAAGAGATTAAAGCTCTTAAAAACGATATTATTGAGCTTAATAATAACATCAATGAGATTACAATTAAATTAGAAACTGAACAAAAGAAAACCAAAAGAGACATTTATGGAGAATATTAGCAAAGAAATTATCAGCATTCCAGAGAATGCAAAGATTAGAATTAATTGGAATGATAGACCTGAGAATTATTCAAGGGATGCTAGAAATAGAATTCAAAAATATTTCTCAGACAAATATCAAGTTCCAAGAAACAATATTAATATTGTTTATACACCAGTTAAATTATCTGATAATGGTGATATTATTGAGATAACAGGAGCTGGTATTGATAATATAATGAATGTTACTTATCAGAGAGCTCTATTCAAAGAATGGTTGGAGAGAGAAGGTAAGAAGGTTAATTTTGATAGATTATTATCATTGGATGATAAGGTTAATTCATCATTGGAATTAACGGACCAAGATAAAGTTCACAGAAAATATAAATTAAAATGGATTTATATTAATAACTTTTTATCTTTTGGAAATGATAATCTTTTTCAATTAGATAGATATAAAGGTTTGACAGTTGTTAACTCGATACCTGGAAATTTTGGTGGAAAAACGACATTAACAGTTGATTCTATTAAGTTTTTATTCTATGGAAAGACAACAAAAACTGATAAAAATTCTGAGATATTCAATCAATTCACAGATGATGAAGATTTGGTTGTTAGAGGTATGTTGGAGATTGATGATATCGGAGAGATAATCATTGAAAGAAAGATGAACAGAAAGAAGAAAAGAAGTGGTGATTGGAATATAACAAATTCATTGAATTATTATAGAATGTTACCAGATGGTTCTGAGGAGTCTTTAAATGATGTTGACGCAAGTCAAACAACACAAGTTATAAAGGATATTATTGGTAGTGAGAAGGATTTTGAGATGGTTGTTATGGCAACATCAAGAAACCTTGATAACTTAGTTGATTTAACAACAACAGAGAGTGGGAAGTTATTAACAAGGTTTATCGGTCTTGAGGTTATTGAATTAAAGGAGCAAGAAGCAAGAACAATGTACAATGCTTTCACCAAAACAATGAAATCGAACACATATGACTCAACCACATTACTTGAGGAGATAAATGCTCATAATAGTGAGATTGAAACGTTGAATAAATTAGTTATTGAATACAGAGACTTATTGGTTCAAGAAAAGGAAACTAAAAATGGTCATGAGACAAATAAAACAACCTTAATTGGAAGTAAGGATAAAATTGATGTTGAAATATTAACATTGAATCCAAAAAAATTAGAGGATGAAATTAATAAGATAACTGAAACAGCAACCAAATATAAAGTTGATATTGAAGACTATCAAAAACAAATTGATGAGATTGGTGATGTTAAATTCGATGAGGATAAGGACCACCAATTAGGTAAGGATAAACTATCTTTATCAAATTCAATTGCTGTTAATTCTGCTGAAGTAACTAGATTAGAGAATACAATTAAAGATTTAATTGCTGGGGGGATATGTCAAGCTTGTAATAGAAAATTGGATGATGTCGACAACACCGAACATATTAACAAACATAATCTTGATATTGAAAAATTAAACAAGACAATTGCTTCAGATGATAAAAAATTAAAAGTTGTTAATAAAGGTTTGGAAGAATTAAGTGAAGCCAAAAAATTAATTGACACAAAAAACAAACTTGAATTAACAAGAGATAAATTGAGTGTAGAGGTTAAGTCATTGAGAAATGATTTTAAAACTAAAAACAATGACCTTAAATTATACAACTCTAACTTGGAAAGTATCAATAAAAACAAATTGATTGATGGTGATATTGACATGGTAATCACAAAGATAAAGGTATGTGAACATCAGATTGAGGAATTGAATAAGAAGGTTGAAAAAGTTAGACACGATGTTAACACCAATGAAACAAATATTGAAACTAAAACTAAGTTAATTGAAACCATTAAAAAGGAGGGTGATATTGAGACAATATATAAAACATATATTGAAATGACTGGTAAGAAAGGGATAAGTAAGTTAGTATTACGTTCAGTATTACCAATCATAAATTCTGAGTTACAAAGATTGCTTGAGGGTGTTACTGAATTTGATGTTGAGGTTTCAATAGATGATAAGAACGATGTTAAGATATCAATTGTTAAGGATGACATTGAAAAATCATTAAAATCTGGAAGTGGATATGAATTAACTTGTTCAAGTATTGCATTAAGATGTGTTCTTGGTAAGATGTCAACATTACCAATGCCAAACTTCATTGCATTTGATGAGGTTCTTGGTAGGGTTGCAGATGTAAACCTTGAATCAATGAAACCGTTATTCGATAAAATAAAAGATATGTTTGATATTGTTTTATTCATAACTCATAACGAGATTGTGAAGGACTGGTCCGACAATATTATCACAATTGTTAAGGAAAATAATATTTCAAAAATTATTACATCTTAAATTGTTTTTTTCTAAAAATAAACCTATATTTGCTTTATAAATTAAAAATAATTAATAATGGAATTCAATGATTATTGTGTAATAATATTAGATTCAAAAAATTTTGATATTGAAAAGGTATTTAAATTTACTGAATCTGAACCAAATTACTTAACTTGTTCAAACAGTAATATGATTATATTAACTTTTGTTAGTAATCTTACAACTAATGAAATTGGGGAATATTTAAAGAGTTTAACATTAAATTATTTTTTATTTGAAATTAATAACCATTCATCTTTTAACATAAATGACGAGAATTTAATGCTTGATTTGGTCAATAATTTAAATTTAAAGAATAAAACGGTTGAAATGGGTGAATGGTTATCTGATGATATTGATGAAATTAAAATTGATATCATTAGTAATGATGAAACAATGGATAAAGTTCAAATTGAAAGTGAAATTAATGAAATATTAGATAAAGGTTACACTAACCTAACTGAAATTGATTTGAAAATCATGTCCATTTTATCATCAAAATTATAATTATATGTTTAACTAAGAAAAAAAATGGCAAAATCTTTTATTAATTTTAACTCTGATGAAATAATAAGTAGATATTTTAAGGACAACAAAAAACCAATAACTTTAACTTCTGAACAAGAAAAAGATTTGGCTTTAAGAATACAGAATGGTGATAAAAAAGCCATTGATGAATTAGTGAAAGGTAATTTAAAATTCGTTGTTACCATAGCAAAAGAATACATTAATCAAGGGTTACCTTTATCTGATTTAATTAGTGAAGGTAATTATGGTTTAATTAAAGCAGCTCATAAATTTGATGTAACCAAAGGGTTTAAATTTATATCATATGCTGTTTGGTGGATTAGACAATCCATATTATTTAGTTTGAATGAGAACTCAAGAATCATAAGACTTCCAACAAATGTAATAAATAAAATTCAACATTTAAAACTTGATGTTGAGAAATTTGAACATGAACATGAACGAGAACCTATGTATGATGAGGTTTTAAACGTAAATGGTGATTCTATTATTAAAGTTTCAAACGCTAGTTTGTGTTTAAATGATAATATAAATGAGGATGGTGATGAATTATATAATATACTTGAAGATAAAACATTAAGACCTAACGATGATTATTATGATATTAATTATGAGGTTAAAACTGAACTAGGTTCGTTATTAGATACATTAGATGATAGGGAGAAAAAAATAATTGAATGTTACTTTGGATTAAATTGTGATTCTGAACCAATGACACTTGAAGTTATAGGTGAGATGTTTAATTTAAGTAGAGAAAGAGTTAGACAAATAAAACATAAAGCCCTAAGAAAATTAAGACATAATTCTGATAATTTGTTTGAAACATTATAATTACAATATTTATTAATAAAGTTAAATTACATCATGAAAAATATAAATGATTTTTTATCAAAATGGGGTTTAGTTATCATCACACCAATGGTATTAATAACCTTTTTTAAAAGCTGTTCCACATCATCAAATGTTAATGCTGTTAATGTTAAAGTTGATACTTTAAAAAAACAAAATGACAGTTTATTCACAGAGATTCAAAAACAAATTAAAATTGAAGGATTGGAATCTGAAAAAAGAATGATTCAGTCAACGGATAGAAAATTATTTGATTTTAATAGACAATCTGAAATTGATAAAGAAATAAAGGAATTACAAAAAAAATAGTGTCATGAATTGGATTGTTAAAAATAAATTTACAATAATAAGGTCGTTATTTTTAGTGCCAATAATATTGGTTGCGTTTATATCTATATCTCACGTTATTAGTTGGTATGATTTATCAAATCCATTCGGTTGGGCGGTTTATTTATCTGTAGCTGTTGAAATAGCTGCTATGGTATCATTGGCTGCTGCAACAAGTAAAATAAAAGGTGGGGTTTGGTTTGTATTCGGTGTTGTAACTTTAATACAATTCATTGGTAATATATTTTTTTCTTATAAGGAAATTAACCCAAATTCAGTTGAATTTAAACAATGGATTGAATTGGTTGGACCTTTATTTGAAAACTTCGGGACTCAAACAACTGATTTTATCGGTCATAAAAGATGGTTATCTTTATTAAGTGGTGGTTTGCTACCAATAATCTCTTTAACATCACTGCATTTCTTTGTTAAGTATGATAAAAGCAAATCTGTCGTTGAAGAAGAACCACGAGCTGAGGTTAAAACTAAAGAATTTAAAAAAGAGGTGAGAATTGATGAAGATAATCTTGGAGATATTAATTATTATATTAAATCTGATGATAATGATTATTTTGAAAGAGAGGAGATTGAGGAATTGATTGTTGAAAATGAAATTATATCTGAGGAAAATAATCAAGAGTCATTACAAGATACGCCACAAGAAGCACCACAAGATACAATAAATAGGAATTTCTCAGTTAATATCCCAGATAGAAAAAAGAATCAAATTCAAAGGATTGGTTCAAATAAAGAGATAAGGGACGGTGATAATGGTACAATATTCTTTAATAAGAAATAATGGAAACTTATAAATTAAGTAACAATAATTATATTGAGGAAAAAACCAATAAGAAAAGAATCATAATTGGAAATACCTTTTCATATGACATGAATCATGTTAAGGGTTGGGAAATGAGATATAATGGGTCATATAAAAAAACCGCTCATTATACGATTTCAATTGATGGTACAATACATGAGCATTTCTCACCAGATTATTATTCAAAATTAATGTTAAATGAAAGGGTTAATAAAACTTCCATTATTATATTATTGGAAAACATTGGTTGGTTGGTTGAATCTGATTTAAAAGAAAAGGAATATATTGATTATACTGGTAATATCTATAACCAATCAAATATTTTTGAAAAAAAATGGAGAGGATATAAATATTGGTCAGAATATACAAAACAACAGGAAGAATCAACAATTAAATTGGTTAAAGAATTATGTGTTAAATATAAAATACCATTAAATGTTATTGCTCATAACACAAACGTTAATGATGCAAATAAATTTGAAGGTATACTATATAAAAGTAATTTTGAAAAGTTTTATACAGATGTTAACCCAACTTGGAATTTTGAACAATTTAAAAATAATATTGAACTAAAATTAAAATGATGATGAACGAACATGATATAACAAAAAAAATGCTTCAATTGATTAGAGAAGCTACAATACCTCAATTTGGAGCTGAAGCTCAAGCAACTCAGGATGTCCCTCAACAAACAGCAATTGATTCAGATAGAATTAAAATAAATAAGTTGGTTGAAGTGGCAATGGAAATTGAAATGGATAATATTGGTTATACCCTATTATATACCGATGATGATATTCAAATAACCACAGATGGTTCAGTTCAAGTTAATAAAGAAAATAATGATAATTTTAATAAATTGATTCAATATAAAGAAAAAATATGGGAACCAATTTGGGTTAAAAGAAACAATGAAATTAAATTGGATAAACTTAAAGATGGTGTTGGGGTTATTGTTGATGAAAATGGTGTGAATCAAGATTATAAAATATATTATGATGAAGATATTAATAACCTTCAAAGAATTAATACAAATATAACGATAACAGATTACAGATTCACAATCCAATAAAAATGAATAGAAAAAACGACACGTTATTATTTATTGGTATAATGTTATTTATTATTTTCTTTTTATTCGTTTTCAATCATATTTTAACTGGAAGAAAATATAAATCAAATTATGACGATAAGACAAATATTCTATATAAACAAATAGATAGTATTAAAACTGTTAATAAATTATATAAAAATAAGATTGATAGTTTATCAGTATTGAATGATACTTTAATTAATAGAATTAAAAATAAGAATGTTAAAATTAAAATAATAAATAATGATAAAATTAAGGTTGCTAACGATATTAAGTTTCTTAATGCTAATGCAGTTGCAGATACACTCTCAAACTTCGTTAAAAGAAACAAATAAGATTAAAGCTATTGTTAACAAAAAGGGAGATACTTTAATAATTATTCCAGTTAAAGATGCTAGAATAATATTAACCAATTTAAAAGTTTGTGAACTTGAAAGAAAAGAATTAGCTGAATTATACGAATTGAATCTATTAAAAGATTCTTTAATAACAAATCAAAAAAATATTATTGTAACTTATAAATTGATTGTTAAGAATTTCTCTCCAATTGAAAAAAAATATAAAGATATAATATTTAATAGAGAAGAAGAAATTATTGAATTAAATGGTGAACTTAATAAACAAATTTTTTATAAAAACATTTCAATTATCACAGGTTTGATTGCTGTTACATTATCAATAATATTTTTATAGTTTTAAATAATAAACCGAAATTAAAGAAACCTCAATTAACTTTGAGGTTTTTTTTATTATATAAGATATTTATATTATAAATAATTGAGATGAAGGATTTAATACGAAAAAGACTTAATGAAACCGCTTTAACAAAATCTGATGTTAAGGATGAAGTAAAATCTCAAATGGATTCAAATGCAATTAAAAAGAAAATTGAAGATATTGTTAAAAATAAAATAAAAGACGATAAAGATTTGGAAGATAAGGTTGTTGAAATAAGCAAAAATGTGTTGACACAATTATTCAAAGCTTTATGGGTTAAAAGAACGTCTTGGAGAGAAAATATATCAAACAAAAATAGTTAATATCATGAAAAAACTTAAAATAACCGAAGCTCAAGCAAGAGAACTTGAAAAGTTAAATTCAAAGAAGTTGTTAAAAATAACAAAAGAGCAATATAATACAATTCTTGAATATGAAATGAAGTCAACTCAAATGAGTGAGACAAAAGATTTATTCAGAGAATTTGTTGAAGAATTATATAGCGTTAATGAATCAGACGAACCAAGAAGATATGATGAATTATTCAAAGTTATGGAGGTTGCTGGTTTATTGGAAAACAATAAATTAAAGAAAGATAAATTTGAAGGTGATAAAAACAAAGTTAAGGAGGTTATCACAAAAGGATTGAATGTAATGGAGGATTGTGGTAATGCATATAAAGCTGTTGGAGCTATGATGGAAGGTATGGGTATGAACGAAATGCACGGAGAAGATGACGAAACCTTTATAAATAAAAAAACAACTGAATTAATTAAATCAGGAAAATCTCAAGAAGAAGCTGAAAGAATTGCAAAAGCATTAAACGATAGAAGAAAAATAACTGGGGTTCACTCTCACGAATTTGGTGGTTCAGAATATAAAAAGAAAATGATTCCATCTGAAAAAGAGGTAACATCAAACGATGATAAACAATTGGAATTACCTTTCAATGAGTCAAGCCTTTATGAAGAAGTTGAAAATAAAGGATATGAGGGTGAAGAAATATTAACTATTTTGGGTGATATGCCAGACACAGTTAAAGATGCTTATCAAAATACAATTAAACTTAATGTACCAAGTTTTAGTATGATTTCAGATACTCAATCATTACGCTCAAAAGAAGATGTTAAGAATTATATAAGAATATTTCAAACTAAATTTGGTGCAACACCTATATTCACTGATATAATAAAAAACGATATTATATTTAACGCTAAGATAAAATTAAAAGACGAGATTAAAGATAAAGGATATCAAAAAGATAAAGAAGAGGAGGAATCATTAAAACAAAGTGGTTTTGGCTTAAAAGAAACTGATACGATTAACGAAATGGATAGTGTATCAGTTGGTAATATGCAATATGATTCACCAGCATTTCCAGCAAGTGATTTTTTTGGTAATAAAGGTAAAGAAGGTAAAGCAAAAGTTAAGAAAACTCAACCAAGCAAAACATATCCTGAAGCTAAGTTTGTTAGGATAAAAGAGAAATGTAAAACCTTCCCTTATTGCAACCAAGGTGATAGTACTGAAGAATATAAAAAATAATTTTTCTTTTTTACGATAATACAATATTTATTATAAACAACCACTACAATGGATAAAAATAAAATTAAGTCATATTTAACATCAGCATTTGTGAATGAAGTTGAAGAAAAAGCTGTTGGTTTGAAAAAAACTGAAACAATTAAGTCTCAGAATAAAAAAACAAATGATGAAGCTTTAAAAAACAAAAACAAAGAACTTGATGCTTATTCAAAAAATCTTACAGCCAACAAAGAAAAAAACTCAAAGGAGGTTAAGAAAAGAGAATTGGATGAAAAAGAACAAGAAATTCACGATAATGTTGAAATAGCTACAGGAACATTGTTAAATATTGATTATGATAATCCTATTGATAAAAAGTTTGCTGAAAGATTTGAAAAAGCATTGGCTGGTGACCCAACATTTGGTAATAGCAATAAATACGCAAATGTTGTTCAAGATAAAGTATGGGGAGGAGACCCAAACTTTGGTCAATCATTGGTGGATAAAACAAAAGCAATGGCAAAAGTTCAACAAAATGTTGTTGGTGGTGGTAATACAATGTTTCCATATGGAGTTAAAAACGGAAACTATCCTGTTAATGAAAATACTGATAAAAATATAAAAATGAAAAGATTAATATTTAAGAAACCTTTTAATGGATTGGATAATGCATTAAACTTAATTCCAGAAACATATAGAGTTGATGATAAGCAATTTGAAATGACTGACGGAACTGAAACTTATAAAGTTAGATGGGAAGGTACATTAACTGAAGGTAGAGCAATTGTATTGAATGAGACAAACATTAATGTTGTTAATGAATCAATTGATAAAATCAAACATTTGATGGGATTCAAATCTGAAGAAACTCTTGGAAACGTTAGAGGTAAAAATAGATTGGATGAAAATAAAATGTTCAATGATATTTGGAACAAAACAAAATCATTATTAACTGAAACTGAAGACATCGAAGGTCAAGACCCAAACGAGGGTGAATTTGATGATGTGGATATGGTTCAAGCTACTGAAGCAAAAAAAGATGTTGAAGGTAATGTTCCAACTGAAGCAAAAATGAATGTTCAAAAACCAAAAGAAGAAAATTGGGATGTGAATGTTAAAGGTCAAGCTGAGGAAGCAAAGAAACATATTCATATGAATGAATCTTATATGAATGAAGAAGGTGAGGAAAAAGAATTTGCTGATGTTGAGAAATTAAAAAAAATATTGGGATTGAGCTCAAGTGAAATGGCTCTTGAAAGAATCAACACAAAACAAGAAATTGTTGAAGCTGTTATGGCTTTCATTGAAATATTGATTGGAAAGAATCCAGAATTCGCAATGCAATTAAAAACAATGTTACCAGCAATGGTTAAAAATGAATTGAGTGACTTAGCTCAAAAACAAATGGAAGCTCCAATGTCTGAAGAAGAAGAAACACATGAGGAAAAAGATAGATTTGATGAAATCTTCGAAGGG
>Ga0114969_10004367_pt1 | contig 11174 bp, 7 predicted proteins | sample M_130807_MF_Meta_FD_87316 | JGI IMG/M metagenome (GOLD analysis project Ga0114969, IMG submission 87316) | Freshwater microbial communities from Lake Montjoie, Canada to study carbon cycling - M_130807_MF_MetaG | ecosystem: Environmental > Aquatic > Freshwater > Lake | place: Lake Montjoie...
CCGGCGCTCTCCTATATCCGCGAAACGGATGGGGTGATTGAGTTCGGCGCCATGACGCGGCAGCGCGACATCGAATTTTCCGATGTGGTGAAGGCGCGCTTTCCGATCATCCACGAAGCCATCCTGAATGTCGGCCATCGCCAGACGCGCAATCGCGGCACGATCGGCGGCTCGCTGTGTCATCTCGACCCGTCGGCGGAGCTTGTCACCATGGCCGCTGCACATGATGCGGTGGTGACGGTGGCGGGCCCGAACGGCACGCGGGAAATTCCCTTCGCGCAATTCCCCGTCACCTTCATGACGACGGCCATTGAGGCGAACGAGCTGGTGACCGGCGTGCGTTTCCCGCGCTGGCCGGCCGGACACGGTTACGGCTTTGTCGAATTCGCACGGCGGCACGGTGATTTCGCGATTGCCTCGGCGGCGGCGCTGCTGGAGACGGACGCAAACGGCAAGATCACGCGCGCCTCGGTCACGCTCGGCGGCGTATCGGTGACGCCGGTCCGCGTGTACGCGGTGGAGCAGGCGTTGATCGGACAAAAAGGTTCGGAAGACTTCTTCCGGGAGGTCTGCGAGGTGTGCCGCAAGGTAGCTGCCATCGAAGATGTGCACGCCCCCGCGAACTACCGGCAGCATTTGGCGACGGTGATGGCGCGCCGCGCGCTGGTCGCGGCACTCGGACGTGTGGGGAAAGCATGAGCGAGACGCGGAAAATCGCCGTCACCATCAACGGCAAGAGATACGAAGAAGAGGTCGAGGTCCGCTGGACACTGGCCGATTTCATGCGGCAACAGCTTGGGCTGACCGGCACGCATTTGGGCTGCGAACACGGCGTGTGCGGCGCATGCACCATTTTGTTCGATGGCTATTCGGCCCGCTCGTGCCTGATGCTGGCCGTGCAGGCCGACGGTCATGAGATTTTGACGGTGGAAGGCATTGCCCCGTCGGAAGATCAGATGCACCCGCTGCAGGAAGCCTTCCGGGACAATCACGGCCTGCAATGCGGCTTTTGCACGCCGGGCATGCTGACGACGCTGCTGGAATTCCTGCGCGACAATCCCGATCCGACGGAGCAGGAAGTCCGCATTGCTATTTCCGGCAATCTCTGCCGCTGCACGGGCTATCAGGGCATCGTCGCGGCGGCGCTCGATGCGGCGCAGCGTTTGAAGGCGGCCAAGGAAGCTTCGTGAGCCTGCGAACCTTCGGCAATCGCGTTGGGCGGATCGAAGACCCCGCATTGCTGACGGGCAATGGCCGGTTCATCGACGACATTAAATGGCCGGAGCTGGCGCATGCCGCGTTCGTGCGCAGCCCGCTAGGTCACGCCGCGATCACCGCAATCGATACAAGCGCCGCGCTGGAAGTGCCCGGCGTGTTAGCGGTTTATACGGCGGCGGATTTCGCGCCGCTGCTTAAAATAGACCGGCTGATCGTCGGTCTGCCGAGCCCCGCCTATCGCCAGGACGTCAATCGCCCGGTTCTGGCCAAGGATGAAGTCGTCCATGTCGGTGAGCCGGTTGCGATTGTCATCGCCAAGGACCGCTACATCGCGGAAGATGCGGCGGCGCTGGTCAATGTCGATTACGAGATATTGCCCGCCATTGGCGATGCACGCGCGGCATTGGAGAAGGCGTCGCCTACGGTGCATCGCGGCGCGCCGCACAATCTTTTGGCCGAATTCGATGTCGCCTATGGCGATGTGGCGCGCGCCTTTGCCGGTGCGCCGCATGTGTTTCGGGAAACGCTATGGCAGCATCGCGGTGGTGGCCATTCGCTGGAATGCCGCGGTGCTGTTGCGCGTTACGATGCCAATGAGGAACGGCTGACGCTGTTCAGCTCGACGCAGACGCCGCATACGGCGATGCGCCTGCTGTGCGACATGCTGGGTTGGGACGAACATCGCGTGCGCGTGATTACGCCCGATGTCGGCGGCGGTTTCGGACCGAAGCTGATTTTCTATCCGGAAGATGTGGCGGTGCCGCTGGCGGCGATATTGCTGCAACGTCCCGTGAAATGGGTGGAAGACCGGCGCGAACATTTCGTCGCCACCACGCAGGAACGCGACCAATTCTGGGATGTGGAAATTGCGGTCGACGGTGAGGCGCGCATTCTGGGCGTGCGCGGCACGCTGATCCATGAGCATGGCGCCTACACCGCGCGCGGCGTGAATCTTCCCTATGAATCGGCGCAGACAGTGACGCTGGCTTATGAGGTGCCGGCCTATCATCTGGGCGTCAAGCTGGCGTTGACCAACAAGGTGCCGGTGACGCCGGTACGTGGCGCGGGGCAACCGCAAGGCGCTTTCGCCATGGAGCGATTGCTCGACCGGGTGGCGCGCGAATTGAATCTGGATCGGGCGGAGGTGCGGCGGCGCAATCTCGTCGCCACGGAAAAGATGCCTTACGCGAAGCCTCTGAAAAGCCGTGGCGGGATGCAGGTGGTGCTCGATTCCGGCAATTATCCGGAAATGCAGCGCATGGTGCTGGACGCCGTTGGCTGGGACGATTTCCGGGCACGCCAACTCGCGGCGCGGGCGAGTGGCCGTTACATCGGCTTGGGTTTAGCGAACTTTGTCAAAGGTACGGGACGCGGACCGTTCGAACCGGTGACCATCCGGTTGGGACCATCAGGCAAAATCCACATCATGACCGGCGCTGCCGCGATGGGGCAAAGCACGAAGACGATGCTGGCTCAGATCGTCGCCGATCAGTTCGGCGGCGCGATGGACAACATCATCGTCACGGCAGGTGACACCGCGGTCATTCCGATGGGCATGGGCGGTTTCAACAGCCGGCAGGCGGTGATGGCCGGATCCTCGGCGCATCTGGCGGCAGTCAAGCTGCGTGAAAAGACCCTGGCAATCGGCGCGAAGTTGCTGAACGTCTCAGCCGATGAACTCGACATTGATGCGGGCTTTGTGCATGTCAAAACGCGTCCGAAGATCGCCGCATCGCTCAGCGACATTGCGCGCGCCGTCGCCGGGATTCCGGGCCTCGCCTTGCCCGGCGGGATTGCGCCGGGCCTCGAAGCAAGTGAAGCGTTCGTGCGTGACGAAATGGCCTTCGCCAATGGCGCGGGCGCGGCGGAAGTGGAAGTCGACACTGAAACCGGGGAGGTGGTGTTGCGCCGGTTTGTCATCGCCCATGATTGCGGACGCGTCATCAACCCCATGATCGTCGATGGTCAAATCGTCGGCGCGGCGGCACACGGAATTGGCAACGCGCTGTTTGAATGGATGGGGTTCGACGCAGATTGTCAGCCGATCACGGCCACCCTGGCCGATTACATGCTGATCACATCCACCGAGACCCCGCACATCGAAGTGCTTCATATGGAATCGCCGTCGCCGCTCAATCCGTTGGGCGTGAAAGGCGTCGGCGAATGTGGCGTGATGCCGTCGGCGCCTGCGATCATGTCGGCCATTGAAGATGCGCTCTCGCCATTTGGGGTGAAGATTACGCGCACGCCTATTATGCCGTCGGAAATCTTGGCCGCCATACATGCTGCAAGACGGGAGAAGCTGCGTGCCGATCCGCTTTGACGATATCGGCAACCGGCTGAAGGCGTTCCGGCTCGGGTCGGGGCTCTCGGCGGAAGACGTCGCCAAGCGCATCGGTATCTCGCGCACCGCGCTCTACCGTTTCGAAAAAGGCGAAGTCGTCAAAATCGAAACGCTGGAGAAACTCGCCGAGCTTTTGCAGGTGTCGCTGCCGACATTGCTGGGGGTGGGCGTGGAATATATCGCCTCTGCCGTCACCTATTTCGAGCGCATGCGGCAGATTGAAGAAACCGCCGAGCACATCATCGTGCTGGCGGGACCGCTGTCTTATCTGCTGGCGTCCGATGCCTTCAACGCCGTGCTGGGGCAGTTGCTGAAAGAGAGCATCCCGGAAAACGTCGACGATCACCCGCGCGCCGAAGGCGAAGTCGAAGAGATCATGGCGGTGCTGACTCAGCGCAAGGAAACCTATCGCCGCCGGCAGCCGGCCATCGTGAACCTGATCGCGGCGTCCGAAATTGCCCGCTTTCTCATCAACGGAATGGTGGGCCGGCTCGGCCTGCCGGACGATGTGCGCCGGGAGCGCCGGGCGCTGGCCCGTGCCGAAGTCGAACACTTCGCCCGCATTGTCGAACGCGAGCCCATCGGCGTGCAGATCGGGATTGTGCCGGAGACTCTGCCGCACACGGGCTTCCAGATTTTCCGCCAGCCCGACCGTCAATTGCTGACTCTGTCGCCCTTCCGCCTGGGCGAGGAGCCGAACGTGCGTGTCGGCGTGGCGATGATCACCTCCGCGCCGGAAGCCTTAACGCTGCATCACCGTGCCGCCGAAGGCATGTGGGGCCGCGCGCTGAAGGGAAGTGCCGCTGCGGCCTATCTGCGCGAGCTCATTGCACGTCATCGTGAGTAGGGTGCGAGGCACAATAGTCTGTGCCATAGTTCCCACCCTCCCCTTGAGGGAGGGTCGAAATTGCGGAGCAATTTCGGGGAGGGGATAGGTCGCAGCATGTCCCCTCCCCGAATGTGCTCGCGCGTAACCGCGCTCCGCGCATTCGACCCTCCCTCAAGGGGAGGGTGGGGTCATTAGGGGATTGCAAGACATGCATGTCGATGTCGACCGGCTGATCGATGAGCGGCCTATATCGGCGCTGCAGATTCGGGTTTTCATCCTTTGCGCGCTGGTTGCGGTGCTCGATGCGGTGGACAGCCAGTCGATCGGCGTTGCCGGGCCGCTGATCCGCGACGCCTTCCACATGTCGGCCGGCGCCTTTGCGCCGGTGTATTCTGCGGGGCTGTTTGGCGCCGCCATTGGCGCGCTGGCGTTCGGCCCGATCTCCGACCGCTTCGGCCGCCGTCCCATGCTGATCTTCACCACGGCGCTGTTCGGCGTGTTCACCTGCCTCACGGTCTTTGCCGATTCCTTTCCGGTGCTGGTGTTTTATCGCTTTGTTGCCGGTCTTGGCCTCGGCGGGGCTACGCCCTGTTTCATCACCATGGCCGCCGAATATGCGCCGCAGAAACACCGCGCCATGCTGGTGAGCTTGCTCTGGGCCGGGTACCCGCTGGGCAATGCGGTCGGCGGCTTTATGACGGCGTATCTCATCAAGAATTACGAATGGCCGATGGTGTTCTACGCCGGGGGCGTGCCGACGCTGATTTTGGCCGTGCTGCTGTTCTTCGGGATGCCGGAATCGGTGCGGTTTTTGGCGGCGCGCGGGGCGAAGGACAGGTCCGCACGGCTGGCGCGCAAGCTCGATCCGGCGTTGCCGGCCAATGTGGACGTGACCGCACGCCAGAAAGCATCACAGAAGCGAGTTTCTTTGCGGGAGTTGTTCACCGACGGCCGAGCCGCCGGCACGATCTTGCTCGGCCTGATGCTGTATTTCGGGTTCTGGACCACAACCGTGATCGTGCTCGAGATTCCGACCCTGTTCCGGGAAGCGGGCGTGCCGCTGGCGACGTCGGCTTTTCTCGTGGCGGTTTACAGCCTGGTGGCCACGTTCGGGATGGCGATTGCCGGGGCTTTGTTGAAACGCGTCGGGCCGGTGTGGGCGCTGGTGCCCACCTTTGTCGGGGGCGGCGTCTTGCTGGCGACGCTGGGCGCGCTCGCGGGAACGCCGCTGTTGGCGGGCACCGTGATGATGGGGCTGGGGCTTACCGTTTCCGTGGCGTCCTCCGCGGTGATTGCACTGGCGGCCACGTCGTACCCCACGGTCATGCGGTCGGCGGGCGCCGGTTGGACCCTTGCCATGGGCCGGTTCGGCCAGGTGTGCAGTCCGCTGGTCATCGGCGCGCTCCTGACCATGAACATGTCGCCGGGGCGGATCCTTACCATCATGGCGCTGGCCCCGGTGCTGGGCGGGGTCTGCGCGCTGTTGAAAGCCATGCTGTCCCGCGAGCAGGCGGGAGCCTTAACCGACGCACCGGGCGCCGCAGAAAAAACCGCGTGAAGACGTGGCCTTCTACAGATCGGCCGATGTAATATGAGAAACCATCCTATTCCCTAAGGACGAGACCCTTCCATGGCGACGACCAAAACGCTGCGCGTGAACGGAAAGGCGGTCACCGCGACCGTCGACGATCCCGCGACGCCGCTCCTTTATGTGCTGCGCAACGATGCCGGGCTGCACGGCCCCCGCTTCGGCTGTGGCCTCGGTCAATGCGGATCTTGCACGGTACACATCAATGGCGAGCCGGTGCGGTCTTGCACGCGGCCGCTGTCGTCGGTGGGTGCGCGCGATGAGATCGTGACGCTGGAAGGATTGGGCACCAAGGAAAAGCCGCACAAGCTGCAAACCGCCTTCATCGAAGAACAGGCGGTGCAATGTGGCTACTGCATCAATGGCATGATCATGCAGGCCGCCGCGTTCCTGAAGAAAAACCCCAAGCCCAGCGTGCCGGAAATCAAAACCGCGATGCAGAACAATCTTTGCCGCTGCGGCACGCATATGCGCATTGTGCGCGCCATCAAACGCGCCAGCGAAGCGTGAGGGAGGCCAAGATGAACGCGATGTTCGAAAAGACATTCCCCCGCCGCGATTTCCTGAAGGGCGCCGGTGCGCTGGTTGTCGGCTTTACCCTGGCGAACAGCATGCGCGCGAGCGACGCAGCCGCCATGGAAATCGGCCCCTACGGCCCGCCGGTGGATCAGGTCGATTCCTGGCTGGCCATTGGCGAAGACGGCCGGGCAACATTGTTCACGGGTTGCTGCGAATTGGGCACCGGCAGTTCGACGGGCCTGATGCAGATCATGGCCGAAGAGCTGGATGTGGCGTTCGATCGTGTCAGGCTTGTCGGCCCGGATACAAGCCGTACGCCCGATCAGTTCGTATCGTCCGGCAGCCGCACCATCTCGGCGCATTCGCGCCCCATTCGCCAGGCGGCGGCGGAAGCCCGCGCTGCGCTGGTGGAGCTTGCCGCGAAGCGGCTGGGTGTCCCCGCGGAGCAATTGGCGACGGCCAATGGGGTCGTCAGTGTAAAGAGCGATCCGGCGAAGAAAGTCACTTACGCCGAATTGGTCGGCGGCAAGCAGTTCAGCGTCAAGGTCACCGGCAAGGTGAAACCGAAAGCAACGAACGAATACAAAATCGTCGGCAAGTCTGTTCGCCGCGTGGATATTCCGGAAAAGGTCTTCGGCACCTTCACTTACATGCAGGACGTGAAGGTCGAAGGCATGTTGCACGGCCGCATCGTGCGTCCGCCGGCGCATGGCGCTTCGGTCGTGTCGATCGACGAAAGTTCGGTCGCGCATATGCCGGGCTTGGTGAAGGTCGTGCGCGAGCACGATCTTGTCGGGGTGGTGTGCAAACGCGAGGAGCAGGCGATTGCCGCCGCACAGGCCCTAAAGATCACATGGTCCAATTGGGCCGATCTGCCGGACATGAAGGACTTGCACAGCACCCTGCACAATCTGCCGGAATATTCTGAAGGTTATCCGAAGGACGCACCGGGTGGCGTGTTGACGAAAAGCGGCGACGTTGACGCAGGGCTCACCAACGCGGCGAAGGTCGTGCGCGCAACCTACCTTTCGCCGTTCAACCATCATGCCTCCATCGGCCCGTCCTGCGCGGTCGCCGATGTGCGCGCCGACGGCACGACGTTGTATTGCGGGACGCAGACGCCCTATGGCACACGCGAAGCGGTGGCCAAATTCATGGGGTTGCCGAACGAACGCGTGCGCCTGATCTATACGGAAGCATCGGGCTGCTACGGCCAGAACGGCGCGGACGATGTCACCATCGATGCGATCGTGCTGTCGCGCGCGGTGGGCAAGCCGGTGCGCGTGCAATGGTCGCGCGCCGACGAGAATGGGTGGGAGGCTTACAAGGCCGCGCGCATCAGCGAATGCGTCGGCGGTCTGGATCAGAACGGCAAAATCGTTTCATGGCAGGCGCGGACGTTCGGATCGTCCGGCTATTCGCGTCCCGAATATCACGAGCCCAAACATGGCGGCGAACCGGGAAGCCTGGTGACGGCGCAACTCGCGGGCTGGGACAAGCCGGGCTTGGAAGAAGGGTTTTCGGGCGCCGCCGGCAATTTCGAGCCGGTCTATGAGGACATGCCCAACAAGCGCGTGGTGTTCACCTATCTTGGACCCACCTCGCATCGGCAGGGTCCGTTGCGCATTCGTGTCGGCTCCATGCGGGGTGTCGGTTCGCCGGACAACATCTTTGTCGCCGAATGTTTCATGGACGAACTGGCGGCGGCCGCCGGCATGGACCCGATTGAATTCCGCCTGAAGCATCAGCCGCGTCCGCGCGGGGTTGCTGTGCTGAAAGCGGCCGCGCAGCTGGCGAAATGGGAAACGCGGCCCTCGCACTCCAAGCCGTCGAGCGGCGACATCGCTTATGGCCGTGGCGTTGCGATGCTGGGTTCAAACACCGACACCAATGTCGCCGGCATTTTCGAAGTCGCCGTGAATAAGAAGACGGGTGTGGTTCAGGTGCAGCGCGCGGTCATCGCACAGGATTGCGGCCTTGTCGTGAACCCCGATGCCGTGAAAAACCAGATCGAGGGCGGCATCATCCAAAGCATCAGCCGGGCGCTGAAGGAGGAAGTCACCTTCGACCGCTCGCGTGTAACAAGCCTGGATTGGTCGACCTATCCGATCATCACCTTCAACGAAATTCCCGATGCCATCGATATCGTGCTGGTGGACCGCTCCGATCTGCCGCCGATGCGCGTGGGCGAACCGGCAAGCGAGTCGGTCTGGCCGGGCGTTGCAAACGCGGTCTACGACGCCATCGGCGTGCGCTTGCGGCAATTGCCGCTGACGCCCGCGCGCGTTCTCGCCGGTTTGGCGGGCAACGCATAGCAACGGCACGGAAAGCGGCCCTTAACTGCCGGGCGCCACGGAAAGCCGGCCGCTGCGCTGTCTGTGGACGTAATAGACGACGCTGCCGATGATCATCGCGATGAGGATCAGCGAGATCGGGCGCAGGAAGAAGCCGTAGCCCCAGATCGCCAGCGCCTTGATCAGCGAGTCCTCGGCAACTTTGCCGAGGATCACGCCGATGACAAACGGTGCGCGCGGCCAATCATGCCGCTTCAGCAAATACCCTAAGCTGCCCAAGATGATGATGAGAATCAAATTTTCCCACGCGTTCGCGCCGAGATAGCTGCCGAGAATGGCGAACAGCAGAACGACCGGGATCATGTAGCTGGTTTTGACGTAAGCCAGCCGTCCGATCCAAGGCGCCAGCGACAACAGGATGGCGACGCAGATCACATTGGCGACGACGAGCGACCAGATCAGCGACCACACAATGTCGGCGTGCTGGGTAAGCATCGCGGAGCCCGGTTGCAGTCCGAGCATCAGGAAGGCGCCGAGCATGATCGCCATGCCCGACGATCCAGGCACGCCAAAGAACAGCGTCGGCAACAGCGAACCACCCTCCTTGGCGCAGGTACCGGTTTCGGCGCCGATCACGCCTTCCACCGCGCCTTTGCCGAAGCGCTCGGGATGCTTCGAGGATTGAACGGTGTGGCCGTAAGCAAGCCACGACGCGGCGTCGCCGCCGAGGCCGGGAATGATCCCGATGGCCGCGACCAGAAGGGACACGCGCAGCACCAGCCAGCGGTGTCTGACGACGTCCATCAGCCCCTGCCCAATCTGGCTGTAGCGGATTTTCTGCGGCGCCAGAACATCCGCCGCGTAGGTTTGACCTTTAACGCCGAGCGAAATCATCTCGGGGATCGCGAACATCGCGAGGATGGCGGTGATGACATCGACCCCATCCCACAGGAAAAGATGACCGCCGGTGTAGCGCTCCGAACCCGTGGAGGGATCAAGGCCCACGAAAGAAACCATCAGCCCGAAACAGCCGACAATGAGGCCCTTAACGACACTCTTGCCGCTGAGCGTGGCGATGAAGGTGATGCCCAGAATGGCGAGCAGAAAGAACTCCGCCGGACTGAACGCCAGAATCACCGGCTCCAGTATTTCCAGCGAAGCCCCCAAAAACAGCGCGCCAAAAATGCTTCCCGCCAGCGAGGCGCCGAAGCTCGCCCCCAGCGCACGTCCCGGCTCGCCGTTCTTGGTCATGGCGTAACCATCGAGCACGGTTGCCGCTGTCGCACCTTCACCGGGTACGCCGATGAGGATGCTGGTCACCGCGCCGGCTGTGTGCACCACCGCATGCATGGACAGCAGAAAGACGGCGCCCGCGAGCGGGTCCATGCCGTAGACGAAGGGGATAAGCAGCACGAGCCCGAGCTTGCCGCCAACGCCCGGCGCTATGCCCATGAAAATGCCGACAATAACCCCCACCAGCATTAACCCCAGCAAATAGGGCGTCGTCAGCAGGCCAACCAATGTCGATGCGGCGAGGGCAAAATCCATAAATGTGTGCTCTGAAAAGGGCGTGAACCGGAAGGTTACCGAGCCGTAATCCAGAGCAGTCGCAAGCGTCGAGCAATCCCCGGCGCGAACACGTGTTTGTTAGAAGGAACAATTGTCCGTGTGGCAAAAAGAGAAGCCCCTCTGCCCTCGTATGAGGGCACAATGACAAATATTGCGAGATCCGTGGATCGGACGCGGCCAGTCACCCGGTGCGCTGGAGCCGTAATGCGGTTCTTAAATCTCTTGGGAAGTTCGTGTGGCGGCCTCGGCTTGCGCTCAGCGGCCTTGCCATGCAGGCGGACGTTTGGCGAGGAATGCCGCGACACCCTCCTTGAAGTCCGCGCTACCATAAGCGGCACGGACCAAATCGCTGCCGTCGGGAATATTGGCGGTGCGAATACGGCGCACCGCTTCTTTCGCCGCGCGCATGGTGATGGGCGCGTGCGACAGCAGGCGCTTGCACATGTCGGCAACTTTCGCATCAAGATCGGTGGCATCCGTGAGAACATCGACGAAACCGCAAGCTTGAGCTTCTTCGGCGCCGATCATTTCGGCGAGCATCAGCATGCGCTTGGTCCGGCCCGCGCCGAAACCCGCCACCAGCCGCGCGACATTACCAACGGAAAGGCAATTGCCGAGCGTGCGCGCAATGGGCACGCCAAAACGTGCGCCGGTCGCCGCAATGCGGAAGTCACACGCGGATGCGATGGCAAGACCGCCGCCGACGCAGAACCCTTCGACAACCGCGATGATGGGCTTTTGCACGTGCTCGATTTGCCCGATAGCCGCCTCGATCCGCTTTTCATAGTCGATGCCGTCTTCGCCGCCGGTGAA
>Ga0114969_10004368_pt1 | contig 11173 bp, 6 predicted proteins | sample M_130807_MF_Meta_FD_87316 | JGI IMG/M metagenome (GOLD analysis project Ga0114969, IMG submission 87316) | Freshwater microbial communities from Lake Montjoie, Canada to study carbon cycling - M_130807_MF_MetaG | ecosystem: Environmental > Aquatic > Freshwater > Lake | place: Lake Montjoie...
ACCAGCGGCGCACTGACGATCGGCTGCGCTCCGGCGATCGCAGGCAGCGCTGCGGCGTTACGCTGGATGCCCCACTTGCCCGCCGCATCCTGAAACAGGCGGACGTGCGGCTCGCGGATGCGCACTTCGCTGAGGCCGATTTTTGCGCGGAGCAGCGCGAAGAAGCTGTGGCTCGCGGAGATTCCGGCGGCCTCGAAGATGACGCCATCCGGCCCGGAGACGGTGACCTTTTTCGTCGAGAGACCGCTCCACGCGGAGAACGCGGGCGACTCGATTTTCACTGGCATGTGCAGCGCGTCGGATAGCTTGCGCTCCACTCTCGCGTGGCCTTCCGGGGACTGGAGCCAGCGGTTCACGAACCATCCACCCAGCGCGAGGAGGAGCACCACCACGATGGCGGCGATGGCGAGGTATTTTGCGAGGCGTCGTTTCACAGCGCGCGAAAAGTAGCCGCGCAACGTGCAAAGGGAAGGGCGGAAAGTGTCTCGCAAGCCGCGCCGCTCACGTCGTAGAAGCTGCGCCCGACATGCCGGAACACGTCATCATTTTCAATCCCAACGCGCGCAGTGAAAAGTCGCGCGACCTCGCGGAGACATTGCGCGAGATCGCTCCCGAGGCCGAGTTGCGGATGACGAGCGGGCCCGGCGATGCACGCCGGCTCGCAGCCGAGGCTGCGCGTGAGGGCTTCCGGGTCGTCGCAGCGGCGGGCGGCGACGGCACAGTGAACGAGGTGGTGAACGGCCTCGCGGGCACGGCCTCTGCGCTCGGAGTGCTGCCCCTCGGGACGATGAATGTCTTCGCGAAGGAGCACGGGCTGCCGCACCGGCTCGACGAGGCGTGGGCAAACGTCCGCGCAGGAAATGTGCGCGAGATCGATCTGCTCGCGGCGAACGGCACGCACTTCATCCAGCTCGCCGGCGTGGGATTCGACGCTCAGGTGGTGAAGGAGACGACGTGGGAATCGAAAAAGAATCTCGGCCCGCTGAGCTATCTGATCAGCGCCGCGCAGATCGCCGCGCGCAGGCCGCCGAAGATCACCGTCGAGGCGGGCGGGAGGATCAGCGAGGGATCGTTCGTGCTGATCGGCAACGGCCGCTACTACGGCTCGAAGCTCGTGCTCTTCCCGAAGGCGCGAGTGGATGACGGGATGCTCGACGTGCTCATTTTCAGAAACACCGGCTACCTCGATCTCGCAAAGTATCTCGCGGGTGTGCTCATGGGGCGGCACACGGGCATGGGCGGCGTGGAATATTTTCAGGTCGCCGAGGCGACCGTGCGCTCGGAGCAGGAGGTGCCGGTGGAGGTGGACGGCGAACTTTCCGGCGTTCTGCCAGTGACGTTCCGCGTCGCGGGAAAGCTGCGGGTCTGCGTGCCGTAGCGGCGCGCCCGCGGAGGTCGCACTGCACTCACGGAGTTTTCTTCGCGCCGCTATTTTTTGAAAGCGGCTGCGCCCCGGAAATCGAAGCCCCTGCGGCAAACAGGCCCGGCACAATGCCAGATCTCCGCACAGGCTCCGACATTGCCCGCCGCCGCCTCCTGCCCTACCCTGCTTCCCGTGAATCCCAGCGCCACCGATCGTCTCCTGCGCACCGCCTCCGTGCGGATGCGGCTCGCCGCATTTGGCAGACGGCTGCACGGCACCGCGCTGATTCTCTCCGCATTTGCGCTCGTCGCGCTGCTGTGCGCGCGGCTGCTCGGCGTGCTGCCTAATGACTGGTTCACGCCGCTCACACTGTGCGCGATTCCCGTGCTCGCGATCGCGGTCGCCGCCCTCGTGATCCGCAAGCCCGCGCCCGCGCACATCGCGCGGATTCTCGATGAGCGCGCCGGAAGCAAGGAGCTTTTCCTCACCGCCTCGCTCATCGCGCAGGCGCCTGGCGAATACGGCGGCATCGTGCTGTCACAGGCCGAAGCGCGGGCCGCGCAGACCGATGCCGCGAGGCTTTTTCCGCTGCGCTGGATGCCCGGTGCGCGGAATGCCGCCCTCGCATTCGCCGCGATCATTGCCGGTGTGCTGTGGCTGCCGAGGCTCGATCCATTCAAGATGGACGAGAAGCGGAAGGAGATCACCAAGCAGGAGGCACGGCTCGCCGAGACGAAGAAGCTCACCGCAATCCGCAAGGCTGAGCTGAAGGAAAAAGGCGACGCTCTCGCCGAGCAGGTGGACCAGGCCCTCGCGAAGCTCGACAAGACGCTCAAGGAAATGAATCCGCAGGAGCGCGAGCTGAACGCAAAAAAACTGAACGAGGAGGCGCAGGATTTCAGCGAGCTGTGGAAAAAAGTCGCGGCACAGACTCCGAGGGACGCTCTCGACAAGGCCTCACAGCAATTTGGCGACACACAGCAGCGTCAAGCGATGAAGGAGCTGCTCGACAAGCTGAAGAAAGGCGACGCGGACGCGCTGAAACAGGCGATGGAAAAGATGCGCCAGCAGATGGACCAAATCGCGAAGCAGCCCGCCGGTGCCGAGAAAAACGAGCAGCTCGAAAAGCTCGTGAAGGAACTCGGCCAGATGGCGAACCAGCTCCGCGAACAGCTCGGCGACAAGGCGCTGAACGAAGCCCTCGCCCGCGCCGCCGAGCAGCTCGGCATGGCGAAGAAGGGCGGCAGTTCCAAGGACGCGCTCGATGCCGCAAACGAATCGCTCAAGCTCGGCGAAGACGAACTCAAGCAGCTCGCCGAAATGTTCAAGGACGCGCAAAACCTCGAGGACGCGCTGAAAAATCTCGCCGCCGCAAAGCAGCTCAACGATCTCGGAAAGCTCGACGGCAAGGACGCGCAGGACGCCGGTGCAAGCAGCCAGCAGGACTACCAGAAACTTTACGACGAGGCGATGCGACGCCTCGCCGATGCGGGCGATGGTGACGGGCAGGGCAACGGCCAGAACGGCCGGGGCAAGGCGGGCAAGAATCCCGGCATCGGACAAGGTGGCACCGTCGGCGAGGACGACGCCACGAAGTCTGATTTCAAAAAGGAAAGGGACAAGGCGCAGCTCGGCGCAGGCAAGCTGCTCATGGAATGGAAGGAGGAAGGCGTCGGCGACACCGGCAGCAAGGCCGGCGACTACACCGAAGCCGTGCGCACCGTGAAGCAGGGCGTCTCCGAAGCCATCCGCAACGAGCGCGTCCCGCCCGGCTACCACGGCGCGATCCAGAAATACTTCGACAACCTGCCGGAGAAAAAACGGTAGCCGCTCATCCGTAGCCGCCGACGGCAGGAGGCGGGCACTCATTCCACGCCGCCGCCAACCGTAGCCGCGCTTGTAAAAGCGCGGGCACTTTTCGGAGTGGGAATTTGACGCAGAGGCGCAGAGCGGAAACGGAGAGACCCGCAGAGGAATGCTTGCCCCCCCTTTCCTCTGCGTAACTCTCTGTTTTCTCAGCGCCTCTGCGTTGAAAAAAATCAGCCCGCGCTTTCACAAGCGCGGCTACAAGCTCCGCACGCTTGCCGCGCCCCGCACGTTCCGCCAAAGCTCCCGCGTGCAGGATCTCCGCAACACGAAACGCAATCTCATCCTCGTGCTCCTGCTCGGCGTCGGGCTGCTCGTGTGGCAGTCCCTCGACCGCGACAAGCTCGTCGTCTATTGCGCGCACGACGCCGTTTTCGCCGAAGCGATTCTGCGCGATTTTGAGAAGCAGACCGGCATCCCCGTCGTCGTAAAATTCGACACCGAAGCCACAAAATCGCTCGGCCTCGCCGAGCAGATCATCCGCGAGGCCGCGCACCCGCGCTGCGATGTCTTTTGGAACAACGAACTCCTCGGCACGCTTGATCTCGCCGCGCGCGGATTGCTCGACTCGCACAAGGGCACCGGCTGGCTGCGCATCCCGGCGCAAGTCCGCGACGCCGACGGACGCTGGACCGGATTCGCCGCGCGGCTGCGCGTGATCATTCAACGCAACGACCGCCCCGAATTGGATGCCGCGTGGTTACTCACAGGCGGCCTCCCCCGCTTCGCCATGGCGAAGCCGCTCTACGGCACCACGCTCACACACTACACCGTGCTGTGGCACGAGTGGGGCGCGGCGCGTTTGCAGCAATGGCACGCCGACACACGACGACGCGGCCTGCGCGAAGTGCCGGGCAACGCACAGTCGAAGGACACCGTTGCCAGCGGCGCGTGCGATGCGGCGTTCACGGACACGGATGATTTCTTCGAGGCAAAAGACGAGGGCAAACCCGTGACGATGCGCCCCGCGCAACTCGAAAACGGACAGACCATCTGCATCCCAAACACCGTCGCCATCATCCGCAACGCACCGCACGCGGAGAACGCCCGCAAGCTCGCCGACTTCCTCCTCTCCGCAAAAACCGAACTCGCCCTCGCACGCTCAAAGTCGCGCCAGATCCCGCTCGGCCCCGTGGAGGAATCGCAACTCCCACAAGAGGTGCGCGACCTACTCCCGCACGCCGCGCGCGGCTACCCGCTCACCGGCCTGCTCCCCTCACGCAACGAATGCCTCGCATGGCTCAAGCGCGAATACCTAAAATGAAGCGCCCAAATGTGGGGCCGACAACCTGTCGGCGCGCTTGCAAAAGCGCGGCTACAGGATTCAACCCGCCTGCTTCGCTCGGACTCAGAGCCATGCCGACGAATCGTCGGCACCACATTTCCGCCGCACACCGATGAGCATCGTCGAGCCCACGCTGCTCTCGCTCGCCCGCGCCGCCGCCGTCTCGCTCGCGACGCTCGCTTTGCTGCTCATCGCCGGACCAGGGGTGGGCTCCGCATCGCGCCCGGTGCGCCGGTTCTTTTTTTGGATCGCGACCGCGGCATTGCTGGCACCCGGATTTGCAAGCGCATTCATGTTCCTGAAGCTTGCCCCGGACGCCGGTTCAGGCCGTGAATTCCGCTATGGATTATTTGTGTGGTCACGCTGCGCGCTGCTGCCCCTGCTCGTGATTTGGCTGATGCCGCCGTCAGTTTCCCCGGAAGCGATGCATTGCTTCCGACGGAGCACGGCATCGTGGTGGCGTCGTCGGCTCTGGGAATTGCGTGCGTGGGGGCGCGGGCTTTGGGTCGGCATCGCGCTCGTTTTTTTCTTCGCATTCCAGGAGTTTGAAATCGCCACCACATGGAATATGCGCGCATGGACCGTGTCGCTTTTCGATGCGCAGGCAGGCGGCCTCGCGCTCCGCGAATCGCTGCGGCTCGCGCTGCTGCCATTGATTTTGCAGGCGGCCCTCATCGCGATGCTGGCCAAAGGTTTTCATCGCGATGAAACGCCGGCGGAATTCCGCGGCCCGTTCACCGGACGTGCATCCGCCGCACTCGCACCCGCGATGCTGTCGGTTGTGTTTTGCTGCGCGCCAATGTTCTTCGCCCTCGTCCTCACAACGCAATGGGCATGGCGTCACGGCTTCAAAGCGTTCGACATTGCGCCGTGGCGCGAGATCTCGAACTCCCTCATCCTTTCCGCCGCCGCAACTCTCTGTGCATGGCTCATTGCCGGCTGGATCGCGTGCCGCCGCGGATGGCGCCTCGTGCTCATGCTGCCCGGTTTGCTCGGACCGCTCCTGTCCGGGCTGCTGCTGCTGGCGCTCGTGCAGGCATCGCCTTTGCACCTGCTGCGCGACACGGCATTCCCCGCGGTGCTCGGGCTTGCGCTCATACTGCTTCCGTACGCGCTGCTTCTGCGCTTCGGCATCGAGGCGACGTGCGACCGCGGGGCGCTGCACATTGCGCGCTCATCGGACGCGCGGCGTGCGGTGTGGCATCTCGACGGCTGGCCTCGGCTGTGCGCCGTGCTGATGCTGTTCTGCTTCGGCTACGGTGACTTCACGATCAACACGCTGCTCGCACCGCCGCAGTTCACGAGCGTCAGCGCGCGGCTCCTGAATCTGCTGCACTACGGGCGCAGCGATGCCCTGATGATGATGTTCATCCTCGCCTTTGCGGTGCCGCTGTCAGTTGCACTGTTGACCGCGCTTGCCGCACGCTTCTATCCACACCGCCGTGCAAGCTGACGCCCCCTTCATCCTCGAACGCGCAAGGCTCGGCGAGAGACGCTTGCGCGACGTTTCGCTCATCGTGCCGCACGGCATCACCGCGGTGCTCGGCGCATCCGGCGCGGGAAAGACTTCGCTGCTGAATCTGCTCGCGGGATTTGAAAAACCCACCGGCGGAAAACTGCACGGCGACACGCGCGTGGCGTGGGTGCCGCAGGGCGACGGGCTCTGGCCGGACTGCACGGTGCGCGAGCATCTCACGGAATGCGGCGCGAATGGCGATGACGCGGAACGGTTGCTGGCCGCGTTCGACATCGCGCATTGCGAGAAGTCGCGCCCGGCAAAACTCAGCCACGGCGAGCGCAACCGCCTCGCTGTCGCGCGCGCGCTGGCGATGAACGCGCGCACGCTCGTCTTCGACGAGCCGCTCGCGCATGTGGACTCGGCGCGCGCGGGGAAATACTGGCGCGTGATCCGCGAGCATGTCTCGCGCACGGGCGTGTCGTTTGTCTTCGCCACGCATTCGCCGGAGATCGCGCTTGCGGAAGCCGAGCACGCGATCTGTCTGCGCGATGGCAGCGTCGTCTTCAGCGGAAAAGTCGCATCGCTTTACGAGCAACCGGAGTCGGAGGAACTCGCAAGTTTTCTCGGCCCGGCAAACTGGCTCACGCCCGACGATGCGCGCACATGGCTCGGTGAAACGTGGCCCGCCGCGCGCTGCGTGCGTCCGGAGCGACTGCTCGTGGAAGCGGAGGAGGGCGGCGCGCATGTCGTGATTGGCTCGCGCTTCTCCGGTTCACACGCGGAGACGGATTTGCAGACGGACAACGGCAGCACGCGGACATTCATCCATCGTCCGAGCGAAGCGCCCGCGCGCGGCGCACGCGTGAGACTGCGAGAGCTGCTTCGCACGATCCTATGTCTCGCGCTGGCCGCATTTTTCTCCGCAGGCTGCAAACGCAACGATGACACTGCGACGATCTCCGTGAAGCCCTGCCGCACATGGATGCTCCCCGCCGATGGCGCGGTGCAGCCGACTCCGCGCAGCCTCACGACCGGGCCGCATGACGAACTTGCCGTGATGGACACCGCAGGGCGCGTGCTCATCTACGACGCAGACGGCGCGCTGCTGCGGCAGTGGAAGATGCTCGATGTGAAGTTTGGAAAACCCGAGGGCATCGTTTGGCTGAAAGATAATCGCATCGTCGTTTGCGACACGCATTACCGGCGGCTCGTGTGGTTCGATCAGCAGGGCCATGTGCTGAAGACGCTCGGCCAGCACGGCAAGGGGCACGGCGAATTCATCTACCCGGTCGGCATTTGCAAGGACGCCGCGGAGAACCTCTACGTGTGCGAATACGGTGGCAACGACCGCGTGCAGGTCTTCACGCGCGATGGCGAGTGGGTGCGGGAATTTGGTTCACCCGGCACAGGGCCGGGACAATTTCAGCGGCCGAGCGGGCTCGTGTGGCACGGGGGAAAAGTCTTCGTCGCGGATGCGATCAACAACCGCGTGCTCATCTTCACCGACGCGGGGAAATATCTCGGCGTGCTCGGTGCGGGCGCGGATGGAACGAGCGCGCCCATTTTCAATCTCCCCTACGACATCACGCTCGCGCCCGACGGCGCGCTCTACGTGATCGAATACGGCGCAGGCCGGCTGACGAAGCTCTCGCTCGATGGAAAAATCCTCGGCCGTCACGGCCACACCGGGCGCGGCGAGGGGGAATTTGCCACGCCGTGGGGACTCACCGTGGATTCGCGGATGCGCGTGCTCGTGGCTGACACGATGAACCGGCGCATCGTATCACTACAATTGTGAGCGCAACTCGCCCATCGAAGGATCAGCCCGCGCTCCCACAACAATGAAACGCTTCCTCCAGAGCTTGCTGCCATCCGCACGGCGACCGGTGACGCTGCTCGCGCTTCTGCCGCTGCTGCTGTTTCTCGCGGTCTTCGCAGCGGCGGTGATCGCGTGCGAAGTGCGCGGGATCGTGCGGTTCACTTGGAAGCCCGCGTTCTGGCTCATGCTCGTGACGCCGTGGGTGTGGTGGATGCACTTCGCGGGATGGAGCGGGCTGAGCGGGTGGCGCGCGCAGGCGGCGCTGATCTCGCGTCTGCTGCTGGTGGGCACATTTTCCGCGCTGCTCGCGGAGCCTCGCGCGGTGAGGAAGTCGGACACGCTCTCGATGGTGTATGCGCTCGATGTGTCGGATTCGATGGGCGCAAAAATCTCGGACAAGAGCATGGCGTGGATTTTGGATTCAGTCCGGCAGAAGCCGGAGAAGGACGAGGCCGGGCTGGTGGTTTTCGGACGCGATGCGGCGGTGGAGTTGCCGCCTCGGAGATCGTTTCCGTTTGAGACGATCAACTCGCGCGTGAACCGCGACGGCACCGATCTCGCGAAAGGACTCAGCCTCGCGGCGGCGATGTTGCCCGAGGGAAATCAGGGGCGCGTGGTGCTCATCTCGGACGGCAATGAGACGGACAGCAACGTGAATGCGGTGCTCGATGCGATGAAGGCGCGCGGGGTCGCGGTGGATGTGCTGCCGGTGGCGTTTGATTTTGCAAAGGAGGTGTGGCTCGAACGGCTCGACCTGCCGCGCGTGGTGAAGCAGGGCGAGACTTACGAAGCGACCGTGCTGCTTTCATCGCTGCAAGCGGGCAAGGGCAGGCTGCGATTTGCGGAGAACGGGAAGAACATTTTCGAAAAGGAAATCGTCTATCAGGCTGGCAAGAATCGCTTCTCGTTGCCGCTGCCGCAGCGCGGGCCGGGCTATTACGAATACGTCGCGACCATCGAGGTGCCGAGGGGCGAGGACTCGTGGAGCGAGAACAACATCGCGATGGGCGATCTGTATCTCAAGGGCGAGGGCAAGGTGCTCGTCGTCACCGATGCGCGCGGCGATGCGCGCGACTGGGAATCGCTCGTCGCCGCGCTCAAGCAAGGCGAACGCATCGTGCAGGTGCGGATGGCGTATGAGTTCCCGCGCGATCCGCTTTCGCTGCTGCCGTACGATTTGATCATCATCCCGAACGCGCCCGCGGACGCCTTCGATGCGGTGCAGCTCCAGGCGCTGCATGATGCGATCTACAATCAGGGCACGGGCTTCATCATGCTCGGCAGCGCTCAGACATTTGGGCCGGGCGGCTACCATCGCAGCGTCGTCGAGGACGCGCTGCCGGTGACGATGGACGTGACGCAGAAGAAAATCCTGCCGAAAGGCGCGCTCGCACTCGTGCTGCACACCTGCGAATTCGAGGCGGGAAACACATGGGCGAAGCGTATCGCGAAGGAGGCTATCCGCGTGCTCGGCGGCGAAGACGAGGTGGGGCTGCTCGATTACGAAGTTCCCGGCGGCGACAAGTGGGTCTTCCCGCTCACGCAGGCGAAATTGTTCGACGCGAAACTCGTGCCGCTCATCAACGCAGCATCGCCGGAGGACATGCCCGCCTTTCAAAACATCATGGCGATGGCATTCGCGGGGCTGAAGTCGAGCGATGCGGCGATGAAGCACTGCATCATCATCTCCGACGGCGATCCCGCGCCGCCGCAGCCTGCGCTGCTCGATCAGTTCATCGCGGAGAAAATCACGATCTCGACGGTCGCGATCAATCCGCATGGCGGGCAGACCGTGGACATGATGGAGGGCATCGCAAAAAAATGCGGCGGGCGATTTTACTACCCTCAGGATCCGTCGCAGCTCCCGAGCATTTTCATCAAGGAGGCGAAGACGCTGAAACGTTCGATGCTTCAGAACAGGACATTCAACGCGCAGGTGGAATTTCCGTCGCCGATTTTGAAGGGCATTGATGCGATGCCGCCGCTGCACGGCTTCGTGCTCACGACGCCGAAGCTGCGCGCGAGCGTCGTGCTGAAGGTGCCGCCCGACGCGCAGGAGCAGGCGAAGGGCGACGCGCCCGATCCGCTGCTCGCGACTTGGCGCTACGGCCTCGGCACGACCGCCGCGTGGACGAGCGACCTCGCGCCGAACTGGGCGCGCGACTGGGTGGGCTGGGAAAAATATCGCGCCTTCGTGAAGCAGCTCGCCACCGAAGTTTCACGCGTCGAGCAGCGAAGCGACCTCACGATGTCGGCATTCGCCGCAGGCAGCACGGGCATCGTGTCTGTCGAGGATTTTGCGAAGAACGAGAGCTTCCTCGAACTCAAAGCGCGCGTGAGCGGCCCGCATGGCGGGAACATGGAAGTGCCGCTGAAACAAATCGCGCCGCGTCGCTACCAGGGTGAATTTCCGCTCTCGGGAAAAGGCCGCTACCAGGTCGCCGCAGTCGGCGTAGGCATCACCGGCAGCGGGGAAAAAACGGTGAAGCGCAGTGAGCAGGCTTTCGGCGGATTTGCAGTGCCGTATTCGCCGGAATACCTGCGCTTCAAGAGCAACCCGATCGCGCTGAAACAAATCGCCGAGCGCACCGGCGGCCGCGTGCTCACACCTGCCGACCTCGATCTTTTCCATCCACCGCGCTCGACGCGCGAAAGCTCACGACCGGTCTTCGACTGGTTCCTCATCGCGCTCTCATGCCTCATCCCGCTCGATGTCGGCCTGCGCCGTGTGCAACTCGACTGGCCCGTGATTGCGGGCTGGTTTGGCTTTGGAAAAAAGCACGCCTCGACCGAAACGATGGGCGCGCTGCTTCAGCGGAAGAAGGAGGCGCAGGCCGCGGGCACGCCAGCGGAACGACCGAAGCCGGTCATCTTTCCGACGAAGCCCGCTGCGATCACCGCACCACCCGCAGCAGCCGCTCCAAAGCAGCAGCCGCAGCATGAAGAGCCCGCGACGCCCGACCGACAGCAGTCCACCATGGAACGGCTCCTTGCCCGGAAACGGAAGCGACAAGACGGCGACAAGTGATCCACAATCAACCCACCACTCCCATGTCCGACACCGCACAACTCCAGGCCGAGGCGCAAAAGTTCCGTGATGATTTCCAGCGGCTGCGCGACAGCGTGGGCCGCGTGATCGTCGGCCAGCAGCGCGTCGTGGACGGCGTGCTCACGGCCATCGTCGCGGGCGGAAATGTGCTGCTCGAAGGCGTGCCGGGACTCGGCAAGACGGAGCTCGTGAAGACGCTCGCACGCGCGCTGGATCTCGATTTTCGCCGGATCCAATTCACGCCCGATCTCATGCCGGCCGACATCATCGGCACTACGGTGATGAGCGCGGGGGCGGATGGTCGCTATCAGTTTGAGTTCCGGCGCGGGCCG
>Ga0114969_10004369_pt1 | contig 11172 bp, 12 predicted proteins | sample M_130807_MF_Meta_FD_87316 | JGI IMG/M metagenome (GOLD analysis project Ga0114969, IMG submission 87316) | Freshwater microbial communities from Lake Montjoie, Canada to study carbon cycling - M_130807_MF_MetaG | ecosystem: Environmental > Aquatic > Freshwater > Lake | place: Lake Montjoie...
AATAGAACTGGTCAAACCATCTCCTGTGCTAATTAGAGTGCTTGTCGTATATCCCTGTAAGGTTGAAAGACTGCTAATTGTTGCGTAGGTTGCGCCGACATAGTTTGAATAGACGGCCAAATTATTAACATTTGACTGCGCGGCAGCATTTATTTTGTTATCGGTGTAGAGATTCGCAGCATTGTAAGTGCTCAAATTTGTGAGATAAATAGCTGTGCTCAGAGACGAAGCACTTGCGTTGACAGACGACTGCACAGAAGAAATTTCACTATAAAAAGTTGATTGTGTACTGATTCCCACAACAGTACTCGTCATGTAGTTTACTGAACTTTGGTAGAAGGAGTCTACAGCAATATAAAGTGCATTTGTGGTTGATAATAAATATTCGTAACTAGTCGACACGGACGATTGTAGAAAATTCGTGGTTGAAAGAGTCGATTGATTGACAGCTGCTTGTCCTGTGCTTAGTTGTGCGATGTAAATGTTTGTAGATCCAAGAGCAGTACTAAGTGTGGACAAATTTTCAGGAAGCACCGCATTACTCCAGTAGCCTTGACCAAATCCATTCGCGTAAAGCACGTATTGTGACGATATCGGGTAATTATCGGGTCCTCGAATGAACACGGTTTCTAACCCGAGAACATTGACAAGTTCTGATTGCTGATACGCCATCCTAGTTTGGATCAACCTTTTGGCGTACAGATCTAACCCCACGAGTAACAAGTCTAAACCCAATTTCATAGTCCATTCATAGAGATGTCTAATTCCGGTGGGCTCCTTCAATTAGTTGCACAAGGGCGGCAGGATATCTACCTGTCCGGCAATCCGCAAACAACATTTTTTAAACAGGTGTATCGCCGTTACACAAATTTCAGTATGGAAACTCAACGCATCGCTTTAGATACTGCAACTGAGTTTGGTAAACTGATTAGCACTACGATTCCACGTAATGGCGATTTGTTAAGTCAGTTGTACTTGGAAATCAATTTGCCCGCGATTGATCCGAGCGGTGTTGTAATAAATACCACTAATTGCGGTGTCACCACAATTCCTGCTACAAATTATGCTGCAAACCCTCCCGCAGTATCTTACGTTAATGGGATTGGTTTTGCTATGATTGATTATATCAGCATTTGGATTGGTCAGCAGGAAATTGATCGACAATATGGTGAATTTCTATATTTGTGGACACAACTCACAACACCGGGATCCAAGCAACAGGGAGTACAACAAATGATTGGACAACAGTCTGTATACACAGAATCGAGTCAATCGGGTCCTCTGCGACTTTTTGTTCCTCTTTATTTCTGGTTTTGTAAGAATCCTGGACTTGCTTTGCCTTTGTTGGCCTTACAGGCCACACCCATCAAGTTGTACATCCGACTCAAAAATGGATCGGATATGGTTTTTAGCAACGCCTTGGAACTGTCTGTCATAAATACAGGAACTTCAATTCCACCTATAGCATCACCCCCAGTGATTACAGACATGACCTTGTGGGGTGACTACATTTACCTGGATGTGGAAGAACGTCGGCGTTTTGTAAGTTCAAAGCATGAATATCTGATTGAACAAGTTCAACAGCAAAAGCGTTACAGCATTCCCCAGAACACAACGCAGGTGAATGTGCCCCTCACCTTCAATCACCCCATTAAGGAAATGATTTGGGTCGTGAATCAGGATCGCATGTTACAGTCCCACGAGTATTTCAATTACGGAAGTCGATTGTTGTTACAGGGTGGTATTCCTAATTTGGATTTGATCGACTCTGCCTTACTTCAATTAGATGGATATGATCGATTTGAAACGCAACCGGCATCCTATTTTCGACTGATGGTGCCTTGGCAGCGACACACCGCCATTCCAAATGACTTCATTTATGTGTACAGTTTTAGTTTGGCTCCGGAGGCGGCACAACCTCAAGGGTCTATGAATGCAAGTCGCATTGACAACATTGTGTTACAACTCAAGATGAATCAACAGGTGGCCTCCGTGCCTGCTGGTGTAACAGTATATGCAATTAATTATAATGTGCTCCGTGTGGTGGCGGGTCTTGGTGGCGTTCTGTTTACGGTGTAAAATTTGATACAGCAGAATAGGATGTCAGACTTGAAACAACACGTGAGTGATGTCGATACCTGGGGAGGTGCTGACAGAAATTGGTATGTTTTTGTTACCTTGTCTGTACTGTTTGGTCTTGTAGGCGGGGATCATTTTTACTTACGATCGTTTAAGACAGGATTTCAAAAAGCTTTTTTAAATTTGCTGACGTTTGGCGCATGGCATTGGTGGGATCTGTCACAAATCATCTGGCAACGTGAGACTGTGATGAAGGAGGGCTTGTCAAGTCCTCTGGATTGGATTCGTAACATTGGGCGAGGGGTCTTTGTGGCTCCTGGTGCTTCACCGCTAGTTGCTGATAAGTCGTATGTCCTATTTGCATTATTGGCAGTCTTTTTCGGGTTGCTGGGCGCAGACAAGTTTTATATGGGAAGTTGGATACAAGGGTTGGCAAAGTTAATCCTATGTTTCAATCTCTTTACCTTTTTAATTGGATGGGCATGGGTTGCATGGGACGCCTTTCATGCAACCTTTTTGACAGAGGATATTTTGAAGAATGGAATTGAGGCACCTGTAATATTAAACACAGTCTTTGGCCCGATTGATAGTAAGGCCTTTCGTCTTCACAAGGAGCGAGAAGGAGTGTTGGGACAGGTGGAACCGTATTTAAGTTCTGTGGGATTAACGACAGATGGACCCATTGGAGATGCAATCAACACCTTTATGTGCATGTATGGAAAGTTGCTAGGATTCCCCCACACACATAATGAAAAGTGTGTGAGACATACAGTCCCTGTAACACCGGCAAAACCAGAAGTGAAACAACGTGGAGGCGCCCATGGAACAGCGGGTGGAGATGCGCTAGAGGGAAGTCCGTTGGTTCAAATGGGAGGTGCATCCCCTCAAAGCGATAGCGGTCCTTCCAAAACCAGCGATGGCGGTCCTTCCAGCGCCAGGACCAGCGATGGCGGTCCCGGCCCTGTGATCGCAGGTGCCTTGGCGGCTGTTGTCATTTCAGCCGGGTTAAAGGGAACTTACGATTTTATAAGACAGCAGTACGGATGAACTTAACTCAAGAAGACTTCGAGAAGATGTTTCACGATAAGACAGAAGATTCGCCTTATAAGAAAGGTTGGATTGTCTACTTTACAGCAGCCTGGTGCGCACCTTGTAAGAAAATTCTTCACGAATCGGTTGAGTTTACCGCTTTGAATAAGGGGTTTCCTTATTGGAAATGCGACGAGACAGTGAATTCCTACACATCAGGGTATTGTAATGTGCGAAAATTTCCTACTTTTGTTTTCTTCAAACCCAAGCAAACCGTAAAGACACTTCAATCTGCAGATACAGATCAGATTATTTCATGGATTGAAACATTAGAATAAAATACAAACTCTTGCTAGAATGATATATGATTATGTCATTGTAGGAGGTGGAATTGCAGGCTTAACAGTCGCAGAAGGATTAGCAAAACGAAAATATAAAGTGGTGCTCCTGGAACAATATCCAGTGTTCGGTGGTCGAATCAGCACGGAACGTGTTCCAAAAACAGCGGAGACACCTGCGCTTCAATATGAAGTGGGGGCTGGCCGCATTTTTCACGCTCACAAACGTGTTGCTGCTCTTGTCAAACAATACGGATTGAAGACCTATCCGATTGGTTCCGATTCGTTGTACGAAGGAGAACCCAACAACTTTGTAGAGTTGTTTGGTCCGATCCGAGATGTGTTGGAGGCCTTGCCGTCAAAAACTCTAGCGACACACACCATCAAAGATCTGGTTCCCTCCTCCATGCACTCCATTCTCACCAAGTATCCTTACACTTCCGAAATGGATACCTTGCGGGCGGATGTAGCACTTCCCTTGTTTGAAGCAAAGGCTCCGATGGCGGCTCACGGACCCGCTTTTTATGGTATAGTGGGAGGATTGGATCAATTGGTTACTGGAAAACACAAAGAGGCTGAGAGAGCCGGAGCCGACTGTAGGGTTCGTTACAAGGTGTCTGATATGACCAGGGCTACTGACGGCTTGTTTGATATTATTGGAATGCAGGGCAAAAAGGATGATAAGAAACCATTTCACTTTCGTTCTACAAACATCATTATTGCAACGTGTCGTTGTTCTCTCAGCACGTTCAGCATTTTGAAAGGCACGCCCTTGCTCAAACAGTTAAATACAGGAGCCTTAATGCGTATTTACGCTGTGTATCCAAAGAATAAGGATGGAAGTATGTGGTTTGAAGGTTTGGAAAAGACGGTGACAGCGAATCCCTTACGTTTTGTCATTCCCATCAATCCGAAAACAGGACTGATCATGATTAGTTACACAGATGGCGATGATACAAAGTATTGGCGTGCTCTGGAAGACAAGGCGTTGGAAACACAGATTCAACATCATGCGAAAGCACTCTTTCCTGGAAAGGATATTCCGGCTCCCACGTACTTGAAGAAACATGATTGGGGACAAGGGTGTACTTATTGGGTTCCTGGTCCGTATGATGTAAAAAAGGCATCTAGTGATGCACATCATCCGTTTCCCAATGTGTATTTGACAGGTGAGTCGGTCAATCCGACACAAACGTGGATTGAATCCGCATTGGAATCGGCAGAGTATTTGTTAAGCAAACTGTAGGGATGATTGTGGGAATCGTCAACATGTATAGCACTCTATACGGATGTCGCTATCTTATTAACGCGATTCATTCATTGGGATATCGTACTCATGTGTTGGATGGTGTAAGAACATCACAAAAGGATATCGCACACCTGATTCAACATAGTTCCATCACCCATTGGATTTTTTCAGGAAGTCCGACTCCTGTGTTAGAACCCGATGCGCCTCAGGTGCCATTATCTGTATTGGGATTGAAAGAGAAACAAATTATGGCAATATGTTATTCAATGGAAAGTGTTACAGTTCAGTTAGGATATCCCTTAAAAGACTACGGTTCTGTTCAAACAGAAGTGTTTCATCTCCCTATTTTAAAAGAACACCACTTATTTGATGGAATCAAAGATCCCATGGTGATGCGACGAAATCATCAATGGTATGTGTCTTCAGCAGCAGTTCGTAAACAATTGCTTGCTTCGTACAAAGATCAAGCCATGATTGTTCTAACCAAAAATGCTGTATTGATTCAATTTCATCCTGAAAAAAGCGTGGATGGAAAGAAACTACTTCTGAATTGGTTACAGAGTTTTTAAACATACTAGATAGGAATGAAGCACTCAATCTTGTTGGTGTGCGGACTCTTTGTAGTCTTGCTCTTGATTGCTTATTATATTAGACCAACTCCTCCCTCCATTGATGATGTATGGGTGATTAATTTAGATAAAGATACAGAACGTTTGGCAAATTTTACACGGGATGCACAGGCACTGGGAAAACCAATCAATCGGTTTCCTGCAGTGTATGGAAAAGATGTCGAACGAGACGAAGCCGAAGACGAAGGTATTCATCCTTCCTTAACAGGTCCTGAACACAACAAGGACCGTCACCAATCTTCCAAAATAGTACGACGGGCCGGTGAATATGGATGTTGGTTATCTCACAAAAGTTTATTACGTCATTTGGGCTCACTTCCGGTCTCCAATTCTTACGGACATTTTATCACAGAAGATGACTGTGTGGTGTCTCCAGATTTTATGGAGAAATGGACTTCCGTGAGGGAAGAAGTTCCATCCAACTGGGATGTTGTTTATATAGGCATTCACAAGGTTCACGGAGAACGTGTAGCTCCTCACGTGTATAGATATCTTCATGGACGCAAAGGAGGTGGAAATTGGGGACTTCATGGATATCTTGTACGACACGGAGCGATTCCAAGCATGTTAAAAGAAATGGAATATTACGATTCTCCTGTGGATGTTCAATATTATCGACGTTTGCAACATTTAAACATGTACATTCTTGATCCACCTCTAGTAAAACAGAGGGAAGGAATTCCATCCAACATTGTGGTGGTCCGCTGATCCATTCAAAAAATGAAGCAGTCGTCGTTTCATTTGAAATAACAAGAAAATGCTTTATCGCATAATATATAATATTATGTTTGTTCGTGCAGGCAGCGATAAAATCCTTTTAGGAAGATGGGGGTATCATTGGGAAAAATACAAACATGTACAGAAGTATTACGAATAAGTTACAGAAGTGATAGAATGCTGGGTGTGCTGTAGGGATCAAACCGAAGCATTGTGCGAGGAGGATCCTTTTGCGTTGGTTCTGTTGTAAGTCTGTTCGCCAGTTGATTGAACCTGTCGTTACCTGTGGCAGCCGTTGATAGGCAAGAACTGGCTCCGCCGGTTGCTGCCGTCGATAGATGACTACTGGGAAAGATACTCCCACCTACGGTGGGAGTATTTCCTGTAGCCATCGTCGTTAGGCTACCACCAGCTCCGCTGGTAGCAGCCGTCGCCAATTCATCCGCCTTTGCATTTCCCAACGACAACGCATCTCCCTTTCCTGTATGGGCTTCTATGTGATGAAGGGTGACTGTTTTATTAAGACGTTCCCACAAGGCTACCATAGGTTTCAGAATGTCTTGATGCAGCACCGGTTTTCCATCCGCCTTCTTCCAATTGTCTCGCTTCCATCGTGCGGACCAGCGTTGTAAACAATCCAAGGAATATTTGGAATCCGTGTATACATTGGCGACTGGTGAGGGCTGTTCGTCAATGAATTGAAGTCCGTGATACAGCGCCTGCAGTTCAGCCCGTTGATTCGTATGAGGTTCATCGGTTCCAAGGGGAGCCGAATGAGCCTTGATAGGAACATCGTCCCGAGTGGCGTAGACACCGATTCCCGCTTTTGCACCTCGACGTCCATTGGATGTACAAGATCCATCTGTAAAGATACGAAGACCCGTTTTGACTCGCAAAGGAGTCGGCCCCCTTGCCAAATCCAGTACACTTTTGATTAGAGGATCTGTAGGAAGTTTGGAGGAATGACCCAAAGAGGCTTCCGCTGTAATTAAACGAACTGTTAACGCCGCAATGAGTTCGTCGGCCGTTCCTTTTCGACCGTCGCCCCAGGATTGAATAGCGGTGATTGTAGATTGCATGTTTGGTGTATCTGATATAGTTTGGACCTCTTCATTTTTTTAGATACAAGGAGTAAAGATGCTTTCGTCGCATGTAATCCTCAATCTAGTACATGTACTCTTTATTGCGCCCCTGCTCATTTATGTGGGAATTGCAAGGGATTCTATACCTGAATGGGCTTTTTATGTCTTAGGTGCACTTGGTGTAATCATGCTCTTATATCAATTGTATAAGGCTTACGGAAAAATAAAGGAGGGCAAGAGTGCATGGATCAACTGGATCCACATCTTTCTCATCGCCCCCCTTCTCATCCTTATGGGAATTCTAGGAAAGGATACAGAACGTCGTTACTTTGAAATGCTTCTCCTTGCTGGATGTGCTGCGCTTGGATATCACGGAATTTACTTGATTCGTGAAATGATCACGGCGTGATCTCCTGTGGCCTTTGGTAGAAAGCAGTCGGCTGCGTGATGTAGGTAGGCTCCTGGAGAATTGAAGGTTCGGTGGCATTCCGAGCAGGGCTCACCTTTTGTAAAGGATGGAATCCATTCCTTACAATGGGTGCGAATGTAATGAACAATCAACTGGGCCTTAGTCTTCATCGGTTCACGCTCACAAGATGGACAATGAAACTCCAGCCCTACATAAGGATTGACTTCTCCTTCAGGATGGGGAGCCTCTGGATGATGATGCGCTAGATGTTTGAGCCACTGTCCCCGTTGAATAAAACCAGTAGGACAATGCTTGCAGTTGAAGGGCTTCTGTTCCTCGTGTTCTTGTGCAATATGGTAGAACATCGTATTTTGCTTTTCACACGTCTTTGGGCAATGAGGGCACACAAACTCACCTGCTTCGTTCTTTGTATACTTTGTGGACATGCTGTAAAGAGAATGGATTGATACCATTTGTCGGCATGTCGAGTTGCTTCAATTTTTTTGTTCATCCATGGCAGAAGTAATGCCATGAATGAAATTATAGGATATACTGCTTCTTCTACAACCGTGTTAGCGTACGGAATCCAATTTGTTCATACAATTCAGTGTGGAACTGTTGAAGGACTTAGTCTTTCACGAACCCTGTTAGACACGGCGAGTCTATCCTTGTGGGTGTTGTACGCAACTAGAACAGAGGACATTCCTCTTCTAATTGCGACATCGTGCGAACTATTTATGAGCCTTTGTGTAACAGGAATTATCACGAGACACAAATTCTGCAGACCCAAGGCGTCATGTTTGAAACCGGATATCACCGAACATGTTGCGATCCATGTAAAACCGCTTCGACGTAATTCGATTTGATGCCCTGGTCTAAATCATTGTCACTTAGTAACACCAAATGACAACGCCTACAAAACCACACATTGCGATCCTTACATTTTGTGTGGGTGCCGATTACAAGAAGGCAGTGGAACTTGGTCTCCAATCAAAGCGTGATTATGCTAAGAAATGCGGATACGATTGTCATATTGGGGGAGATGACTGTTGGGACCGCTCAAGGCCGATTCCATGGTCTAAGTTTAATTTTATCCAGAAACACCTGTTTGAATACGACTATCTATTTGTAAGTGATGCAGACGTCATAATTATGAATCAAGACCTCGCCTTGGAAACACAGGTGCTACCCCTTCTTCCGAAAGACAAAGACTTGTTGTGGACGTTTGATGCTTGTAACCATTATAACAACGGGCATATGTTGATTCGTGGAAAATCACTGTGGGCCAAGGACTTTTTTAAACGGGCCTACGAGCAAACGGATCTTCTTCATCACATCTGGTGGGACAATGCAGCGATGATCAAGTTGTTTGAAGCCAACCCAAGTGATAAGGCCAAGATCGAAACCTGCAGGGAGCATTGGAAGTTCAATTCCTATCTGTTTGGACCGACTGATGATGCGATGGATACATCAACCCGTTTGTACAAACCCGGCGATTTCTTGATTCATTTGGCAGGTGTTTACGATCCTTGGAATATGTATCGCTTTATGAAGTATGTCAGCACTGTAAAAGTGCCAAATCCAATAATCCTGAATCGATGGCGTAAGGAATTGTTGGCAAGCAAGGAAGCGGCGGAATTGTCATTACAGTCTATATAATTTTCAACACGTAGAGTAAGAATGGAGTACTTGTGGCTCTTGTGGGGGTTCTTGGTGCTCATAGTTGTTCTAGGCGATGTACGAACTCGCAATTCAGTGTATATCCCACCAGAACAAGCCGCACTGATTGAATATTCTACGTGGCCCAGATGGAAAGAAATCGAACCACCTGATACACGTATTCGTATTCTGTGGATCTTGCACGATTATGTACCGTTTGTGAATGCTGGAAGTGAAATTTGCACACACACAATTAATCGTCATTTGATGAAAAAGCCCTACAAATACGATGTATGGGTTGCAAGTCCTGGATTTCCACAACGAACCTTTGAGGGTGTTCGATGTTTTGATGTCAATGACACCAAGACACTGTTTGAAGTGATAAAGACGACTCATCAGTTTCACTCTCATTCGTATTATTACAGAAAACAGATGCAGTGGTGTTCAAGAGTGACAGGACGTCCCTTTGTGGAGTGGGTACACACAGATAATTACATACGAGCGGTTGGAAAACCTTGGATTGACCCGAGGCTAAAAGGACGTCAATGGACCGTGTTTAATTCAAAGTCGTTGCGATCGACGCGCATTGACGTGCCCGATTCTGCTTGTACAATCTTCGTTCCAATGGTGGATTATCGAGAATACGGACGAGAGGAAGGGAAAGAACGAAAGTACGTGACATTGAGTAATGTGAACGACAATAAGGGAGGAAATCTGTTGGTGCAGTTGGCGAAGGCCCTTCCGGATGTGGAGTTCTTGGGAGTAAAGGGAGGTTACAGAAAGCAAATCACTGTGTCCGATGTTCCGAATTTGAAGTATATTGAACACACCCCAAAGATTAGAGATGTGTACGCACAGACGTGGGTTCAGATCATGCCCAGCAAGGAAGAGACGTGGGGGCGTACAGCGGTGGAAGCCATGAGTTCAGGAATTCCGGTCATAGTTTCACCCACCCCCGGATTACGAGAATGTTGTGAATCGGCTGCGATTTACTGTGATCGCAACGATTTGGATGCATGGGTGGCCGCAATTCGGCACTTGAAACGGGATGGGGAGCATTACAAAAAGATGTCTACGGTGGCGCTGGAACGAGCTCGCGCGTTAGATCCGGTTCCGGACATTGAGAGATTAGAGGACTGGATCTGTGGACCTGTTCAAGAGAGCGCGTTTCCGGTGAGCCGAGAACCCACGTTCTTTGAAAAAAATATGTTGTTTCGGTAGAACCAAATGAACGCATCCCTAAACAATGTTGCCGTACCCAATGCTGGTGTTAGTCGCAAGAATACTCGCAAGAACAGTCGCAAGAACAACATGTCTCGCAAGAACAACATGTCTCGCAAGAACAACATGATGCGTAAGAACAACTCTGTGACCCGCAAGAACAACATGAGTGGTGGCGCTCGTAAGCCTGCTGTTGGGTCTCGCAAGATGGTGATGAACGGCAATGCAGATCATACTGCCGGTGGTCTCAAGAAGTCTGATCTCATGATGCACAAGGGTCGCATTGTGTCCCGAAAGGCGCACAAGGCGGGTCTCAAGGCCATCAAGAGGCTCAGAGCCGCTGGTTACATTGCCAAGAAGGGCCAGTTTAAGCTCTTCTCCAAGAAGCACAGCAAGAAGCATTAAAAATTTTAAGTGATATTCATAATATCCTATAAAATCATCGTAATTCCAATAACGACGCCGCTGCTTTTACAAGTTGCAGCGCCTGTGATTTTGCTACGGACTCCGTCACTTGGACACTGTCACTTCGTTTGTACCAGAACAACGTCCACGCGCTTTCTCCGACATCGCTGATCAGCAAGGACATGCCCGATTCAGCAACCATAGACAAGATATCATCCCATTGTGTATGGACAGCGTAGGCTCCGTGGCCCTTTCGTGATGGCAAGGCCTTGCATATTGAAAGGGTGAGAGGATCCGGTGTTTTGGAAAAGGGGAAGAAGATTGCGTCAGGAAGTAGAGGTGGCTCTGTCACATA
>Ga0114969_10004370_pt1 | contig 11170 bp, 9 predicted proteins | sample M_130807_MF_Meta_FD_87316 | JGI IMG/M metagenome (GOLD analysis project Ga0114969, IMG submission 87316) | Freshwater microbial communities from Lake Montjoie, Canada to study carbon cycling - M_130807_MF_MetaG | ecosystem: Environmental > Aquatic > Freshwater > Lake | place: Lake Montjoie...
AATGGCGTAGTCGGAAAAACTGGGTGGAGAAGATGTCTTTTGCATATATAACATATATCAAAAATCACGCCAAACTCAATGATAGCAAAACTTTCAGACAAAATTACCTTGCAACGGTCTTAATTTGTACGATAATACCAATGCACCAGTTAGTTCCACAGTTACAGATGCCTTTGGAAAATATTTATTTACTTGGCTTAATCCAGGAACCTATCATGTAGGATTCTCTCTACCATCCAATTATGTATTTAGTCCTAAGGATCAAGTTGGAACAGATGCAACGGATTCAGATCCGGATGTAAATTCTGGTTTAACTGGTAATTATACTTTAATTGCAGGTGATAGTAACATGACAGTAGATGCTGGAATTTATTTAAATGATATAAAAGCAAGTATTGGCGATATTATATGGAATGATTTAAATAATGATGGAATTCAAGATATTAATGAATTAGGTGTGCCAGGCGTAACCGTAACATTGTATGATAGCATTGGCGGATTTATCAATTCAAAAGTGACAGATGCGCTTGGGAATTATATTTTTACAGGTTTAGATGCAGGAAGATATCAAATTGGTTTTAGTAATTTACCATCTGGTTTTTCTTTTAGTACAGCAAATCAAGGCGGTAATGATGCTTTAGATGCAGATGCTGACGGTACAACTAGCGGATTAACTGGCTTTTATACATTAGCAGGAGGTGAACAAAATATGACAGTTGATGCGGGTATTCATCAAAGTGGTTCCTTAGCTCAACTAGGAAATTTTGTTTGGAACGATTTAAATCAAGATGGTATTCAAGATCTTGGTGAACCAGGTGTTCCAGGTGTTACCGTAACATTATATAATACATCCGATGTTGCACTAGGAACTACAACAACCAATGCAGCAGGCGCATATCAATTCACAGGACTTGCAGCTGGAACGTATTATGTTGAATTCACAAATTTACCAGCTGGATATTTCTTTACAGATAGAAATGCAGCCGGTAATTCGTTAGACGCATTTGATAGTGATGCAGATCCAAATTCAGGTGCAACACAATGGGTGACATTATCTTCTGGACAAAATTATCCAGATTTAGATGCTGGTATTTACACAGAACAAACAGGTTTAGGAAATTACGTATGGCATGATACAGATAATGACGGTATTCAAGATACAAATGAATTAGGAGTTCCAGGTATTACTGTTACCTTATATGCTTCTGATGGAACAACGGTAATCAATACTACTGTTACGAATGCAGCTGGATATTACACATTTGTGAATTTGGATGCAGGTACTTATGTAGTTGGGTTTAGTAATTTGCCAGCTGGAACAAATTTAAGTGATGCTACACAAGGTGGTGATACTGCTTTAGATAGTAACCCAGATGTAAGCACTGGAAAAACAGGACAGATAACAATTGCTGCTGGTGAATATAACCCAACTATAGATGCTGGTATTTATTTCCCTCCTTCAAGCATAGGTAATTTTGTTTGGGTTGATGATGATGCAGATGGTATACAAGATGGTGGCGAAGTAGGAATACAAGGAATTACAGTAAAATTATATAATGGAGTAGGTGATTCAATCAACGTAATGACAACTGATGTGAATGGACATTATCTTTTTGATAATTTAACTCCAGGAAATTATATGGTAGGATTTAGTAATCTACCTGTAAAATATAAAATGAGTTTAGCTAATCAAGGTGGTAATGATGCTTTAGACAGTGACCCATCAGCTATCACAGGCATGACTGGTGTATACTCATTAGCACCTGGTGAAAATAATATGACTGCTGATGCAGGTATTACTTGTAAATTATTGCCTAAACCAATTATTACTTCTTATCCAAATGGTCAATATTGTTTTGGATCGACAATAGTGTTGAAAGCAGTTGGCATTGTTGGTACAAATTATAATTGGTATAAACCATCTGGTACAACAGTAAGCATAGACAATTCAGTTCCAGGTGAATCAAAATTGACTATTAGTAATTTGAATGGAACTTATAATGGATACTATAGTGCAAATCAATATTATACAGGATGTCCTGCATCTCCATTAGATTCTGTTCTTATAACTGGAGCTGCGCAGCCAACTATTAATTTTGTAACAACTTCATGTGTAAGCAATAATGGAGAAGTAACCGTAAATGCTACTGGATCAGGTCCACTTGAATATTCAATTAACGGTGGAAGCTATCAAGTTTCAAATGTCTTAACAACTACGGCAGGTTCTACATTCATAGTTGCAGTTAGAGTTATTGGTTATACATGTCCTGCTTATTATTCAGGTGAATGTGTATACTGTCTACCTTCAGGTTCTTGTACAAATCCACCAGAAGATTCTATTGTAGTAACTTCAATGAGTTGTGTAACAGCGCCAATAAGCATTACTGGTTATTTCGAGAATGCTTCAACTGGAACATGGACTAGCTCAGGTACTGGTGTATTTTCTTCTACATCTTGTATGACTTCACCTTGTACAGTTACGTATACTCCATCAGCGGCTGATGTATTAGTCGGAAATGTAGTTATTACTTACACTACAGATGATCCAGATGGTGCTGGACCTTGTTCAGCAGCAGCTTGCAAAAGGAATATCATGTTGTATAATGGTACTGTACCTCCAATATTAACTTCTAATGGTCCAATTTGTGCTAGCAATTTATTACAAGTTTATGCTACTGGAGCACCTGGAAATATTTCTTGGACAGGTCCAAACGGATTTACATCAACCGGTGATACAGTTTCTAGATCGAATGCAGCAGTGAATATGACTGGAACTTATACAGCTACTGTATCTATACCAGGTTGTGTTAGTACATCTTCTTCAAATATTAGTGTAACAGTATTGGCTCCTCCTTCATTGACTGTAAATGTAACAGGCAATCCAGAATTATGTATTGGGGCTGGGAATGGTTCAATCGATGTTTCTATCAGTGGTGGTACTGGTCCTTACACTGTTTGCTATAACACAAATCTTTCTAATTGTTCAACAGGTTCTAATGTACATTTCTCTTGGATATCTCCAAACGCTTATACTGTAACAGTAGTAGACCAGAGTTGCCCTAATAATATATTCTCTTATCCTGTAACAGTTGATTCTGGTACAGTAGTTCCTCCTCCAACAATTGCTTCAACTATCAATAGTTGTGTTGGCGAAGATTTAGTGTTGAGTGGTTCTGTTACTGCTCCTGCTGTTAACATTTTATGGGTTTATGCACCTAATGCATTGAATGCAACAGGTAATCCTTTAACAATACCTGATGCTACACTTGGAATGAATGGTATATATTACGCAAAAGCAATTAATGCTGCAGGATGTGCTTCTACGCAAGTTCCTGTTACCATAGTGGTAAATGCTAAACCTGTAATTACGCATATACAAGTTAATTGTAAGGATAATATTGCTAGTGTTACTATTTCTGCAACGGTTACCTCTGGAACGCTTACTTATTCGTTAGATGGAAGTGTATACCAAAGTTCTTCTTTATTTAATAATGTTACGGCTGGTTCATATACCGTGTATGTGAAAAATAATTCTGGTGATTGTATCACTGTATTGCCAATATCAGTAGTGAATTGTGCTTGCAAAAATGGGCCTGAGTTGACAATAACAGCCCCTGAAGTTTCTTGTGGCAATACAACTGTTCCATTAATAGGAACTTTCATCAATGTTGGGAATGCAACTTGGTCAACTGGTGGTACAGGATCCTTTAGCGTTACTTCAGGTTCAAGTCCATTGAGTACTGTTTATACGCCTAGTCTTGCTGATATAACTGCTGGTCATGTCAATCTAGTATTGACCACCGATGATCCAGATGGTGCTGGACCATGTACTGCTACTTCTGATTTTGTAGTAGTTGCTTTTGTAGATAGTTTAATCACACCTGTAATTACTAAAAACCAAGCTACTTATTGCGCTGGTGATGATGTTGAATTAGTTGCCATTCATACTAATTCATCAGTTGTATGGACAGGTGCTGGTGGATTTACTGTTGCCAACGATACTGCAACTTTAGCTAACGCAACACAATTTGTAAGTGGATTCTATACAGTGACTTCTAGTGGTAATGGATGTGTAAGCAAAAGTGCAAGTATATTGTTAGTAGTTGCTGCACCACCAAACCTGACTTTGAATACTGTTATGTCACCAGAAGGTTGTGAAGGTCAAGCAAATGGTGCAATTCATGCAACTGCTACTGGTGGTTCTGGATTGTATAATTTCTGCAACGTAACTAACCCTACTTGCTTTAATGATACAACATACGCTGATTTCAAATATTTAATGCCTATCTCTTATATCTTAAAAGTATCAGATGCCACTTGTCCAAATTCTTGGACAAATAAAACAGTTGCTGTTGCTGCAGGTCCACATGTAGATCCTCCAACATCTGTTGTGGATTCAACTTGTTGCGAAGGTGAACCTCTTGTATTAACTGTTGGTAGTCCTTTATCTGGTTCTTATTTATGGACTAACACAGATAATAACTTTACAGCAACTGGTAATTTAGTATCTCGTCCTAATTCAGTCTTGGCCATGTCAGGCTTGTATAGAGTACAACATGTTGTAAGTGGTTGTGCATCGGTTCCTTTATATTTTAATGCGAAAGTTTTTGGTATTCCAACTATTACAAGTATCGACACTTTCTGTATGAATGCAAATGTGGAAGATGCTGGTAGATTAGTAATTGGATCTACAGTTGGTGGACCAGATTCTATAGAATACTCTATCAATAATGGTGCATTCCAAAGTTCAAATATATTTGATGGTTTAACCAATGGATTATACAGTGTAAAAACTAGAACAATTGGTAGTGATTGTATCAGTACACTTCAAACAATAGATTTGTATTGCGAGTGTATTTGTGGAAGAGATGAATTACTTAATATCTTCCCGAATCCAAATAATGGTACATTCACTTTGAATTCTATATTGGTGAAACCAAGTGATAATATCTCTATCAATATCTATGATATGGTTGGTAAATTAATTTACAGCAAACATATTGATACGAAAACAGAAGTTTTACATGAAGACATCAATATTGTTGGCTATGCAGCTGGTACTTATTTGGTGAATGTAAAAATTGATGACAACACGTATTTATTACCTGTAGTCGTTAATTAATTCTAACAAATTAAATTGAATCAACTGCTCTGAGGTAAAACTCGGAGCAGTTTTTTTTTAAGAATGTCTGGTCATTTTACTTTTATAGAGTGTAATATTGTAAACTAAATAATTATAAAAATCATGCAAGAATTAGTCAATAAATTAATAGCTGAAGTGGGCCTAAGTTCAGAGCAAGCCACCCAAACCGTATCCACCGTAATGGCGTTTGTAAAATCAAAACTACCTCCTGCATTTTCAGGAAATCTAGAAGCATTATTAGGTGGCGAAAAGATGGAAATGAAACAAGAAACCCTGCAAGAAAAGGCAGAAGATTTAGCAAATGCAACAAAAGATAAATTGGAAGATTTGGCAGATCAAGCGAAAGAAAAATTAAGCATAGCTGCAGATAAAGCAGAAGATATTGCTAAGGATGCTTTTGGAAAATTAAAAGACTTCTTGAATCGAAATGAAGAAGAGAAGAAGTAGACTTATTAATCTTATCTTATAAAGCTTTGCAATAACTTTTACGAGTTCTTCCTTTCTGCTTATGAAGCATACTTTTACAAACAAAGACAAACAAGGCCAATTAATTCTTCTGGAGCATGAGGATTATTTTAGCCAAAACTATTATGAGCAACAAGCAGATTTTTCTTTTCATACCATTGCTTGGAATCAAGGAGAAAGTCAAATTGTTACCATTGACGAAGTCATATACAAATTCGAAGCGAATACTGTCTTACCCATCATGCTCAACCAATCTTTTAGCTTTGAAAGGCCAGAAGATATCATTGCATGGCAATTCAACCGTGAATTTTATTGCATTGCCAATCATGATGCTGAAGCTGGCTGTGTAGGCTTTATTTTCTTTGGACCTTCTCCAACCATGTTTGTTCAACTTGGGGATGATGACATCATCATGTTGCAACGATTGCTTCAAATCTTCGAGGAAGAATTTTTATCGGATGAAGATATCAAAGGCGAAATGCTTCGTATGCTCCTGGTACGACTTATCATTCTTATTACTCGTATGGCAAAAAAACAATATCTAGGCACGGAGGATGTTGTTGAAGAAAAATTCAAACTGATTAGACAATTTAATTTATTGGTTGAAATTCATTTTTGCAAAGAACATACTGTTCAATTCTATGCTGGATTATTAAATAAATCACCTAAAACAGTTTCTAATTATTTCTCTTTGTATAGTAAAAAGTCGCCCTTACAAGTTATTAATCAACGAATTGTCCAAGAAGCTAAACGATTGTTTTATTACACAGATAGGTCGGTTAAGGAAATAGCCGATGATTTGGGTTTTGAAGATGTGGCGCATTTTAGTAAATTTTTCAAAAAGTCAACTACGCAAAGCCCTTCAGAGCTTAAAAAAGTTCTATTAGTTTCTAAATAGGGAAGAATCTACAACACATCGGGAAGTTTGTCTATTTTATAGTAGTCGTTTCGATTGCATTTTTGCATCGTTAACTAATAAAAATAGAAATGAAAAAAATAATAATGTTGTTACTCTTGTTGTCCTTTTCAGTAGGCGCATTTGCCCAAAATTCCCTAAGAGTGAATCAATTCAATATCACTAAAGGATTGGCTATTCAAGGGTATGATCCTGTAGCTTATTTTATCCAACATAAAGCAATTAAAGGTAACAAAACAATGGCTGCCAGTGCCGAGGGAATCACTTATTATTTTTCTTCAGAAAGCAATAAAAATTTATTTTTAAAAGACTACAAAAAATATGAACCCCAATATGGTGGATGGTGTGCTTATGCTATGGGAAGCAGTGGTGAAAAGGTAGAAATTGATCCAGAAACATTTAAAATACTGAATGGACAACTTTATTTATTCTATCATACTTGGACGAACAACACGCTCACAAAATGGAATGCCAATGAGAATAATTTAAAATTGGCAGCAGATAAAAATTGGATCAAAATGTATAAATAATTCCTCTTAAAATAATTTAAAAATGAAACTTTCAAACCTCCTGTCATGGCTACTCCGAATTGTAGCAGCAGTTATTTTATTACAAACCTTGTATTTCAAATTTACTGCACAACCTGAATCTGTTATACTTTTTTCAAAACTTGGTGTGGAGCCTTGGGGGCGCATAGGTACAGGTATTATAGAGCTTATTGCGAGTATATTATTACTCATTCCTAGAACGAAGATTATTGGCGCATTCCTTGGTGTTGGTTTGATGGGAGGTGCCATTTTATCCCATCTACTTGTCATCGGAATTGAATCGCAAGGTGATGGTGGTCAATTATTTATACTAGCTATTGTTGTATTGATTTGTTGCTGCATTTTATTAGTTATGCATCGAAAAGAAGGCATACAATTCATAAACACATTACTAAAACGAAACAAATAGAATGAGAAAATTTGGCATACTATTGTTTCTTGTTGCTATGGTATTTAGTAATGAGCTATCGGCTCAAGGTTGCAGTGATGCTGGTTTTTGTACCATTGGTAACATACAATCCAGTGTCAAAGATTCTTCAAAATGGAGCAAGCATACAATCCATTTATTTATGTCGAATGGCATTGGCGATGAAGGAGTTTATGTATATACACCAAGCGTACAGTATGAGGTAAATATTCATTCAGCATGGTCCTTTCAATCGAAATGGACGGTGAATTATGCTTCTGGTAATTTAGGAACAATTGCAGGGCTCGGCGATTTATTTCTTTCTTCAACCTACTTGTTGAATCCTACAAAAAGAACCCAGCACTCTATCTCATTAGGCGCCAAAATTCCATTGAATGATGGTAATTTAAAAGTAAATGGTAAAGCATTGCCCATGCAATATCAAAGTAGTTTGGGCACATTTGATTTAATTGTCGGATATAATATAAAGTATAAAAGATGGAGTGCTAATGCAGCTTGGCAACAACCATTAAGCAATCACAACGGTAATACATTTTTGCCATCCGTATGGAATTCAGAGGAAGCAAATAAGTATGCACCTTCTAATCATTTTAATAGAAAAGGGGATGTCTTAGCAAGAGTTGGATATCAACTTGTATATAATAAAAAATGGAAATGGCTGGCATCTGTGTTAAGCATTTATCATCTTGGAGAAGATACCTATTTAGATCCTTTAGTAAATAATATCCCAATTAAAATAGCAGGTTCAAAGGGACTTACACTCAATGTTACATACGTACTTTCTTATCCATTTAATAAATGGATGAGCATAGGAATATCAGGAGGAATGCCTATCATTGTGCGCAAAGTAAGACCCGATGGTTTAACTAGATCCTTCGTTATTACACCCGATATTCTATTTCATTTTTAACGCCATAAACATCAATATGATTTTTAAGCAACTTATACAACAACTAGATTCGCTACATCAACTTCTGGATCATTTGTCGGAAGAGCAATACACACAACGCATTACCCATTTGGGAAATTCTACCATAGGTGGACATACAAGACATGTTATAGAAGTGCTTCAATGAGTTTTGAATGGCTATGCGGACAGCACGGTTGATTATGTAAATCGTACAAGAAATCTTCGCATAGAACAAGATAAATTGTTTGCGCAGTTTGAAATGGAAAAGCTAATTTCCAGCATACGTTTGCCAGATAAAACTTTGGTGATGATGGCAGAAGAAATTAATGAAGGCAGTCAAGCGCCAATACCTACAAGCTACTTTCGCGAAATTGTGTACAATACAGAACATACTATTCATCATCTTGCACTGATCAAAGCAGCATTAATTGAAATGAATATCCATGCAGTAAATGAAGAATTTGGTATGGCCTATTCTACTTTAAAATATAGGGCCTCCTTTGCTTAATTGTTCAGCGGTATGAACATGAATCCAAAAAATATGTAGTATGTGCACAGTTGTTTTTATTCCACAAACAGATAAAATTTATTTCGCTTCACTTCGCGATGAAAGCCCCCTTAGGCCAAAAGCATTATTGCCTGAAATTGTAAGTGTACATCAAACAAAAGTATTAGCACCCAAAGATGCATTAGCAGGCGGCACTTGGTTGGGATTAAATAACCATCAAAATATTATTATTTTATTAAATGGCGGATTTGAAAAACATGCACAACAACCACCTTATCGAAAAAGTAGGGGCTTAATCGTTTCCGAATTATTAGGCTCTGCAATGCCTATCATTGATTGGGAGCTGCTCGATTTAGTAAATATTGAACCATTCACTTTATTGGTTTGGAGTCAAAATATGCTCTTCCATTTGGTATGGGATGGCGAACTAAAACATAGAACTGCATTGGATAGTAGTACGCCCCATTTGTTTTCGTCTTCTACACTTTATGATAGGTCTGCAAAAAATAAAAGAAGCAATTTATTTCATGCATGGATGTCTACAAATCCAATCATTTCAGGACTTACATTGCTTGATTTTTTTAGATCGGCAGAGGACAAAGAAAATGGTTTCATCATAAAAAGAAGTGGCACTGTAGAAACCTTAAGTTACTCGTTTATTGCATTCGCGCAACAAGAAGTAGCCACTTTAGATTATTATCAATTTGAAAAAAATATACATGCTAAGCAGGTGTTGGAAATGAAAATAGAAAGTGGAGATTGTGCCATTTGTGTTTGAGAATAGCAATGCATCCAATGATTAAACTGTAATAATGATTAGTAAGTAATATTCCTAGAAATGAATGTGAGAGCGCTTTTTATTAAAATACGTAGCTGGGAATATTGGCCACAATGGATCGTTTATTTTCCAGTTAATTTTTATTTTTTATATCTAGCTTGCAAGGCACGTTCCTTGTTTTTTTTCTCTGCAACAAATCCGAGTATAGAAACAGGCGGTATGTTTTTTGAAAGTAAATGGAAGATTTTTAAACTCATTCCAACCAAGTATTTTCCGCCAACTATTTTTATTGAAGCGAACGAAAACATGGAAAGCATTTGTAATAAAATGGAACAAAGTGGAATTGCATTTCCAATTATTGCTAAGCCCGATAGAGGTGAGCGAGGGTGGGGCGTTCAAAAAATAAATACACACGAAGAATTAGAACAGTATACACATTCTGCAGCGATTGACTTTTTAATTCAATCCTTTGTAAAGGCGCCGTTAGAATGTAGTGTCTTTTATTATAGACATCCATCACAAGAAAAAGGGATAATTACTTCGGTTACTTTAAAAACATTATTGAGTGTAATAGGCGATGGCACTTCAACGATAGAACAATTAATTCGTAAAAATGATCGTGCTTATTTGCAATTAGAAACCTTAAAGTTAAATGCTACCATTGATTTTAATGCCAAATTAAAAGAAGGCGAAGAGCAAAATTTAGTTCCTTATGGCAACCATGTTTTAGGAGCAATGTTTATGAATTACAATCACATCATTGATGAGCAACTCGTGACAAGCTTTGATCATATTAGCAAACAAATTGATGGTTTCTATTATGGCAGATTTGATTTGGGTTGTAACAGTATTGCAGACTTAAAAGCAGGATTACAAATTTCTCTTTTTGAGTTAAATGGTGCAGGAGCAGAACCAGCGCATATTTATGATCCTTCCTTTTCCTATTGTAAAGCACAACAAGTATTAGCGCAACATTTTAAAATGATGTATGATGCTGCCATGGCAAACCATACAAACGGAATTCCTTTCATGAGCTATGGCGAGTATAAACAAACCAAAAAATTAGAGAAACAGTATAAGCGACGTTATACTAGAAGTTAGGTTTGAGGGATGAGAGAAAAAGATTATTTTGGATTTGAATAGATGGACACGGGGTGCAAAGCCGCGCCAGCGAGGCCTGCTTCTTCACATACCATGTTACGGCTCATTTAGTTTCGCGTTTAAGCTCATTATTGCGTTTTAATTGAGCTTCAAATATTATACTTGTGAGCTAAATATTTCAAGTGAGTAATAACTTAGAAATTCGAATTCTAGAACATCTGAAAATTCATTCTGTATGTAGTTCAAAAGAGCTTCATCATGTAATTGATGATATTGTAAGTTATGCAACCACCAAACGCTTGCTTTTTAAATTGGTTCAAGAACATGTTTTAGTTACATTAGGACAAGGAAGATCAACTAAATATTACATATAG
>Ga0114969_10004371_pt1 | contig 11167 bp, 4 predicted proteins | sample M_130807_MF_Meta_FD_87316 | JGI IMG/M metagenome (GOLD analysis project Ga0114969, IMG submission 87316) | Freshwater microbial communities from Lake Montjoie, Canada to study carbon cycling - M_130807_MF_MetaG | ecosystem: Environmental > Aquatic > Freshwater > Lake | place: Lake Montjoie...
CCTGCTTGCTGCGTGGCTGCATTCCCTCGAAGGCGTTGCTACACGTTGGCCGGGTGTTGGCTGAAACCCGAGAAATGGAGGCATGGGGCATCCACTTCCAGCGGCCATCCATCGATATCAATGTGCTGCGAGGTCACAAGGAACAGGTGATTTCGACGCTTACCGGTGGCTTGTCGCAACTCGCTCGACGCCGTAAGGTGCCGGTGTTTCACGGCAACGCCAGATTCGCCGACTCCTCCACGCTTGAGATCGCGGCCTCGGAGCCCGGTGGGGCCAGCCAGACGCTCACGTTTGATCACTGCATTCTGGCCTCCGGCTCGCGGCCATCCCGAATTTCAGCGTTCGATCTCCCGACGCCTCGAGTGATGGATTCCACCAAGGCGTTGGAAATGGCTGACATCCCAGAATCGCTGCTGGTGATCGGGGGAGGGTATATCGGTCTCGAAATGGGAACTGTGTACGCCGAACTGGGCTCCCGGGTGTCGGTTGTAGAACTCACCGACACGCTTTTGCCGGGAGCCGATCGCGATTTAGTGAAGCCTCTGTCGCAACGGCTCGAGAAGCTTTTTGAGAGCATTCTGCTCCGCACGAAGGTGACAAAACTGGAAGACCGTGGCAACTCAATTTTGGTGCACTTGGAAGACGCCGAAGGAGCCACTACACGGGAGTTTGCACGGGTACTCGTGGCGGTGGGCCGCCGTCCAAATTCGGATGGCATTGGTTTAGAAAACACAGCTGTCGTGGTCAGCCCCAAGGGATTTGTAGAAGTGGACGCCCAGCAGCGCACCGCCGACCCTAAGATTCTGGCTATCGGTGACGTCTGCGGAGAGCCAATGCTAGCCCACCGGGCGAGCCATCAGGGCAAGGTGGCCGTCGAGGCATTGCACGGCGATCCGGCCCTCTTCCAACCCCGCGCAATTCCTGCGGTTGTGTTTACGGACCCGGAGATCGCCTGGGCTGGCCTCACCGAGCAGGAGGCCACTGCACAGGGCCGCGCTGTGGAAATCAGTCGGTATCCTTGGGCGGCTAGCGGCCGGGCGCAGGCGCTTGGTCGCACCGAGGGCATGACAAAGATTCTCGTGGATCCGGAAACTGACGCGTTGCTGGGCGTGGGCATGGTGGGGGCCGGCGCCGGCGAATTGATTGCCGAAGGCGTTTTGGCAATTGAAATGGGCTGTTCGGCCCGGGACCTAGCCGAAACGATCCACCCGCATCCAACGCTCGGCGAAACGCTGGCTTTTTCGGCCGAAAACTATTTCGGCCTCGCCACAGAGATCTACCGACCTCGCACCCCATCCCATGAGCAGGCTGTTGAAAAATAGTCGTTGTCCAACCGGGTGAGCCAGAACTCGGGCTTTACGCCCATCTACGCGGTCGGAATAATGAGAAAAGTCGTGCCCACCTTTCCGGAGACCCTCCATGGCCAGCCCCGACATCGATCAAACCGGTAGCGAAGTTGAGCCAGGGCAGCCTTTACCATTGGGGGCCCATGCCCACATGTCGATTGGGCAGGTCACCGACAGCACGACGGGGCAACCCGTGCCCGTGGATGGCACATCGGTCGTTGATTCGGATCCATCGGAAACCCGGGAGTGGTTGGATTCACTCCGCTATGTCGTCAATAGTCGGGGCGGAGACAGGGCCAGCTATCTCTTGCACGTGATCGAGCAGGAAGCCTACCGGCTCGGCGTGCCGATTCCGTTCTCGACGACCACTCCGTACATCAACACGATTCCGTCCGACCGACAGCCGCCGTTTCCCGGAAACCGCGAGATCGAGCGACGCATCAAGAGCATCATTCGCTGGAATGCGATGGCGATGGTGGTGCGTGCCAACAGGGAAGACAAAAGCATCGGCGGCCACATCTCCACGTACGCATCGGCGGCCACGCTCATTGAAGTTGCTATGAGCCACTTCATCCGTGGTCGGGGAGACGATTTCTCCGGTGATCAAGTTTATTTTCAGGGCCACTCGTCGCCAGGCATTTACTCGCGGGCGTTTCTGGAAGGCCGCATCTCAGAAAAGCAGTTGGAGAATTTTCGTCGCGAGTTGGCCGAAGGAGGCGGGCTGTCGAGCTATCCCCACCCGTGGCTCATGCCCGAGTTCTGGGAGTTTCCAACGGTGTCGATGGGCTTGGGGCCGCTGATGGCCATCTATCAGGCGAGGTTCAATAAGTATCTGCAGGATCGCGGCATCAAAGACACCAGCAAGCAACACGTTTGGTGCTTCATCGGCGACGGCGAGTGCGACGAACCCGAAACGCTCGGCGCCATTTCGCTGGCGGCCCGCGAGGGACTCGACAACCTCATCTTTGTCATCAACTGCAACCTGCAGCGGCTGGACGGACCCGTGCGGGGCAACGGCAAAATCATTCAGGAACTGGAAGGTGTTTTCCGGGGTGCCGGTTGGAATGTGAGTAAGGTGATCTGGGGCGAGGAATGGGATGCCCTCCTGGCAAAGGACGAAAAAGGGTTGCTCGTCAAGCGGATGAACGAGGTGGTCGACGGGCAGTACCAGAAGTATGTGGTCATGCCCGGCAGCTATATTCGTGAGCACTTCTTTGGCGCCGATCCGGAATTGTCGGAGATGGTGGCTCACCTCTCTGACGAGAAATTGAAAAAACTCCGCCGTGGCGGCCACGATCCAGAAAAGGTCTACGCGGCGTACGACGCAGCGATGAAATGCCACGGCAAGCCAACGGTGATTATTGCCAAAACCATCAAGGGCTACGGCTTGGGCGAGGTGGGCGAAGGTCGCAATGTCACTCACCAGCAGAAGAAGCTCAACGAAGAAGAGTTGCGTGCCTTTCGCACCCGTTTTGGGATTCCGATTTCCGACGACGAGGTGGCTCAGGCCCCCTTCTATCGCCCGCCCGATGATTCGCCGGAAATCAAGTATTTGCGGGAGCGTCGCGAGGCGCTCGGGGGTGCTGTGCCAAGTCGGCCGAAGCATTCGCCACTGCTCAAAACGCCATCCCTAGACGACTACCGGGCGTTCATTGACAAGAGCGCCGGCCGCGAGGTGTCCACAACCACTGGCGCCGTCACGCTCATGGCATCGCTGCTCAAGGATAAATCGATCGGTAAATACATCGTGCCGATCGTGCCGGATGAATCTCGCACGTTCGGTATGGATCCCCTCTTCAAGCAGTGCGGCATCTACGCGCATGGCGCGCCGCTCTATGAGCCGGTCGATTCAGATCCGTTGCTCTACTACCGCGAGGCAAACGACGGGCAGGTCTTAGAGGAGGGCATCACAGAGGCCGGCAGTATGTCTAGTTTTATTGCTGCCGGTACGGCGTATTCGAGCCACGGCGTGCCGATGATACCGATCTTTATTTACTACTCGATGTTTGGCTTTCAGCGGATCGGCGACGAGATCTGGGCCGCAATGGATGCCCGGGCTCGCGGCTTTTTGTTGGGCGGTACTGCTGGCCGCACCACGCTGGCTGGGGAGGGGTTGCAGCATCAAGATGGCAACAGCCAGTTGTTTGCGATGGCCTATCCTACGGTGAAGGCTTACGACCCCGCGTTTGTCTACGAGACAACCGTGATCATGCTCGACGGTATGGATCGGATGTATGCCAAGGGGGAAGATTGGATTTACTACATCACCGTCTACAACGAAAACTACGAGATGCCCTCGATGCCTCCCGGTTGCGAGGAGGGGATTCTCAAGGGTATGTATAAACTGCGGGACACGGAGGCCAAGCCGCCACAGGGCAAGCCATTGTCGTCAAAGGTGCCGCAAGTGAAAGTGCCGCAGGGCAAGGCGATGCCGCGGGTGCAATTGATGGGCTCGGGCGCAATTTTGCGAGAGGTGCTTCGGGCTGCCGATCTCTTGGCCGAGCAGTTTGGGGTTGCCAGCACGGTGTGGAGTGTGACGAGCTGGAAGGAGTTGCGACGCGAGGCTCAGGAGTGCCGTCGCTGGAATATGTTGCACCCGCAGTCAAAGCCGCGGAGGAGCTATTTGGAGCACACGCTCGCAAAGGCCGATGGCGTGTTTGTGGCGGCCAGCGACCATGTGCGTGGCGTGCCCGAGCAGCTCGATCCGTGGGTGCCAGGTGGACTCTTTGTCTTGGGTACCGATGGGTTTGGCCGCAGCGATACGCGGGGCCCGCTGCGTCGGCATTTTGAAGTGGACGCTGAGTGCATTGCGATCGGCAGCCTCTCGCGATTGGCTGCGGTGGGTGCCATTGGGCCGGATGTTGTGGCTGAAGCCATTACTCGGCTGGGCATCGATCCGGATAAAGTCGATGCTGCCTCCGCGTGAGTTGGTCTACCCGACGTTGAATGTCCCGAATGATCTTGCTCTGAAAAAATAGGAAACAGTCTTTCGCCATGGCCACTGAATTCAAGCTGCCCGATCTGGGTGAAAATATTGCCTCGGGCGATGTCGTCACGGTGTTTGTGTCTGCTGGCGACGTTCTCAAGCCAGGGCAGCCGCTCCTCGAGGTGGAAACCGATAAGGCCGTGATTGAAGTGCCTTGTCCGCCGGGTGGCCGCGTGGTCAGCGTGCTTGTAAAAAAGGGGGACACTGTCAAAGTGGGGCAGGCACTCGTCACGCTCGACTCGGCAGTCGCTAACGCGAATGTGCCTGCCGCGGCCAAGCCAGCCGCGGCCAAGCCTGCCCCGGCCAAGCCTACGGCGGCCACGCCTGCGGCGGCCGTTCAGGTTGCTGCTGCGCCCGCTGCCAAGGGAGTGACGCCTGAAATTGTGGCTGAGGCAGTGCCGGACACTCAGCCAGTTGCCGCTGCGGTGGCATCATCGGCAATCGAACCGGCTGGTCCGGCAGTCAGGCGGCTGGCTCGCGAACTTGGCGTGGATTTGGCCAGGGTGCGGGGCAGTGGTCCCAGCGGCAGGATTGTGCGAGACGATGTTGTGGCAGCGGTCCGGCAGGCCAGTGCGCAAGGATCTGGGCGAGGCTCTTCGGATGGGAGGCTTTCCAAAGCCAATGCCGGGTCGTTTCAGACGGCTGCCCTCGAGCACGACACGTGGGGGCCTGTGCGACGCGAGCAGATGAGCCGCATGCGTCGCACGATTGCAGCCAACATGCTGCGGAGCGTATCGACGATTCCTCACCTTACGAATTTTGACGATGCGGATGTGACGGAACTTGAGCGGCTCCGAAAGGCCAGTGCCGAGGAGCACGCCAAGGCGAACGTCAAGCTCACGGCCCTGTCGTTTGTCATCAAGGCCGTCAGCCTGTCGCTCAAACTGCATCCCACAGTGAATGCAAGCATCGACACGGAAAAGGGCGAGATCCTTTACAAGGAATATGTCAACATCGGCCTCGCCGTCGACACGCCTCGCGGTTTGGTTGTGCCCGTGCTGAGAGACTGCGATGAGCTTTCAATTCCGCAGATCGCCCAAGCCATCGCCGAGACGGCCGAGAAGGCCAAGCACGCCCAGTACAGCGTCGAAGACTTGCGAGGCGGCACGTTCACGATCAGCAATTTGGGAGCGATAGGAGGCACCTACTCGACGCCCATTATCAATTGGCCGGAGGTGGCCATTTTACTTGTGGGACGCGCCCGCCGGTTGCCGGTTGTGCGCGAAGACAAGATCGAGCCGCGGCTCATGATGCCGCTCTCGCTTTCTTACGACCACCGAATCATTGATGGCGCCATGGCGGCTCGTTTTCTCAAGGAAGTGATCGGCTATTTGGAAAGCCCCGGGCGGTTACTGCTGGCGAGGTAATGGCGTACGCACGCGCCTCGGTTGGTTGCGTGGAGATGGGTTGTTTGAAAAACTTCGACTGAAAAGATATGGACTGATTTTGTGAGCACTCTCGATAGCGTTGATTCAACGGGCACTGCCAGCCTCGCGTTTTTAGAAGAACTCTTTGCGCAGTATCAGGAGGATCCCTCCAGCGTGGATCCTGATTGGCAGGCGTATTTTGAATCGCTGATGGCTGCCACCGTTGCGATTCCGACAGGGACTTCCCCGGCCCACTCGGCTCCGGTGGATGCCCCCCTTATGGCTCGAAACGGCACGGTCCACATAGAACCCGAACCCCCTGCAGTCCTACTGACTCCGGCAGGGCGCCCTGCGGCAGGGCGGATGTCACCTGCGTCGCTGCTGCTGACCCCGGACGGCATTGCCACCGGGCGTGCAGTGGCAATTTCCAATGGGGATCTGCATCTGCCCGATGCGGCAGCGGGGGAGGCCGCGCCGCTGCCGATGCCCGTGGCGACGGGCTCAAAGGCCGCAGAGCGGGTTGCATTTCTGCAAGACCGCGTGGATCAGCTCGTGCGGGCTTACCGGGTGCGAGGGCACCTGATGGCCGAGATCGATCCGCTCGGTCGGCCCAGGCCGGGTTTGCCAGAGCTGGATCCACAGTTTTATCACCTGACTGAAGACGATATGGATCGGGCGTTTTCCACCGACACGATCGAGGGGCCGCAGTCGATGTCGCTGCGACAGATCATCAAGCGTTTGCGCAACACCTACTGCAGGGCGATCGGCGTGCAGTTTATGCACATGGATGATCTGCGCGTGCGGCAATGGCTACAGATGCGAATGGAAGGCTGTGAAAATCGTATTCAGCTCGACCGTCGACAGCAGCTGCGGATCTACCGTCAGATGACGACTGCAGCGGTATTTGAAGAGTTCATTCAGAAACGATTTTTAGGAGCCAAAAGCTTTTCTTTGGAAGGATCTGAAAGCCTGATCCCACTTCTGGAAATGGCTATTGAGCGGGCCGCCTCGCATGAAATCGGCGACATCGTGATGGGAATGGCTCATCGCGGCCGACTCAACGTGCTGGCCAACATTATGGGAAAGAGTCCGCAGCGAATCTTTCGCGAGTTCGCCGACATGGACCCAGAGCTTCACGTTGGGCGTGGGGATGTGAAGTACCACCTTGGCCATTCCACGGATTACCGGGCAGCCAATGGCCGAAATGTGCACCTCACGCTCTGCTTTAACCCGAGCCATCTGGAGTTTGTGAATCCCGTTGCGATCGGTCGGATGCGTTCGCGTCAGGATCGTTCGTCCGATCAGCTGCGACAAAACGGGATGGTCATTTTAATTCATGGCGATGCAGCCTTTGCGGGCGAAGGCATTATTCAGGAAACCCTCAACCTGAGCGAGCTGGAAGCCTACCGCATAGGGGGCACGCTCCACGTTGTCGTCAACAATCAAATTGGATTTACAACAGGGCCTCGAGAGGCCCGCTCCTGCATGTACGCCACCGACGTGGCGAAGATGCTACAAATTCCTATCTTTCACGTGAATGGCGAAGACCCGGAGGCGGTGGCGCAGGTTGTGAATCTCGCGATGGACTTTCGGCGGGAGTTTCAGCGAGATGTTGTGGTCGATATGTATTGCTTCCGTCGCCGTGGGCACAACGAAGCCGACGAGCCTGCTTTCACGCAACCGGCACTCTACCGGGTGATCGATCGCCGCCCGAGCGTGCACGAAAGCTATCTGGAAAAACTTCTGAAGTTAGGGGAAGTGGCCCGCGAGGAGGCCATGCAGATTGCGGACGAACACAGGGCCAAGTTGGACGCTGAACTTTCCGTCGCCAAAAGCGAAGACTACGTTCATAAGAGCGACCTCTCGGGTGTGTGGGCGTTTTATATTGGCGGCCGCGAGCGCGAGGCGGCCGATGTCGACACCGGCGTGCGGCGCGAAGTGCTGGAGCACCTGCTCAAACGTCTCGTGGCATTGCCGGAGGGCTTTCAGCCGCATGCAAAGATTCAAAAGCTGCTGGATATTCGTCAGCAGATGGCCGAGGGCACTGTGCCGCTGGACTGGTCGGCAGGTGAGGCGCTGGCGCTGGCGAGCCTGGCCGTGCAGGGCTTGCGAGTGAGGCTGTCGGGACAGGACAGCCAGCGAGGCACGTTTAGCCACCGCCATGCTGTGATTCACGATGTGGTCACCGACGACACGTATTGCGCCTTGGAGCATCTGGCCAGCGATCAGGCGCCAGTTGAGATTTACAATAGTCCGCTTTCCGAAGCGGGCGTGCTGGGCTTCGAGTATGGCTATAGTCTTGACTGCCCTGATGGGCTCGTGATGTGGGAGGCGCAGTTTGGCGACTTTGTCAACGCCGCACAGGTCATCATTGATCAGTTCATCGTGAGCGCCGAAGATAAATGGAACCGCCTTTCGGGAATCGTGTTGCTTCTGCCGCACGGCTTCGAAGGGATGGGGCCAGAGCATTCCAGCGCCCGCCTCGAGCGATTTTTATCGCTGGCTGCGAAAGACAACATTCAGGTGGTGGCCCCCACAACGCCTGCACAGATTTTTCATTGCCTCAGGCGACAAGTGCTTCGAGTCTGGCGGAAACCGTTGGTCGTGATGACTCCCAAGAGCTTGCTGCGGTATCCCGGTTGCATCTCCAGCATGGACGATCTCGTCAAAGGCTCGTTCCAGCGAGTGATTCCGGATGGATCGGATGTGCCCGCGCGCGAGGTTCGGCGGATTCTGCTGTGCTCGGGCAAGGTGGCATACGAACTGGAGAAGCGCCGCCAAGAAAACGGCCGCCGCGACGTGGCCATCGTGCGAGTCGAGCAACTCTACCCGCTGCCTCGCCGGTCGCTCGAAATGGCACTGGCCAGCTACACGTCTGGGACGCCTGCAGTGTGGGTTCAGGAGGAACCAGAAAACATGGGCGCATGGCGGTTTTTTCGAATTCATTTTGGCGACAAGCTACTCGACCGCTTTCCGTTCTCGGGAGTCTGCCGCCAGAGCGCCGCTAGCCCCGCCACTGGTTCCAAGAAAAGCCATGACATGGAGCAGAACGAACTGCTCACGGCCGCATTCCAGAGCTAACCCATCACGTTTGTTCTCCACAGCCATCCCTTCGAGCAACCATCTCACATGACAACTCCAGCACCGTCGGCGCGATCAGAACGCATTGAACTCAAAGTGCCCGCAGTGGGTGAGTCGATCACCGAAGTTCAGATCGGCGTGTGGAAGAAGGGTCTAGGGGATACTGTCGCTATCGATGAATCCATCGTTGAGATCGAAAGCGATAAGGCGACCGTTGAGTTGCCGGCTCCGACGGCTGGCACAATCACAAGCATTCTCAAGGAAGCAGGCGAGAAAGCTCTGGTGGGAGAGGTGATCGGCACGATGGAGATTGCCGCCGTAGGCTCTCGTGGCCAAGGAGTTGCGACTCCTTCTGAAAACGCAGGCCAGGCTGTTGTGAACGTCAAACGCACAGAGGGTCGCACAGATATTGGTTCGGTGCACATGGCTCCGGCAGTTCTCCAACCGCGAGTGATGCCGGCCGCAGCCCGCGTGTTGGGCGAGTCAGGCGTTGCGGCGGCCGCGGTCGCTGGGACTGGGCCCGGAGGCAGGGTGACCAAGCCAGACGCTCTGAATGCCGTAGCCCTTGCGCCCAAGGTCGATGCAACGGTGGTGGCACGTGCACCGGCGCAAGCAAGCAAGGCTCCAACCCAGGTGGGCGTGCCGGTTCCTGCAGGCGGTCCGCGAGAAGAGCGCTACGTGTTGATCAGCCCGATTCGCAGACGCATTGCGGAGCGACTCGTTCAAGCGCAGCAGCAAGCGGCGTTACTCACCACGTTCAACGAAGTCGATATGAGTGCTGTGATGTCGTTGCGGCAGAAGTTTAAAGACTCATTTGCAGAGCGGTATGGCGTGAAGCTGGGATTCATGTCGTTTTTTGTGCGAGCCACCGTGGAGGCGCTGAGGGCTGTGCCGCAGGTGAATGCGGAACTCCGAGACCCGCACGTTGTATATCGGGATTACTGTGATATTGGCATCGCTGTTGGGGGTGGCAAGGGGCTTGTTGTGCCGGTGCTTCGCAATGCCGAAAAGCTTTCGTTTGCTCAGATCGAGTTGGGCATCAATGATTTTGCCAGGCGCGCCGGCGACAACAAGCTCAAGCTCGAGGAACTGCAAGGCGGCACGTTCACGATCTCCAACGGTGGGGTGTACGGTTCGATGATGAGCACGCCGATTATCAATCCTCCGCAGAGCGGCATTCTTGGCTTGCACGCAATTCAAGATCGTCCGATGGCCGTCAGCGGGCAGGTGGTGATTCGGCCCATGATGTACCTTGCGCTCACCTACGATCACCGTCTCGTGGACGGCCGCGAAGCCGTTACATTTCTCAAACGCATCAAGGAAACGATCGAGGAGCCGACGCGTCTGATGTTGGAGGTGTGACGTGGCAGAAACGGTGGCTGCCACCGTTTCTTGTTTGTAGGTTTTTACAAGGAACACTATGGCACAACACGATCTGGTGGTGATTGGTGGCGGGCCGGCCGGCTATGTGGCGGCGATCCGCGCGGCGCAGTTGGGCATGGAGGCTGCGGTAGTCGAGCGGGAAGACTGGCTCGGTGGCACGTGCCTGCGAGTTGGATGCATCCCGTCCAAGGCGCTCCTTGAATCCAGCCACAAATACGAGGAAGCAAGTCACGGTTTGGCTGTGCACGGCGTGAAGGTAGGAAGCGTCTCGCTGGACTTGACGGCGATGATGAAGCGGAAGAGCGACGTCGTCTCGATTCTATGCAAGGGAATTGACTCGCTCCTGTCGAAACATAAGGTCGTGCGGTACCGAGGCACCGGCACACTGGCAGGCCTCGGCCGCGTGGAGGTGCGTGCGGTCGACGGCACGGGCACGCTCCTCGAATCGCCGAGGATCATTCTGGCTGTTGGCAGCAAGAGCACCGTGCTGCCCGGCATTGAAGTCGATGGCACGCTGATCGGCACCAGCACAGAAGCGCTCTCGTTCGACACAGTGCCGGGCCACTTAGTCGTCATCGGCGGTGGCTATATCGGGTTGGAGTTGGGGAGTGTGTGGCGGCGTCTCGGCACGCAGGTCACGGTACTCGAATATGCCGACAGAATCCTCACCGGTATCGATGGCGACATTGCCAGCGAAGCGCTTGCCCAGTTTCGCAAGCAGGGCCTCGACATCCGGTTGGGTGTCAAAGTCAAACGGGCGACCGTGGTTGGGGGCCGTTGCAGAGTGGAGTGCGAAGGGTTGGAGCCAATCGATTGCGATCGTGTGTTGGCAGCGACTGGCCGCACCCCAGCCACCCAGAACCTCGGGCTCGAAACCGTTGGAATCGCCTGCGACAAGCGGGGTTGGATTCCCGTAGATCAACTGTTTCGCACAACGGCCGCAGGGGTCTATGCGATTGGCGACTGCATTCCCGGGCCAATGCTGGCGCATAAGGCCGAGGAAG
>Ga0114969_10004377_pt1 | contig 11163 bp, 9 predicted proteins | sample M_130807_MF_Meta_FD_87316 | JGI IMG/M metagenome (GOLD analysis project Ga0114969, IMG submission 87316) | Freshwater microbial communities from Lake Montjoie, Canada to study carbon cycling - M_130807_MF_MetaG | ecosystem: Environmental > Aquatic > Freshwater > Lake | place: Lake Montjoie...
ATCATTCACGGCTAAATAAATATATCTTGGACCTAACAAATCGGTTAATCCTTCCGATACATAAGTGAAATTATTTTCATAATATCCTTCACGAAAACCCATTAACCAACCCAACTTTAAAGGCAAAGGTGTTTGTTTATCATCATTTCCGTAACGATCTGTTTGAAAATTTAAGGAGAATTCAACAGCTCCGCTAGTAGAACCAACTATCATTTTTCCTGACCCCCCACTTCCCGTCCCTCCGGGAGTATTAACATCTACCAAAAATTGAATTAAGGTATATCCAACGGAAGTTGATAAAAAATTGTTTATGTAATCTTGTAATGCTAAATAAGTATAATTGCCATCAGGAATTGTTACAATAAGAGGATCTATGCCAGAAGATGCTGGCAAAGAAATTACGAAAAAATTATTACCAAATACTTTTGAAATAGCATAAAATGTACTTGGTATTTCTAGAGCAGATAATTGTAATGATACTACTTGGGTTAATCTAATTGGTAAATCAAGATGAAAATTAGATGATTGACTAATATAATAGTTTTCTCTAAATCTGGTATCAATATTAATATTCTGTCTTAAAATTCTCTTATTTAAAGGATTTAATGTTCCTTGATAAAATTCACTTGGACTTGATTGACCATATGGTGTAGGTGGTTGTTTTATAATATATGTACTTCCTGAGTCAATTGTATCAGATTTTGTTAAACCTTTATTTAAATTATAAATATTATTATACGACTTTGCCAAACTTTCCATTTTAGTTCCAAAATTAGCATTACTATCTGTATTCTTTTTGTTAATATTTAATACAAGCATATTTTTTACATTTGTGATAAATCCTAATGTTTTAGCTTTTATTTGTGAAGGAATGCTTATATCACCCATGATATTGTGCCTTAACTTGGTTTCTTTCATTTGAATTATATTTTCATCATAATTTGTTGGCAATTCTAAAATTTCTTCTAGTTCTTCTTTGCTATAATTTCCTATATTTAAATCAAAGTTCATTATACTATATATAGATGAATTATTTTAGATATTAAATTCAAATATATTATATTTTATATTTTATATTTTTATAGATAAATGAATGGCGCAATATCATTACAACAATTAAAAATTAAGGGCCCTCAAGGGCCTCCTGGTATTCCTGGTATTCCTGGTATTCCTGGCATTCAAGGAGCCACAGGACCACATGGTCCACCTGGACCTCCAGGTACATCTAGTATAATTTATACTACTGGTGGAGATACACCTGTGGTAATTGTAGGATCAACTGGGTCACAAGGTGCAACTGGTTTAAAAGGCGAAACTGGACCTCAAGGTGAAACTGGACCTCAAGGTGCAACTGGTTCACAAGGAGCAACTGGTTTAAAAGGTGATACTGGTTTAAAAGGCGAAACTGGACCTCAAGGTGCAACTGGTTTAAAAGGCGAAACTGGTTTAAAAGGTGAAACTGGACCTCAAGGTGCAACTGGTTTAAAAGGCGAAACTGGTTTAAAAGGTGATACTGGTTCACAAGGAGCAACTGGTTTAAAAGGTGATACTGGTTTAAAAGGCGAAACTGGACCTCAAGGAGCAACTGGATCTCAAGGTGATACTGGGTCTCAAGGAGCAACTGGAGTATTTGATCAAAACACATTAACAATTTTTTCAAAGTTTAGTATTTCATTGACAGACTATGGCAATAAATGGACCCAGACATCAGCTCCTTTAGAAGCTTGGTTTTCAGTATCTGTATCCGCATCAGGACAATATCAAACAGCTGTGGTTATTGATGGTTTTATATGGACATCAATTGATTTTGGTAATACATGGACACAAAAAGCTACTTCAGCAAATTGGAGAACAGTATCAGTATCTGCATCAGGACAATATCAAACTGCTGTAGTTTATAATGGTTTTATATGGATATCGATTGATTTTGGTAATACATGGACCCAGACATCAGCTCCTTCAGAATTATGGCAATCAGTATCAGTATCCGCATCAGGAGAATATCAAACTGCGGTAGTAAATGGAGGTTTTATATGGATATCGACTAATTTTGGTAGCACATGGATACAAAAATCTACTACACAAAATTGGTTTTCAGTATCCATATCCGCATCAGGACAATATCAAACAGCTGTGGTTATTCGTGGTTTTATATGGATATCGACTGATTTTGGTAATATATGGACACAAAAAGCTACTTCAGAACTCTGGTTATCAGTATCAATATCCGCATCAGGACAATATCAAACAGCTGTAGTAAGTGGAGGTTTAATATATATATCGACTAATTTTGGTAGTACATGGGTATCAAAAGCTACTACACATGACTGGGAATCAGTATCAGTATCCGCATCAGGACAATATCAAACCGCTGTAGGTAATATTGGTTTTATGTGGATATCGACTAATTTTGGTAATACATGGACCCAGACATCAGCTCCTTCAGAACGCTGGACATCAGTATCAATATCCGCATCAGGAGAATATCAAACTGCGGTGAATGAGGATGGTAGCATATATATATCGAGTACTTCCAGCATTGGTCCTACAGGAACACAAGGAGCTACTGGTTTAAAAGGTGAAACTGGATCTCAAGGGGCAACTGGAATAAAAGGTGATACTGGGTCTCAAGGTGCTACTGGTTTAAAAGGTGAAACTGGGTCTCAAGGTGAAACTGGGTCTCAAGGTAACACTGGACCTCAAGGTAACACTGGGTCTCAAGGTGCTACTGGTTTAAAAGGTGAAACTGGGTCTCAAGGTGCTACTGGTTTAAAAGGTGATACTGGACCTCAAGGTAACACTGGACCTCAAGGTGCTACTGGGATAAAAGGTGATACTGGTTTAAAAGGTGAAACTGGACCTCAAGGCAATACTGGGTCTCAAGGTGCTACTGGGATAAAAGGTGATACTGGTTTAAAAGGTGATACTGGACCTCAAGGTGCTACTGGACCTCAAGGTGCTACTGGTTTAAAAGGTGAAACTGGACCTCAAGGTGCTACTGGTTTAAAAGGTGATACTGGGTCTCAAGGTGCTACTGGTTTAAAAGGTGATACTGGGTCTCAAGGTGCAACTGGGTCTCAAGGTGCAACTGGGTCTCAAGGTGCAACTGGTTCACAAGGTAATACTGGGATAAAAGGTGATACTGGGATAAAAGGTGCAACTGGTTCACAAGGAGCAACTGGGTCACAAGGAGCAACTGGGTCACAAGGCAATACTGGGATAAAAGGTGAAACTGGATCTCAAGGCAATACTGGACCTCAAGGCAATACTGGGATAAAAGGTGAAACTGGATCTCAAGGGGCAACTGGACCATCGGGATTATCTAATCCAAATTCTAGCGGAATTCTAATTACAAATGAACAATCTGGTACAACTACAACATATTTAACTTATGTTAAAGGAACAGGGGAAAGTCAAAGTTTATATACTGATACAACTGGATTACAATATGATAATACAAATAATATTTTATATGCTAATGGATTAAATTCAAGTGGAATTCTTAAAATAAATACAAATAATTTAGAGGCAATATCAATTGAAACAACTCAAATTGCTACATTTTCTAAACCACCTGTTATGAGTGGCGCTTCTATTAAGCAAGGAACAATTCCAAATACTGCGATTTCTGGTCAAGCCGTTACTTTAGATTTAATTCAAACAATTACAGGAGCAAAAACATTTACATTAAGTCCTGTAGTAACTGAAATAATACCAACATACCAATCATTAACTAATAATTCAAATAAAGTGCCTAACATACCTTGGGTTCTAAATCAAAATTATGTTCAAAATAATAATGTTTACTTTAACTCTTTATTTAATTATAAATTTGTAAGCATTGATCCTACTTCAGCTAGTTTTGTTAATTCTTCAATAGCAAATAATACTATTTATTTTCAAACTGTTTATTTACGCAAGGGTACAACAATTACTAATATTGGCTTTTATTCTACTGCTTTAAATCAGGGTGTTCTATCATCTAGTACAGTAAGTAGTAAAGTTGGTATATATAATACAAAATCTGGCGCATTATTATCTACTTATTATATTCCTTCTGTTAACGTCAATGTCGCTCCTACTAGCTCTTTTTATATAAGTAGAAATCCAAGTTACACTATTGAAGCAGATGAATATTATACAATTGCTTTTTTAAAAAAAGGGACTAATTCATTAACTGTTGCCGGAATTATTGATTCGTATGCTAATATAGTTCCAATAACATCTGCGGATGTTGTGATAAATTCTGGATTATATTTTACAATTACAGCAACATCTTTGAATGATTTACCAAATACATTTCCATCAGGATCAAATACAGTAAAAACACTATCAGCATCAAAAATATTTTTTTGGCTTTCTTAATATATAAAAATGTAATATTCAAATTTATAAAAAATAAAATTGAATATTTATTATAAACTACATGATAATATAAATATAAATATAAATATAAATATAAATGATGAATTATTCTGAAGAACAAATTAATGCCTTTACTGCTTATACTCAAGGCACTAATATATTTATCACTGGTCCAGGCGGAACAGGTAAAACGGCACTCATAAAATACATTCAAAAAGATGCGGCAAGAAAAGGGTTTCAAATTCAGGTCTGTGCGCTCACAGGATGTGCTGCTGTTTTATTGGAATGTAAAGCCAAAACTCTCCATTCTTGGGCGGGTATCGGACTAGGCACAGCTTCATTAGACCAACTTACAACTAAAATAATGAAAAATCGTTATGCCAAAGATAATTGGAAAAATACAGATATCTTAGTAGTAGATGAAGTCTCCATGATGTCTCAAAAGTTGTTTGAATTGTTAGATGCCATTGGCAAAACAATAAGAAAAAATAGTAAACCATTTGGCGGGATACAATTAATATTTTCTGGAGACTTTTATCAGTTACCACCGGTTGGAGACAAAGATGATCCAGAAACCGTAAAGTTCTGTTTTGAAAGTATGTTATGGTCGCAAACATTTTCTCTCAAAAAACATGTACAGCTAACAAAGATTTTTAGACAAGCGGATCCAGTTTATCAGAAAATTTTGAACCAAATTCGTGAAGGTAGGCTGAAGCGATCTTCTAACGAAATGCTCTTACATAATGTAGGGCGACAATTTTTACAAGGTAACGAAGTACGACCTACTAAATTGTTCCCTACACGAAATAAAGTGGAACAAGTGAATACAAAAGAGATGAATGGATTGAAAACAGATGAGCTTGAATATAAGCTAAAATATCACTCTGATTTAGAGATGACCGCAACAGAAATGGTAAAACGAAGACAATTTACAAGAGAACAAATTCAGACAGAATTGCTATATTTGAAAGCCAATTTGAGATGCGATGAAGTTGTTAAATTAAAAGTAGGTGCTCAGGTTATGTGTATTGTTAATATAGAGCTAGACAATGGGCAAACACTTTGTAATGGTAGTCAAGGTGTAATAACCAGATTATCGGAGCAAGGCTTACCAGTAGTCAAATTTGGTTCTTTTGAGACCGTAATGGGTTATCATGTGTGGCCCAGCGAGAATATTCCTGGAATAGGTGTGTCACAACTACCACTTATTTTAGCGTGGGCGCTAACAATACATAAGTCACAGGGCGCAACATTAGATATAGCTGAAATAGATGCTGGATCAGGTATATTTGAATGTGGACAGACATACGTTGCGTTATCGCGGGTGAAAAGTTTAGAAGGATTATATTTGACTTCCTTTGACGCATCAAAGATAAAAGTTAGTAGAAAAGTTCAAGAATTTTATAATAGCATTTCAATAAATGATGATAAAAAAGAAGAAGTAATTGTAACAAAAGCGATAGCTGTCGCAGAACCAATTGCTATTCCTATAGTAGTCGCGATCGCAATTCCTATTAATGAAGAAAATGCTTAAAATAAATATAAAATATATTACACCCTTGAAGATTTAAAATGGGACAAAACAATTTAAAAATAAATTGTGTTATTATAATATATAATGGATAACAAAATAACGTTACTGAACGCCTCTAAGTCAGAATCTATGCTGGAAAGCGACGATATCCACCGCTATGATACACTTAATCAATACATATTAGAACAAGCAATATTACTACAAATGACCAGTGAAGTAAGAGCATTAAATATGGGTATTATCCCTAAAATGGATGTTGTTAAAAAAATTCATTTGATTGAACCGATTGAACCAAAATGGAATGAGGTTCGTCAAAATCAAAGTTGTAGTCGCATATTTAGAAAGTAAAATTTGTCCCATTTTAAATCTTCAAGGGTGTAAATTACATTAAATAAATCAATAAAATTTTTAGTTATTCAATTTTTTAATATAAAAATAAAAAAATTGAAATACTTTTTTACATCATAATCAATAGTATATTTTACATTATAAACCGCTTTTAAAACGACAATGAATACCAATACTCAATCAAAAATTAATAAAATAGATATTATTGATATGTTTAAAATACTTGCTTTATTTGATGATTTAGGTCCTCCAGAACTTGAAGAAACTGACCGAACAAACTTACCAGCTGAAGAAATCGTTGCGGATCTAAGCGCAGCTTCTTTATTTGAAGAACAAGATGATGCGCTGTTTGCGTTAAAACACACTCAAGAATCACTTGCGCTATATAGTAAGGAAGAAGAAGCAGCAGAAAATACCAAAATACCCAGAAAACGTCTTAAAACATTTCATGAGCATCCGATTCCCGAGCCAATGGAAATTTGTACAAGCGAAAGCGAAGGCTCTGAAAAATGGATGTATTCCTGCTGCGCCAACTGTGTTCTCAGCGATGGTCAAATGCCTTCACAATATTGCCGCAGAGCTTATCCTGATCGTATTATTGATAGCGATAGCAGCGATGAAGAGCGAGAAATAGACGAATATGATCCGCATCGTTTCTTTAGGTCAGATACTGTAGATGACGAAAATGAAATGGAAATCTGGATTTTAGAGCAGGAAGCGAAGCGCCGGTATCCAAGAAGAACCCGGCCTGAGGGACTAGAAGAAATAGCTGTGCGATTATTTGAAGACGAACCTGAAGAAGAATTATTTGAAGACGAGCCTGAGCCTCAAGAATTCATAATGCCAATAGTTGAAGAGGAAGACGAAGAATTGATACCGCCTATGCCTGTGCTACGAAGACAAAATACTCAGTTTACCGTAAACGGGGTAACAGTTTACAATGGCAACCCAAACGGCAGTCGCTTCTTTGATGATTATGAGGAATGCTGGGACGTATTAAGATCAGATTAAATAATAAATATTAAGTAGTATAGAATAAATTTTAAATATAAATAATTAAAAATAAATAATAAATATAAATAAAATAAAAAGGGTTACCATTAAGGATTGTAAAATCTTGCTATAGCTCGTAAGAGCAAGCGAGAAAATCCCTTTTTTATTTTTATTTTTCATCTAATAACATTATAGCCATTGCGGCATAATTATGTAAATCAATCAATGTATCTCTTAATCCTTCTGTTTCAACTAAATTAATTCCAGTTTTAGTTATAGAAACAAATCGCTCTAATTTATCACCCATTCTCATGACTACTCCAGTTGTTCCATATTTCGCAAAGGCATCTCCATAATCCGCATTTTTTTTCTTAAATAATTCTAATGCTTCTGAATGAACATTTTGTAGTTGTTCTTCTCTACTAAGAACTTTCTGAATATTTTTTTTATTTTCAGTTTCAAGCCAAAGAGAATATCCTCTATCCATAATATTTGATATAATTATATTATTATCTTTATATCAAAATTTATACTTAGTTTAAAGTCGTCTTCGGCGACCTAAATAAGCAGCCGCAGATGTTCCTACCATACCATAGGCAGAATGTGGTTGATAAATGAAAGTACCTTTACTTGCGGTATAACATAATGTATTAGAACAATTATTATATTGTTTGTTATACGGTAACAAAGTTGTATCAAACATAGTACGATAATAACTAGATCTATTTAGCAAGCCTTGAGGATAAGCTGTTACATTTGAAGTTGTGGATGTTAGATTAAAAATACTGGTTAATGACATTATAATATTAATAAATATAATATTATAATATTTATTGTTAATCACTTTAATAGTTATCGGCTTTATGCCACCTTTTTACCGCATGCGCTGCATCCTGGTTTTGTTTTATGAACGCGATCAATCATAGGGGCATTTAATCCAACTACTCTATTTGGTTGTAGTTGTGGTTTAACTGCTATAGAAGAAGCATAAGCAGCCATATTTTGTCTAAATTGAACATTAGGATTGGCTAAATTCATTGTAATCCGTTGAGGCATATAATTATTACAAATATTTTAATTTTGATTTTTAAAAGCTAAACAACTATAAATATTTATATAAATTATCTCTAAAGTATTTCTCCATTAGATAAAGCAGTTAAAATATAACATCTAGCATCATTAAATGCGGAATAATCTATTTCTTTATTTAAATTAATATCTTCAATTGAACAGTGATTACAATCATAATAAATTAATAATTCACATTTAAATAATACGGTTTCAGTTTCATCATCAAATTTGACAGTATATAGGCCATCTGTTATGGATATAATAGTTGCCTTTTCATATTTTGTATCCGTGTAATATTTTTTTGCGAAAACAAAATCTCCTACATGATAAGTATATACAACATCTAAAATTTTATTTTGTGTATCTGAGTTCTCATATAGTTGTATATCACTATTTAATTCTGTTTCAGGACAATTACAACCACTTACAATAGATGTTTTGATTGTTTTACCGCCATATATAGGAAAAGCTCTATTAAATGGAATATACGGTTCGCCAAAAGTTGGTGGAATTGGTCCACGTCTAACAGGCGCTTTACCTTTTATTCTATTCAAATATCGCTCATATGAATTATGTTTAATATCTACCCCACTACCTCCTGGAGATAATGCGCCTGGTCTTAGACGTGTAATTGTTCTACGAGTGCTACTTGCGCCATATGTAGAACCGGAACCCGATACAGCAACCTGAACATGCGGATCTTTTCGGTCACTCATTTGATTCCAATTCACACCAGGACTAACAATATATGTAGCACCGGAATTATCTGCCACACTATATGTTTTATTCGGTTTTTGATATACACTTAAAGCACCTAAATTCATTGTATAAAGAGACGATTTTACTCTCACAGTATTTTGTATGATTTTTTGTCTCTGATATTGAGTGGCTGGATTATTGGATGCCATATTATTATTACAACCTTGGTAACAAGAACCCCTGGCACATGAATTTATAGGACTCTCGGGATTTATATAAAGATATTCTGACATTTATATAATCTATTATTATATAATAAAATTGAATTTTTTATTTTGTATAATATGATATTATCTATACTAATATGATATCATTATCTTCTATAAAGTCTAAATGTTTATATTCGTGCTCTTTATGTAGAAAAGAGTATACTAGAAAAGGTTCACTTGAAAGACACACAGTTTTATGTGAAATAAAATCTAAATCTAAATTGGAGCTACAAGTAGCTGTAGAAGAAGCCAGTGACAAACCGACTTATGATCAGCTGGTTCAAATTGTTCAAGAATTATCAATAAAATATGTCAAAATGGAAGATAAACTCAATGAAATGCAGCAATATATTGATCGGAAAAAGAAAAAAATGGATGTTGTTGCTTGGTTAAATATAAATGTAAACCCAACGGTTGGCTTTCTTGAGTGGGTTGCCATGAATGTAACTGTAGTACCTCAACATTTTCTACAATTATTGAAGCCAGAGATAACCATATTTGAGTGCTTACAAGAAGTATTTGAATACAATCTGTTTAAAGACCATTTTGTTTGTCCTCTAAAATGCTTTGCGCAAAAAAATGGAATATTTTATATTTATGAGCCTAGTACAGATGTAAACGCAAATTTATGGACAGAGATGGAGCTAAAAGATTTCGTTTTGCTTCTGAAACGAATACAAAAGCAATTAATTGGCGAACTTAGCGAATGGCGAAAAAGCAACCAGAAATTATTTTACGATAATGACAGAGTCGCAGATCAATTTAATAAAGCAGTTATTAAATTGATGAATATTAGTTTTGGACAAGACGCAAACATGAGTAGGATTAAAAATGGATTATTTCATTATTTGAAAACAGATTTAGATTGCTTGGTTTAAAAAGTATCTTTACATAATTTTATATATAACACTCAACCTTTTCTCCCTTTGCGTTATAAACCCATATTTCATATTTATATCCTAATTCTTTTGCTGCTTGTTGTTTTAAAAATACATTATCTTTTTTCTTTTCAATAGTCCAAGTAGACTTTACTTCAATACACAAATTTTCAGACGGAATAAATATATCAACATAATGTCTGTGTTTTTTATTATTTATATCATTATACCAAATAGCAGGAAGATCTATTTTGTTATTTAATATATTTGTTTCATTTATTGTTTTTAATAATTCATCTAAAGCAAAATGTTCGTAACCCTGTATGTATATTATTTTACCAGATGGTAAAGTGTATAATTTTAGTTTATATGAATTATTTGAAACTTTTTGAGCAAATTCAGGATTTTGTTGAGGATATTCATATCCATATTTATCTAAACAAGTTTGTTTTATTTTTTCTTTAATTTTTACAGAATGAGATATATGTTCTACGCCATATTTTTCTAAACATGTTATTTTACTTTTATGTTTTATTAATTCATTATTTAATGGACAACTAACACCATATTTTTGTATATTAGTTTCTACTGTTTTTTCTTTAATTTTATTATTTTGTTGAGGATTTTCAACTCCATATTTATCTAAACAAGTTTGTTTTATTTTGTCTTTTATTTCATTATTTTGAAATGGATTATCAACACCATATTTATCTAAACAAGTTTGTTTTATTTTTTTTCTTATTTCATTACTTTGAGACGATATTTCAACGCCATGATTTTTAAAACATGTTTCTTTTTTTTGTAATTTAATATTATTATTTTGTGATACATTTTCAACACCATATTTTTGCATGATTGTATTTTTACCTTTTTCTCTAATATCTTTTACTTGAAATGTATGCTGAACACCATATTTTTTAAAACATGTATTTTGAATATTTATTTTTGTAATATTATTTGTACATTTTTTACAATATTTTTTACTTTTTTTAAGCTTTCTGAATAC
>Ga0114969_10004380_pt1 | contig 11158 bp, 10 predicted proteins | sample M_130807_MF_Meta_FD_87316 | JGI IMG/M metagenome (GOLD analysis project Ga0114969, IMG submission 87316) | Freshwater microbial communities from Lake Montjoie, Canada to study carbon cycling - M_130807_MF_MetaG | ecosystem: Environmental > Aquatic > Freshwater > Lake | place: Lake Montjoie...
AGTTTTAATTTATGGCGCAAGCGTGTCCATAGTGGTGTGAGCCAAAAGCATGTGCAAAAAAGAAATGCAGATATCCTTCGTTTTAAATGCAGCCGTCAGAAAACAATTTCAATGAACAAAATAAGTAAGCGATAATGGATTTGTGCTTTGAGACATCGTATGATGCGCTACTTGAAAAGGTAGATCAAATAGATCCGATGGCGTATGGCCAAACCAGAAACTTTATTGATGGCGCAGTCACTTATTTATCTCCATACATATCGAGAGGCGCTATCAGCACCCAACAAGTGCTTCGACAAGTATTGGCAAAGGGTTATGAACTTTCTCAAATAGAGCCTTTTGTAAAAGAACTTTGTTGGCGAGATTATTTTCAACGGGTGTGGCAGGTAAAGGATATGCACGTTGATATCAAGTGGCCGCAACAACCCGTTTTACATACGCAATTACCTATGGCTATTCTGCAGGCCAATACTGGTATTGTAGCCATTGATCAGGCCATTCAGCAATTATACAGCAGCGGCTATATGCATAATCATTGCCGCATGTATACCGCTTCGGTGGTGTGCAATATCGCTCAAGCGCATTGGTTACATCCTGCCCAATGGATGTATTATCATTTATTGGATGGCGATTGGGCTAGCAATGCTTGTAGCTGGCAATGGGTTGCTGGTGCGAATAGCAGTAAAAAATATATTGCCAATCAGGAAAACATAAACAAGTATACTCACACCAATCAGTCGGGCACTTTTTTAGATACGTCGTATGAAAATTTGACAAAAATGGAGGTGCCTATTCATCTGCTCGCAGCACAAACAGTGCAGCTTGAAACAAATCTGCCCAAAGGCGATACGATGCAAATTAATAAGTCTTTACCCACCTTTATCTACAACTATTACAACCTCGATCCGCTATGGCATATGGACAAAATAGGCAACCGGATTTTATTGCTCGAGCCTGATTTTTTTTCGGACTATCCGGTCAGCAATCGATGCATTGATTTTATGTTGGCATTGGGTAAAAACATACCTGAACTCCAAGTGTATGTTGGTTCATTTGACACATTTTGTACGCAGTATGATGTAAACACCTTGTACTATAAAGAGCATCCGCTTAACACGCACTATAGAGGCATCAAGGATTCTAGGGATTGGATGATAGAATCTGTGTGTGGTTACTATCCTTCTTTTTTTTCTTACTGGAAAAAAATACAAACACCATTAATGCTACAATATTCATAATATGATTATCGACAAAGACACATTAGGCCGATACGAAAGCCGCTACAGAGCGCGCTTGATAAATTCCTTAGCGGGTGTCAGACAGGCTATGCTAATCGGCACACGATCGAAAGACGGCGTTAGTAATCTGGCTATTTTTAACTCGCTGATTCATCTTGGGGCTAACCCGCCACTATGGGGTTTCATATGCCGACCCGATACTGTTCAACGCGATACACTAACCAATATTCTAGAAACAAATCAATATACAATCAATTATGTTGTGACTGCCGATTATGAAAAAGCACATCAGACGTCAGCCAAATATGACAAGGGTGTTTCTGAATTTGATGCGTGCGGATTCACTGAATATAATCACGTCGATATTGATGCGCCCTTTGTTGCTGAAGCACCTGTGAAAGTAGCAATGAAGCTTGAACAAAAAGTAGACATTGCCATCAATAATACTATCCTGATAATAGGCAGCATTCAGCATATTGAAATGGATGACGCCATGATTTCATCGGATGGATTTGTGGGATTGGATCAAGTTGACGCATTAGTCTGTGCGGGCTTAGATGCTTATTATCAAACGCGTCTGATCAATCGATTAACGTATGCAAACACGAATCAATGGCCTGAAAAATTAACGTAAAGAATGGAATGATCTTTGCCGGTGTTATCGGCTATTAGGCGCAAGGGATAAGGGGGAATTACCATTTTTTAGTTACGCGTTAAAGTCATTCCCAACAACTGAAATCTACTGTATGCATTTCGGGCATCGGATATCGAACACCATTTATTTCGGCCTGTATCCCGATTCCCTCAATATCGTTTGCGAATCGGATGGGTCGTTCAAGATATCCACCATCGATTTCTCAGGATGTTTTTCCATATAGGTATGTATGATTTGCCAACCTATCCATGAACCGATATTGCCAGGTGATTCAGGAGGCATGCCGGTTGATGAAGGTCCATCATTGACATAACGCATCACATCTTGCCAATTGGTCGAATACAATAATTTCTGAATCGAAAAATAATTCCAAATCATTGCTTCATTCTGCTTGCACCACGTGAGTTGTTTATCGGTATAGCCCATTAGCAATTCATCCTTGCTATTAGGTAAGGTATATTCCATAAACAAGAGTTGTTTGCCCTTCATGATCATCAGGTCGAGAAGGTTTTTTCCATCGGGTTCAAACGGAAACATATTCTCGTAAATGACTTTGCTTGCATTCACAGGAATGAACTCAGGCTTACAATGTTCAATTTCATAAGCCGGCAACTGCACCGATGCGTAAAACGGGTAACTTGTACCCAGATACATATCAAGACCTATCCCCAACGCCGTATCAACCGTTACAGCGCTCCAGTTATTGAGGCCCGAAATAAAGTAATAGACATCACCCACTTTTTCGTTCGGGAAATAATACGTCACATGCTTGAATAAATTACTGAGTTCGGCATCGATTTGTTTCACATCAGGAAATCGTTTCTGCACGGTGTCATACAAGCCTCTGTAATCTTTGTAGGTGAGAAAATGTTTGACAGAATTTAGAAAGGCTTCATTGTCGTTGTTGCGCGCAAAGCCTGTTATTTCTCTGTAATAGACATTTGAAAATTCGGGATATTTATTGCCTAATGCATTCACCGAAGCGTCCATTTGATTGGTATCACAGGCGTACAATTCCTGATCGAAGCGAATCGAATGTATCTTGACCTCCACCTTCGATACATCAATATTCTTCTTGCTTTTGCCGGTATTGCAGGCGCTGATCAAGCTTAACATGGCAATACAAAAAATTGCAATTTGGAGAGGGTTATTGAGGGCGCGCGGTGCGTTCATATTGTCTTGTTTTACGGCATTGCAAAAATGAGTCATTAATCGTTAACTATACTAAAAAATATCAAAAACTAGTTCTTGCAAAGGTCTTGTATTGTTCTTCGTTGAGTTCAAATTCAGCAAAGGCGTGGTTTTTTATTCTATTGAACAAAGTGTACTTTTGAAACATGAAAATTATACTGGCGCAGCAAAATTATCATATCGGAAATTTCGAATCGAATACACAGAAAATTATCGCAGCGATCGAAGAAGGAAAGAAGCAACATGCCGATCTTATGGTGTTTTCAGAATTATGTATCTGCGGCTATCCTCCACTTGATTTGTTAGACTTTACTAATTTCATAGAAAAATGCAACGAGTCGATTGACATGATTCGTTCACACACACAAGGCATAGGGGTATTGATTGGAACTCCTTCAGTCAATGAAAAGAAAGAAGGGAAGAACTTGTTTAATAGTGCCTATCTACTTTATAATAATACGATTGTTGATGTCGTGCATAAGTCGCTATTGCCAACCTATGATGTGTTTGATGAATACCGATATTTTGAACCTGCCTATACATGGCATACGATGATGTTCAACGGTAAAAAGTTGGCTGTTACCATTTGTGAAGACATTTGGAACCTGGGCGATAATCCGCTTTATCGTATTTGTCCGATGGATGCACTGATTAAAGAACAACCCGATGTGATGATTAACCTGAGCGCATCGCCGTTTGATTATACGCGTATTGAAGAACGCAAATCAATCATACAGGCGAATGTTGCGAAGTATAAAATTCCAATGATTTATTGCAATACCGTTGGTTCGCAAACTGAAATTATTTTTGATGGAGGATCCTTAGTGTTTGATAAGGATGCCAACCTTTTAAAAGAAGGTAAGTATTTCGAAGAAGATATGTTGACCGTCAATTTTTTGGATAATGGAAACTTTGAAGAAATGAGCATCGCCACGTCAAAAGAAATTTCATCGGTCAAATGGAATCCTAGTGTGTATGATCAGCATTTGCATACCGACCGCATCTATGATGCAATCGTACTAGGCGTGAAGGATTATTTTTCAAAGATGGGATTTAAACATGCTATTCTTGGAAGCAGCGGTGGTATCGATTCGGCAGTCACGTTGGCTATTGCGTGTGAAGCCTTAGGTAATGAGAATGTGCACGCACTATTATTGCCATCACAATATTCAACCGGTCATTCGGTTGATGATGCCGTGGCCTTGTCAAAAAAATTAGGAAATCCCTATGATCTTATTGCCATTCAACCGGTATTTGATGCCTTTATGGATCAACTGAAACCTATCTATAAAGATCTTCCTTTTAATCTAGCGGAAGAGAATATTCAGGCACGCACAAGAGGAAATTTATTAATGGCGGTGGCGAATAAATTTGGTTATATTCTTCTGAATACAACTAATAAAAGTGAATGTGCTACCGGTTATGGAACGCTATATGGCGATATGGCGGGAGGTATTTCAGTATTGGGCGATGTGTACAAGATGCAGGTGTATGCACTTGCCAATCATATCAACCGCAATGGTGAAATTATTCCACAACTTATCATTGATAAGGCGCCTTCAGCCGAACTGCGGCCTAATCAGAAAGACAGTGATTCATTGCCTGATTATTCATTGCTCGATAGCATTCTTTATCAATACATCGAAAGACATCACGGGAGCAAGGAAATCATTGCCATGGGATTTGAAAAAGAAATGGTGGAACGCACGTTGCGATTGGTGAACATCAGCGAGTATAAACGAAATCAGTTTTGTCCGATTATACGGGTATCTCCAAAAGCCTTCGGCGTAGGTCGTCGAGTGCCAATTGTAGCGAATTATCTTTCTTGATAGTTGTAAGAACGATCTGCGCCTTGTCAATTAAAATAAAAAGGAATGCCGTGGCTATTGCGTATTATTTGATGTAAAAATTAGAATTGTAATTTACTTCCAAATGATAAATCACCTGCATCGCCAAGACCCGGAACGATATAGCCTTTTGCTGTAAGTTGATCATCAATATCAGCAGCCCAAATAGTAAAATCTGGGAAACGATTGCGCAAGGCATTGAGGCCTTCGGTGCAAGCAATCACTACTACCACATGCACATGAACAGGCTTGCCATACTCATATAACTCTTCTAGCGCCTTGATTAGCGAAGCGCCGGTAGCTAGCATCGGATCGGCTACAATGAGGGTGCGTCCTTCGAGATTAGGACAGGTAACATATTCTTGACTAATCACAAAGCTTTCATCCGTGGCGTTATGTTTACGATATGCTGCAACAAATGAACTATCGGCTTTGTCGAAATAATTTAATAAACCTTGATACAACGGAATGCCCGCTCGGAGTATGGTTGATAATACAGGTTGACTGCTAAGCTCTTTGGCATTATAGATGCCCATGGGAGTTTCGATTTCTTTATCGATATAGGTCATGGTTTTGCTGATTTCATACGCCATAATTTCGCCTATTCGCTCCAAGTTACGACGGAATCGCATCCGATCGTTTTGTACGTTTATATCACGTAGTTCATTGACCCATTGATTCACTAGCGAGTGTGTTTTTGCAAGATGATGTACCATGGCATAAAATTACTCCGTTTTACTAAGGAATAAAAGGAACATTGATATTTACTTTTGAATTGGCCGGTAATTTGCAACACAGCGTTTGCTGCTGTTTGTACGTTAGGCGAATGTGTAACTACGATAGCTCTTTCGTCATTTCTTTTCTATCTTTGCTGGATGGTATATCATGTAATAGGCACAATGAGCGGAAGTTCGATGGATGGTCTCGATATCGCTTATTGTTCGATTGAAGAGACCGGCGGCAAATGGTCATTTGTGATTCATCAGGCAGAATGTATTGAATTTGATGAACATTGGAAAAATACATTAAGACAAGTCAATTCGTATACAGCGATTGAATTATTACGCGCACATACTGCCTTTGGTCATTGGATGGGTGCAGCGATAAATTTGTTTATCGAACGAAATCAATTGCAGCATAAAGTTCATCTGATCGCATCGCACGGACATACTGTTTTTCATGATCCGCAAAACCATATGACCTTTCAGATAGGAGACGGCGCAGCTATTGCAGCCATTACAAAATTGCCTGTTGTGAGCGATTTAAGGAATATGGATATAGCTCTTGGTGGACAAGGTGCCCCAATTGTGCCGATTGGCGAAAAATTATTTTGGAACGAGTATCCCTACTTTTTAAATATCGGGGGCATTTGCAATATCACGATTGCACACGGAACGCAACAACTTGGGTTCGATGTGTGTCCAGCAAATCGTGTATTGAATTTATTGGCAGGCGAATTAGGCAACGAGTTTGATCAATTTGGCGAAGCCGCTGCTTCAGGTCATTTGAATCGAACATTATTGGATGAATTAAATCGATTGGATTATTATCATCAGGCCAATCCAAAATCATTGTCGAATGAATATGGTGTAGATGTTGTTTTTGCGTTGATTCAGCGTTTTGATATGTCTGTTCAAGACAAACTACATACGATGTGCGTGCATATCGCTCAGCAAATAGGCATTGCATTAACACCATATATTCAATCCACGGCATCAACCATGCTGATTACCGGCGGCGGCGCATTCAATTCGTTTCTGATACAAAAAATCCAAAACGAATTGAAGCTTTTGCAAGTGGATGTGTTTATACCCGATGCTGAATTAGTGAGCTATAAGGAGGCGCTTGTGATGGCGCTCATTGGTGTACTGCGATGGCGTGAAGAAGAGAATGTCTTGTCATCAGTCACGGGAGCGGCCCGGAATAGTGTCGGTGGCGCACTTTGGATGGGGCAGGAATAATTAAAAAAAGGTAGAATAAGAGAATTAAAAAAATAAAAAATGAACGATCAAATAAGACAATTGGAGCCCACGATGCTATGGAATTATTTTGCCGATTTAAATGCAGTGCCTCGTCCTTCAAAAAAAGAAGAGCGCGTGATTGCATTCGTCAAAGCGTTTGGCGAGAGCCTTCATCTCCCAACCTATGTAGATGAAGTGGGCAATGTGATTATTAAAAAACCTGCCACGATAGGTATGGAAAACAAGGTGACAATCGTATTGCAAAGTCACCTCGATATGGTGCATCAGAAAAACGCAAGCACCGATTTTGATTTCAATACGCAGGGTATCGACATGTTTGTTGATGGTGATTGGGTGAAGGCAAATGGAACTACCTTAGGTGCAGATAATGGCATCGGGGTGTCTACTATGATGGCTATCTTGGCGTCAACAGATATTCCCCATCCTGCCATTGAAGCCTTGTTTACCATTGATGAAGAAACAGGCATGACAGGCGCCTTATCGTTGAAGGGCGGTTTGCTTGATGGGGAAATTATGCTCAATCTAGACACGGAAGAAGACAATGAACTTACTATTGGTTGCGCTGGAGGAATTGATGTAACAGCTACCGGAACATACACTCAACAGCCATCTTCATTGACATCGGCGCTTCGAATTAGTATTAAAGGTTTGACAGGAGGACATTCAGGTATTGATATACATAAGGGCAGAGGGAATGCGAATAAATTAATGAACAGGCTTCTGTTGCAATTATCCAAACAGTTTCAAGTAGAGATAGCAAGCATAGAAGGAGGCAGTTTGCGAAATGCTATCCCTCGTGAATCAGTAGCCGAAATCATCGTCCATGAAGCTGATTTGGAACTGGTTAAAACAGAAATAAGTTCGTATCAGCAAATGCTTCAAAAGGAATATCATTCAACAGACCCGAACTTACTTGTCGTGGCAGAAACAATGGATAAACCAATACAAGTGATGAATGCCGAATTTCTATACAAATTATTGCGACTTGTCTATGCGTGTCCAAATGGTATTTACAGAATGAGTCCTGATATAAAAGGGCTTGTGCAAACATCCAATAATGTTGCTAGAATTATTGTGAAAGATGGCAGCTATTCGATACAGTGCCTCACTCGTAGTTCGGTTGATACTGAAAAAGCAGACTTGTCTCAAGCCATTTCATCTGTATTTGAAATGATGGGCGCGCAAATTACATTTGGTGGTTCATATCCTGGATGGATGCCAAACCCGTCTTCGCCGATTGTGACTCTTATGAGTGAATTGTATAACGAGATGTTTAATGAAAATGCCAAGGTCGATGCTTGCCACGCAGGTCTTGAATGCGGCATCTTGGGCACAAATTATCCAACGATGCAAATGATCTCCTTTGGTCCTACTATTCATGGGGCTCATTCGCCTGATGAAAAAGTACAGATTAGCTCGGTTCAAAAATACTGGGGTTATTTGCTTGAAACACTGAAACGTATTCCAGAAAGGAGTTAACAGCCTTTTTTGAAGATCCTTTTATGTGGCAGCGATCATAATCATCAGCACACCAAAATTTTTACACTGTGATATCGCGGAAATAAAAAAACCCTCTGAGTAAATCAGAGGGTTTTTTCGACGTACTTTCTACGTTGAAGTTGAAAGTACTATTACTTTTTCTTAGGAGCTGCTTTTTTTGCTGCTGCTTTCTTAGGAGCTGCCTTTTTAGGAGCCGCTTTTTTAGGAGCTGCTGCTTTTTTAGGAGCTGCTTTTTTTGCTGCTGCTTTTTTAGGAGCTGCTTTTTTTGCTGCTGCTTTTTTAGGAGCCGCTTTTTTAGGAGCTGCTGCTTTTTTAGGAGCTGCTTTTTTAGGAGCTACTGCCTTTTTAGGAGCTGCTTTTTTTGCTGCTGCTTTTTTAGGAGCCGCTTTTTTAGCTGTTGCCATTTTTTTGAATTTTAAGGTTAGTAAATAAAAGAACTTTACGAAGACAAATATATATAATATTTATTTATAATTACAAAATTGATACGAAAGTTTTTTCTTTCGATTTTCTAAATGTAACAGTCCCGTCGTTCAATGCGAATAATGTGAAGTCTTTTCCTTGACCAACATTAGCGCCTGGATGATATTTATTTCCTTTTTGGCGGATGATAATATTTCCGCAAATTGCTGATTGACCACCGAACAATTTTACGCCTAAACGCTTGCTCTGAGAGTCTCTTCCGTTCTTTACACTACCTTCACCTTTCTTATGTGCCATGATATAAAAATTTTATTTTCTTTAATTAAATTATTTTTTGAGCTTGTTGAAACTATGCAAGAGAAGTAATCTTCACTTGAGTCAACGCTTCACGATGACCAATCTTTTTTGTGTAACCTTTTCTTCTTTTTTTGTGAAAAGTAATCACTTTGTCTCCCTGAAGATGATTCAGGATTTCTGCTTTTGCAGATCCGCTCATGGAAATTTTTCCATCATTCGATGTCATTAATACTTTCGCATCAACTACATCTCCGACATTTCCCTGAAGGCGGTGAACATAAATTTTGTCTTCCGACTTAACTTTGAATTGCTGTCCAGCAATATCTACGATTCCAAACATGACGTGTATTTTTAAGGACGGCAAAGATAGGTAAAAAATCTTTTCCACCAAACTGTTGGTAAACTTTAATTAATCCTATTATACCGCCTCTTTAGTCGCTATAAGGCCTATGGGTATTGATTTTGCAGACTTTGCCACAATGAACACTTTATATTAATTAATGTATAATATGAGGAATTCATCCAATTAAGCCGTTTGAAAAAGTTCAATACATAGCCAAATTACCCATCTGATTTACCTGTAGCTCGTTGTATATTTGGCAACTTTTATCTACTTCCATGATGCGTGTTAAATCCTTATTGGCCAAACCTCTTGCTTCGCACGTGGCTTCCAACATTAAAAAGGAAGCGCGGCATGCTGTCAAGCATCAAACGACAGTATTGCATAACCTACTTCAGGACGCATCCCACACACAGTTTGGACAGGCACATTTATTTAATGACGTTAAAAGTCATCAGGAATTTTTACAAGCAGTGCCGATTCGTGATTATGAACAGCTAAAGCCTTATATTGAATGTATGAAGGCAGGTGAATCTGATGTGCTTTGGAAAGGTAAGCCGCTTTACTTTGCTAAAACAAGCGGAACAACCAGTGGCGTAAAGTATATTCCGATTAGTAAGGAAAGTATTTCTTTTCATATTAAAGCAGCACGAAATGCGTTGCTGTGTTATATCGCTGAAACAGGAAACGCACAATTCGTCGAAGGTAAAATGATTTTCTTGTCGGGCTCACCAGAACTAGAAACTGTGCATGATATTCAAACAGGTCGATTAAGCGGCATTGTTAATCATCATGTACCAAGGTATCTTACTAAAAATAGATTACCATCGTATGAAACAAATTGCATCGACGATTGGGAAACAAAATTAGATGCGATTGTTAAGGAGACAATCGGCGAAGATATGCGCCTCATCAGTGGAATTCCACCTTGGATGCAAATGTACTTCGATCGGTTGATGGAGAAGAGCGGGAAAAAAATAGGTGAGATGTTTCCACATTTTTCAGTGCTAGCTCACGGCGGTGTTAATTTCGAACCTTACAAAGCGAAATTGATGGAGAGTATCGGGCGAAAGATACATACCATTGAAACATTTCCTGCGAGTGAAGGTTTTTTTGCATACCAAGATTCACAAACTGAAGAAGGACTTTTGTTGAATACGAATGCAGGGATGTATTTTGAATTCGTACCTTCAAATGAAATTTTTGATGACCATCCAACAAGAATTTCATTACGTGATGTGAAACTCAATGTAAATTACGCCTTGATTATATCTAGCAATGCTGGATTGTGGGCGTATAATATTGGCGATACAATTAAGTTTGTTTCTTTGCAACCGTATCGTATTGTCGTTACAGGACGTATCAAACATTTCATTTCTGCTTTCGGAGAACATGTTATAGCTGAAGAAGTTGAATACGCATTATTAAAGGCCGCCGAAAAATTTCAGGTTCAGATAACAGAATTTACCGTAGCGCCTTTTATTTCGTCGAATGATACTGCAAGCTACCACGAGTGGCTTGTCGAATTTGAACATCCGCCTCATGATATACATTCGTTTTCGGCGGAAGTTGATCATAACCTTCGATTGAAAAATATATATTACGACGACCTGATACGTGGTAATATTCTCGCACCTCTTGTTATGCGTACACTCCAAAAAAATGCATTCATCAGTTATATGAAA
>Ga0114969_10004383_pt1 | contig 11153 bp, 10 predicted proteins | sample M_130807_MF_Meta_FD_87316 | JGI IMG/M metagenome (GOLD analysis project Ga0114969, IMG submission 87316) | Freshwater microbial communities from Lake Montjoie, Canada to study carbon cycling - M_130807_MF_MetaG | ecosystem: Environmental > Aquatic > Freshwater > Lake | place: Lake Montjoie...
ATTTGAAGCAGTTAAGTAATTCGTATTCTCCAAGGTCCATTCTATGCGACACATAGATTTAATGGTTTGAGAAGCATAATCTTCTATCCAAGTTCCTTCGCTACCCATTTCAGAGCTTAATATTTTTTTTAGTTCTCCCATTTGTTCCCAAACGATTTCTCGGATTGCATCGTCTTTGAATTGTATATCGAAACAAAATTTACATTCTTTGTTAATAGTTTCAAGTCGAACATATACATTTTGCAAATTTGTTCGGTATTGCAGCCAATTTACTTTCTTACCTGAGGCACCGCGATGTTGTCCCATACGTTGTTTGAAATCAGCCCAAAATTGTATGTTGTAGTTTTTAAGTTCTTCTTTGGAAAACATCTTGAGGGAAATATTAATGATTAATGATTAAAATTCAAATTTACACATTTTGAATTTTTCAAATGAACTATTTGTAAATTCAATAATATTAACGTAAATTTACACTCAATTATAAATAGAGGTTTCGTACCTCACTTACTATTAACCGAGGTTTCGCACCTCAACAAATAAAACAAAAAAAATGGCAACAAGAATTCGTTTGCAAAGACACGGGAAAAAATCAAAAGCATTTTTTCATTTAGTAGTAGCTGACTCACGTGCAAAAAGAGATGGTAAATTCATCGAAAAATTAGGCACTTACAATCCTAACACAAATCCTGCAACTATCGAAATTAATTTTGATAGTGCATTAACTTGGTTACGTACAGGTGCTGAATTAACAGAGACTGCTCGTGCAATTTTATCCTATAAAGGTGTATTGTACAAAAATCACTTGTTAAACGGTGTTAAAAAAGGTGCTTTAACAGAAGCGGATGTAGAATCTAAATTTGCTGCTTGGGTAGCTGAAAAAGATGCTAAAATTACGACTAAAGTAACAGGTTTATCTTCTTCTGCTGAAAAAGCAAAAGCGGATGCTTTCAAAGCTGAACAAGTTACTAAAGAAGCAAAAGCAAAAGCAATTGAAGCAAAAAACACTCCAGCTGTTGAAGAAGTAGCGGATGAGGTAGCTGAAGAAGCTGTCGAAGAAACTGCATCGGAAGAAGGATCTTCAGAAGAGACTTCAGCAGAATAATACTATTTCTAAATGCAGAAAGCAGATTGCTATCATTTAGGTTATATTGCGAAACTTCACGGATTTAAAGGTGAAGTTTCGTTTTTTTTAGACGTTACTGACCCTTCAGAATACACGTCTTTAAACAAAGTGTTTATTGATATTAATGGTTATTTGACACCTTTTTTCATCAAATCTTTCCAATTAAAACCAAGAGGTTTCGCTGCTGTGAAATTCGAAGGTGTGGATTCTGAAAACGATGCACTACCTTTACTAAGAAAAAATTTATATCTTCCTTTGATTGAACTACCTGAATTAACAGGTACACAATTCTATGATCACGAAGTGGTTGGATTTGATGTTGTGGATGATTCTTTTGGTAAAGTGGGTACATTAATACAAATCATTGATTTACCTGTTAATCCCTTAATTCAAGTGGATGCTAACGGTAAAGAAGTACTTATACCTTTTGTAAAAGGCTTGATTCAAGAAGTAAATCGTCAAACAAAAGTATTACGGGTTAAGGCACCCGAAGGACTAATTTCGATTTATTTGGATTAATTCCAATGTCTACCTTTAGTTTCAAATATTTTACAATTAAACAAGAAGTTGCAGCTGTTAAAGTAGGTACAGATGCAATGTTATTAGGAGCGTTCACCAATGTTTCAGATGTAAAAAATGTTTTAGAAATTGGAACAGGAACGGGGGTTATTAGTTTAATGCTAGCACAAAAAAATCCAACACTTCAGATTGTTGCTTTAGAAATTCATACAGAAACAGCTACCGAAGCTGCTTATAATGTTGCTAATTCTACTTATTTTAATCGTATAAAAATTCAGAATCAAGATTTTCTAAACCTTGTAGATATAGATAAATTTGATGTTGTTGTCACAAATCCTCCCTACTTTGAATGTGGCGTATTTCCAGAAGACCCTAAACTTCAAATGGCAAAGCATATAGATAAGGCTAGAATTGAAGAGTGGTTCTGTAAAATTTCAACCGTGTTACATGAAGCAGGTTCTTGTTGGATGATATTACCTTTTCATTCTTCTAATGAATGGATTGAGCTCGCAAATAAAAACGGTTTATTTTTAGAACAACGAATCAATTTGTATGCAAAACCTACTATATGTAAGCGAGTGATTCTTAGTTTTTCTACAATTTCAAAAAATATAGTTCAACGGGATTTTTTAATTAGAGAAGCTAGAGGAGATTATTCTTTGGAGTATATTGAATTAACTAAAGATTTTCACGATAGAATTCCTATTCGTTAATCGAACTTTTTTGTCTTTTTCTCGTATTATCCGTATATTTAGTTTATAAACCGATATACTTTGAAAAATCTAATTTATTTAGTCATTTTTGGTTTGTTTATTTATTCAAGTGTTTCTTGTAAGAAAAACAACTTGACAGTAATAACTTTACCTGTTTCGTCTGTTGGTGTAACATCCGCTTATATTGGCGGTAATGTAACTAGTGACGGTGGGTCTGAAGCATTTTTACGTGGCGTTTGTTATGGTGTAGTGACAAACCCTTCCCTTACAAATGCTGCATATACACAAGATGGGTCGGGTATAGGTGAGTTTACAAGTAAATTAGTAGGGTTAAAAGCAAATACTATGTATTATGTGCGCGCCTTCGCTAAAAACACCAAAGGGATTGCATATGGTAAAGAAATTATATTTACTACAAATCCTTATTTTTCACCTACTACACCGATAATCCAAACGAATAAAATATCCAATGTAGATACTTTAGGGTTGGTCTTATCTTTAAATGGTCAGGTGCTTCATCCTGGAGGCAGTGAGGTTACAGAAAGTGGTTTTGTATATGCCACAAAAATGGGACCTTCAATTTCAGATAATAAAATCATTTCAAAAGATTTGAGTGTTCATTTTACTGCTGAATTTACTTTTGAATTAGGTGTTCTTTATTATGTTAATAGTTATGCGAAAAATAGTTTTGGTGTCGCATATGGAGAAGAAATCCAGGTTAAAGTCGAACGAGCAAAACCAAAAGTTAAAACAACGGAGGTTACTGAAATCGATTCTACTTCTGCAGTATGTGGAGGAATTGTCTCTACCAATGGTGGTAATCCAATTTTAGCGAAAGGCATGTGTTGGTCTACAAATCAATCCCCAACACTTAGTGATTACTATACGAAAGATGGGGATGGAACAGGTGTTTTCTCCTCAGTAATGACCGGGCTTTTTCCAGCAACATCCTATTATTGTAGGTCTTATGTAACGACAAGTGATGGAACAACCTATGGAAATACATTTTCATTTAAAACCGTTGTTTCTAAATTGTATATTGGTATGCAATATAAAGGAGGGATATTATTTTACTTAAATCCAAATAAAGTTGGAGGTGGACTGATTGTAATCTCCGATGATTTAAGTTCTTCTTATGTATGGGGCTGTGTTGGTGTAAAAGTCTCTAGCGCTACAAATACTGGGGTAGGTAGTGGTATACCTAATACCGAAGCTATTGTAAATGCATGTTCCGCTCAGAGTGCAGCAAAATTGTGTGATGATTTAGTATATGGAACTTACAGTGATTGGTATTTACCTTCTATGGATGAATTAAGGATTATGTACAATAATATTAAAGTAAGTGATTTAGAGAAGTTTTCATCTGCTTATTACTGGTCTTCAAATCAAAAAGATGCAAACACTGCGTATCGATATGGATTCTTAGGCGGTAATGATGGTGAAGCAGATAAATCTACCATGCAGTATGTTAGAGCGATCAGAAAGTTTGATTGATCGTAAATTAATTTCCGTAGAGGTGTAATGCATTACGCCTCTACGGAAATGACATAAAACAAAAAAGGTCATCCAGAAAAGATAACCTTTTATCATTTATAGCGATTTCGATTAATTATATCTACCGAATTGCTCAATAATTAAATTTGCTAATTCTAAACCAATTCTATCTTGCGCTTCCAAGGTTGCTGCTCCAATATGAGGTGTTGCTGCAATTTTTGGATGTGACAATAACTCTTTAGATGGCGTTGGTTCGTTTTCAAAAACATCTAAAGCTGCAAAGGAAACTTTACCACTATCCAATGCGGCAATTAATGCCTCTTCTTGAATTACACCGCCTCTTGCAGCATTGACTAAACGAACGCCTTTTTTCATCAGATCAAATTGTGCTTCGCCAATTACAGCCTCACCATTTGCTTGTTTAGGTACGTGAATAGAAATGTAATCACATGCAGGTAAAAAGGAAGCCCAATGGTTTTCCACTTGTATTTTTACTTTTGGTTTACCAAATCCTTTAATCTCTGCTAATTCGATTTCTACTTCTTTTTGTTCGATTTCTAAGGCTTTAACTTCCATGCCAATTGCTAAAGCATAAGAAGCTAAAGATTGACCAATTCGTCCAAATCCGATGATACCTAGTGTTTTCCCACGAAGTTCAACCCCTTTTGCGTAGTTTTTTTTCAGTGTATTAAAATCACCAGTTTCAATGTTTTTGTAGGAGTCGTTCAAGAATCGAGAAATGGAAAATAATTGTCCCATTACTAACTCAGCGACTGACTGAGAAGAGGATGCAGGTGTGTTAATTACTATTCTTCCATTTTCACGAGCGTAAGCGACATCAATATTATCCATGCCAACACCACCACGACCAATTAATTTTAATCCGGGACATGCGTCAATCACTTCTTTTCGAACGGTTGTTGCACTACGTACCAAAACTACTTCGTAGTTTTCCTCATTTACTTTTGTTGCTAAATCTTCTTGATTTACTTTGTCGGTAATAACATTATAACCAGCAATTTCTAATGCTTTTTTTCCTTCGTCAGAAATTCCGTCGTTTGCTAATATTTTCATGTCTTATGCGTTTTTTGTTGCGAAATCTTTCATTACGTCTACTAATACTTGAACACTTTCAAGCGGTAAAGCGTTATACATGGAAGCTCTGTATCCTCCAGCAGAACGGTGACCTGGTAGGCCAACAATTTCTGCTGCTTTCCATGCTTTATCAAATTCTTCCGCTAATGCTTCGTTGTGTAATTTGAAAGTAACATTCATTTTTGAACGATCTTCTTTTTCTACAGTACCGAAGAATAATGGATTTGTATCAATTTCGTTGTATAATAAAGCTGCTTTTGCATTGTTTTCTGCTTCTTTTGCTTTCACGCCACCATTAGCAAGTAGGTCGCGTAAATTTAACATCGCCACATATACGGCAAATACAGGAGGTGTATTTAACATCGATTCTTTCTCAATGTGCTGCTTTAAATCCAAGTACGTCGGTAAGAATGGAGAAGTTGATTTCCCTAACACTTCATCTTTTACGATGTATAACGTAGCACCTGCAGGACCTAAATTCTTTTGAGCGCCCGCATAGATTAGATCAAAATCTGCTACATTGATTTCTTTGGAGAAGATGTCGGACGACATGTCACATATTAATGGTAAATCCGTATTTGGTAATGCGTGAAATTGCGTTCCGTAAATCGTATTGTTCGATGTGTAATGGAAATAATCCATTCCAGCAGGAATATCAAATGTTTTTGGAATATAGGTAAAACCTTTTTCTTCTGAGGAACCAACCACAGCAACATCAACACCCACTTTTTTTGCTTCTTTAATTGCGCCGCTTGCCCAAGTTCCTGTGTTTAAATAAGCTGCTTTTTTGTTGTCGCGCATCATGGTTAACGCAGCGATTGTAAAACCAAGTGAAGCACCACCTTGTAAAAATCCAACTGAATATCCCGCAGGAACATTTAATGCCTTTTTTACCAAATCGATAGCTTCGTCCATTACGGCAACGAAGTCTTTGTGACGATGAGAAACTTCTAAAATAGAAAGTCCGTTAAAATCTAAAACTGCGTCTGCAGCTTGTTTGAAAACGTTTTGTGGAAGGATACATGGTCCTGCGCCGAAATTATGCTTCATAGTTTTGTATTGTTTTCGATTCAATTGCAGAGAATTAAATCGTTATTATTTGTTTTTTTAACAATACAAATTTGGTATAAAATTCTTACAATCGAAAGTTATACGTAAGATAATAATCCAACAGTTATTAACTTTAATTTTGGGATAGTATTTACTTCACATCCACTACTTCCACTTCAAAGACTAATACTGAATGTGGTGGTATTTTTTCTAAATCATAATCCCCATATCCTAAATATGGAGGTATAATTAATTTTGCTTTGCCACCTTTCTTTAAGTAAAGCATTCCTTCTTTCCAACCTTCAATTAAGTCTGCTACTTTGAACGAAATAGGATTTTTTTTATGTTCGCCATCAAAAATTTGTCCATTCAATAATTTTCCTTGGTAGTTGATTTTAATCTCATCTGTAAATTTGATGTATTCTCCTTTACCTTCTTTTTCAATAAAATAACATAGACCAGATTCCGACTTTTGGTATGCTGTTTTGTCTTTTTTGAGGTAGGTTTCAATTTTTGTATTTAGCGTTTTTTTATCTTCATCTGAGTAGGTTTTACAAGCCGTAACTACAAGAATAGCAGCGCTAAATAGGACGGATTTCACATTTAATTTCATCGTTTGTTCGGTTTTGTTTACAAAGAAAGCAAGAATTAGTGAATAAATCATTTGTATATTTGTGCTATCTATGAAAACTCACAATCTTTCTGATAAATTAAAACACCCTGTATTTAAGGTTGCAGCTCAAATTTGTAAAGAGAATCATATTGAAGCGTATGTTATTGGTGGTTTTGTTCGTGATTTGTTGTTAGAACGTCCATCCAAAGATATTGATATAGTGGTAGTTGGTGATGGTGTGGAATACGCCAAACAATGTGCGCAAACTTTACGCGTGAAAAAGGTTTCTATTTTTAAAACCTACGGAACTGCTCAGTTTAACTACAAAGATTTGGATGTGGAATTTGTGGGGGCACGAAAAGAATCGTATACCGAAGATTCTCGAAATCCTTCGGTGAAAGCAGGCACTTTACAAGATGATCAATTGCGTCGTGATTTTACCATCAATGCATTAGCGATAAGTTTGAATCCAGATAATTTCGGAGAATTAATAGATCCTTTTAATGGATTGCAAGATTTGGAAGATGGTATTATTCGTACACCTTTGGCGCCTGTGACAACGTATTCAGATGATCCTTTGCGCATGTTGCGTGCTATACGTTTTGCGACACAATTGGAATTTAAGATTGAGATCGCAAGTTTAGAGGCTATATTAGCCAATACCGAACGTTTGAAGATTATCACGCAAGAACGAATTTCAGATGAATTAAATAAAATTATACTTTCTAAAGAACCTTCTCGCGGGTTTAAATTATTAGATAGTACTAAGTTACTCCATCATTTTTTCCCAGAAATGATAGCCCTTAAAGGAGTAGATACCGTTAATGGAAAATCGCACAAAGATAATTTCTATCATACACTTGAAGTCTTGGATAATATAGCGCCAAACACTTCAAATCTTTGGTTGCGATGGGCTGCTATATTACACGACATTGCCAAGCCAAATACCAAGCGTTTTGATACGGTAGTAGGCTGGACTTTTCATGGGCATGAGGATTTTGGCGCGCGATTAGTGCCGAAAATTTTTAAGCGTTTAAAGTTGCCTTTGGATGCAAAAATGAAATACGTACAAAAGTTGGTTCGCTTACATTTGCGACCAATATCTTTAGTGAAAGGGCATGTGACAGATTCTGCGATACGTCGTTTGTTGTTTGAAGCAGGGGATGATATTGAAGATTTAATGACCTTATGTAATGCGGATGTGACATCCAAAAACGAAATGAAGGTGGTTAAATTTCGTAAAAACTTTGAGTTAGTTGCACAAAAGTTGAAGGATGTAGAGGAAAAAGATCGTGTTCGTAATTTTCAACCACCTATTTCTGGTGAGTTGATTATGCAACTTTTTCAAATTGGTCCGTGTGCGGAGATTGGAACATTGAAGACGAAAATCAAGGATGCAATTTTGGAAGGAGTTATTCCGAATGAGTATGATGCTGCGTATGCATATTTGATAGCAATTGCAGCGGAGATCGGGATGAAAATTGAGTCTTAAAAAAATCAACATTTTCGCGTTTAAAACTATCTGCCTTCAAAATCTTTTCTACTTTAAATTGCTTTAAATTTATTCTTGGTAAAACCTTTGAAAATTAGTAGCTATGTCTAATAAATACGTGCTTTTTATTTTATTTTTTGTAAACATTACTGTTTTCTCACAAAGTAAAAAGGAACAAATTAAACGTTTAACAAAATCGTATGATAGCCTACTTGGTGAATCAATTTTAAAAGATAATCAGATATCAACATTAAAAGATGAATTAAACTCCTATCTTTTTAAATATCAAGGAGAAGTAAATACTTTACGTTATCGAATAGTAGAATTAGAAAAAGAATTATCTGATGTCCGTTCGAAAGATTTTTTGTTAGTTAAATCAACATTAACAGCAAAGAAATCAAAAAAACAACCAAAAGATCAAAAAGCATTGCAGTTAGAGTTGGCGAAAGCAAAAAAACAACTAGATTCAATTAAAGGTTCATCTGTATTTTTCAAGACAGGAAAACAGAAGTTATATAAGCAAGCTCTTAAACCGGATGTTTTATTGGTAGATATTGAGGGTGGGAATTATTTGATGGGATGTGAGTCAAAGAATGGGAATTGTGAAACAGATGAATTGGCGCATCGCGTAACGGTGAGTGATTTTCGTATGAGTAAGTTTGAAATTACATTTGATTTATATGACGCATATTGTGATTCCGTTGGTTTGGAAAAACCAGAAGATAATGGATGGGGTAGAGGGAATAGACCTGTAATTAATGTCACTTGGCGAGATGCAAATAATTTTGCGCAATGGATGGGGGCTCGATTACCAACAGAAGCTGAATGGGAATACGCTGCTCGTGCAGGAGGTAAAAATGCTTTTGGAAAAACAAACTGTTTGTCAAAGTCACAGGCGAATTTTGACGGTACAAGTGAAGTTATGCGATGTGGTCCAGAGTCTTTTCAGAAACGCACCCAACCTGTAGGAAGTTATCCTGCTAATGCATACGGTTTACATGATATGTTCGGAAATGTGTTTGAGTGGTGTAATGATTGGTACGGTGCTTATACTGAAGGCACATCCGTGAATCCTACTGGTCCTATGGAGGCAGGATATAAGGTGAATCGTGGAGGTAGTTGGGCGAATCCAGCGACTGCATGTAGGGCTGCTGCACGTGAAACTGGTGAAATTGAATTTAAAGGAAATCGTATTGGATTTAGAATTGTATTCCAAAGAGATTAAGTATTTAGAATAAGCTTATTTAGTTTGTTTATGTAAAGCATTGATTTACTATTGTATAAGTCGGTAAATTTCTTATATATAAATAATTAAAACCTTTTTCTTAATCAATAACTATTAATAAGGTGTATTAACTTGATTAATTAAAATTGTTTAATGTTACAAAGTATAGATGTAAAGAAATTATTTCCAACTCGACAATGTACGTGCTAAAATTGTATCTTTGCGTGGTTAAAATCACAAGAATATGTTACAAAGAATTCAATCGCTTTATTGGTTAGGAGCAATTATTTGCTTAAGTTTTTTAAATTTTGGTTTAAATGTATTTAAGTTTAAAACGAAAGATGCTATTTATGAATTTGATTTTTATAAGCTTGTGAAATTTGTAAATCAAAAAGCTGTAAACGAAAAAACGATCTGGATTTATGCTGCTACTATATTTTTCACGGTTTTAATTGTCGTTGCATTTTTTTTATTTAAGAAGTTAAAGGTTCAGTATAGGTTGAGCAATCGTATTAAAGTTGGTTTGACTTTTATGTTATTTGTACTAACACTAAATGCTTACATGGGGATTTTTGTAAACAATACAGAATCTGTTGTTTTGGGTCCTGGTTATTTCTTTTTTGTACTAGCAATTATATTCTGTTATTTAGCTTCGTGGGGAGTTAAAAAAGATAAAAAACTACTAGATTCTGTAGACCGTATCCGTTAAAATTTATTATGAACTATCTTTCAGTAGAGAACCTTACGAAGTCCTTTGGGGACCGTATGTTGTTTTCCGATATCACCTTTGGCATTGACCAAGGACAAAAAGTTGCCATTGTAGCCAAAAACGGAAGTGGTAAAACAACCCTTCTTCGTTGCTTGATGGATAAAGAACAGTTTGATTCAGGTCGTATTGTGTATCGTAACGACATTCGTGTGGCATTCATGGAGCAAAGTGAAAACATGGACGACGAAATGACGATCATGGAGGCGGTTTTTGATCATGACTTACCAGAAATTCAGGCGGTAAAAAAATACAACTTGGCGATGAAAAACCAAGATGATGAACTATTGAATGAGTGTTTTCAGGAACTGACGGATTTAAATGCTTGGGATATTGAAGTCAAAGTAGCCCAAATTTTATCGGTTTTAAAACTAAACGACACCGATGTTAAAGTTGGTAGTTTATCAGGAGGTCAAAAGAAACGTGTTAACCTTGCTAAAGTATTAGTTTCCGAAGCAGATTTCTTGATTTTAGATGAGCCAACGAATCACCTGGATTTAGATATGATTGAATGGTTGGAAGAATATCTCTCTAAATCTAAATCGACGATCTTGATGGTAACACACGACCGTTATTTTCTAGAGGTTGTATGTGATTCTATTTTAGAATTAGAAGATAAAACATTATACCGATACAAAGGAAATTTCTCTTATTTTTTAGAAAAGAAAGCAGAACGCCAAGAACAATTACAATCTACGATTGATAAAGCAAGAAACACCTTTAAAAAAGAGTTGGATTGGATTCGTAAACAACCAAAGGCGAGAGGGGTTAAACAAAAAGCACGGGTAGATTCTTTTCAAGATATAAAGAGTGTAGCACAACAAAAAATCGATGATAGCGAAGTAGAAATACCAGTGAAAATGGAGCGTTTAGGAACGAAAATTCTGGAACTTCATAAGATTCACAAAGCTTGGCCTTCTCGCATTATTTTAGATGGTTTTACGTATAATTTTAATCGTAAAGAGCGTTTAGGGATTGTTGGTAACAACGGAACTGGTAAATCCACGTTCTTAAACATGATTCAAGAATTGGAACCTGTGGATAAAGGGACAGTTTCGATTGG
>Ga0114969_10004387_pt1 | contig 11151 bp, 10 predicted proteins | sample M_130807_MF_Meta_FD_87316 | JGI IMG/M metagenome (GOLD analysis project Ga0114969, IMG submission 87316) | Freshwater microbial communities from Lake Montjoie, Canada to study carbon cycling - M_130807_MF_MetaG | ecosystem: Environmental > Aquatic > Freshwater > Lake | place: Lake Montjoie...
CGGAAGGCTGAGCGAACTCCACCCGAGCCTTGTGGATGCGGGGCGGGCGGCTGTCGCCGATCTGGATCTTGCGCTGCTGCTGGACCTCGCTCCGGCGCAGGCCAGCTACACGCCGGTACGGCGCTTCCCCACCAGCGCGTTTGATCTTTCCGTCATCTGTGGCTCGCGTGATCGTGCTGCCACGCTGGAGATGGAGATCCGCCGCCATGCGGGCGACCTTGCGGAAGCGGTGGAATACGTCCGCGAATATCAGGGGCCGCCACTGGAAGAGGGACGCAAGAGCGTTTCCTTCCGTGTGGTTGCCGGAGCAGCGGACCATACCCTGACCTCACCGGAAATCACGAGCCTGCGGGAGCGGATTATCGAAGGACTGGCCGGGCTGGGCTACGAGCTGCGCGGCTAAGAACTAATCTTCACAGAGGTACGGGTGCGCTGCCCGCATTTCGTCGGCGACTTCGCGGGCCAGCGTGATGTTAATCAGTTCGCCCCGCTCAATGCCGGGGCAGAATTTCGCGGTGAGCTGCCAGCGGCGTTTGTCGTCGATGAGTCCCGGCCAGTAGGGGAACGCCCTGCATTGGAGCGGCTTTACCTTGTGAATCCCGCAGCCGCCTTCGACGAGAAACGGGCAGCGCTTGCGGCCCGGGACGCGCAGCCGGCGCAGGCGTCTGGTGCGGTAAACGTAGCGGGCCTCGAAATCCGGCGGCGTCAGTCCGACAGCGGGGGCGATGTGTAGGATGTCTTCCTCGGTGAGATAGACAAAGCCGTGCTGTTCGCAGCAGGCCGTGCAGCCGGGTTGGCACTGGAATCGCAACGTTGTTCCCTTCCTGAGCAAGTGTACTGCGAAGCGATAAAATCGGAACCATGCCTGAAAACGAAGAACGTCAATTGGGTTTTGCGACCCGCTCCCTGCACGCCGGGCAGAAGCCCGATGTCGCGACCGGGGCGCGCGCGGTTCCCATCTACCAAACCACGTCGTTTGTGTTTGAGAATTCCGATCATGCGGCCGCGCTGTTTGGCCTGCAGCAGTTCGGCAACATTTATACGCGCATTATGAACCCCACCACGGCGGTCTTCGAAGAGCGTGTGGCATCTCTCGAAGGCGGCGTCGCGGCGCTTGCGGTGGCCAGCGGACAGGCCGCGCAGTTCCTCGCCCTCACCAGCCTGATGCAGGCGGGAGACCACATGGTGGCGTCGGCCACGCTGTACGGCGGCACTTACACGCAGTTTGACGTGAGCTTCCGCAGGCTCGGCATTGAGACCACATTCGTGGAACCCGACGACCCGGAAAACTTCCGCAGAGCCATCCGCCCGAATACGCGCTGCATCTATGGCGAGACCATTGCCAATCCGCGCATGAACATCCTCGACATCGCCGCGGCGATCCTGTCGGTGGACAAATCCACGCTCGACATCCTCAACAACGAAGTCATCGACCTCGCCACCGGCGCCTCGAAGCTGACGCTGGCCGAGCTCGGGCGGGTGGCGTACTTCCGCCCGGACACGCTGCCGCCGAAATTCCAGTCCGAGCTGATGGTCACGCGCCACTACACCCCGCGCGACTACGCATTCACGTTCACCAACGGCATCCAGGCCTCGCTGGTCGAAATCGACCCCGACACCGGGTTCGTCAAGCTGCTCAAGCACTGGTGCGTGGAAGACTGCGGCACGGTGATCAACCCGATGCTGGTCGACGAGCAGATCCGTGGCGGCGTGGTGCAGGGCATAGGCGCGGCGCTGTTCGAGGAATGCCATTACTCGGAGGACGGCCAGTTGCAGAACGCCTCGATGGCCGACTACCTCGTGCCGATGTCCGGGGAGATGCCGGACATCGTCTGCGGCCACGTGGAGTCGCCGACGAAGAGCTCGGAGCTGGGTGCGAAGGGGGTAGGCGAAGCCGGCACGGCCGGGGCGCCGGGCGCAGTCATGAATGCGATCAATGATGCGCTGGCGCCGCTCAACGCCCGGGTGAACACGATGCCGTTTACGCCCGAGAGGATCCTCGACGCGCTAGATGCGGGGCGGAAAAAGGCCTAGGCCGTGCCGAGGTAGTAGTTCTTCACCATGTCGTTGTGCTCGAGTTCCTCGACGGTCTTGCCCTCAAAGACGATCTCGCCGTGCACGATGAGGTAGCCGCGGTCGGCGATCCGGATGGCCTGGTGGAAGTTCTGCTCGGCCATCAGCACGGTGAGGCCGTGCTTTTCCTTCAACTGCTTGATCATGGTCACGGTGTTCGAGACCAGCAGCGGCGAAAGCCCCACTGAGGGCTCGTCCACCAGCAGCAGCTTGGGCGAGGACATCAGCGCACGCGCAATCGCGAGCATCTGCTGCTGGCCACCCGACATCGAGCCGGCCAGCTGGCGGCGGCGTTCTTTCAGCACCGCGAAGGTCTCGTAGGCCAGTTGCAGGTTCTTCGCGATATGCGGCCTCGCCTCGCGGCGGAAGGCGCCGAGCAGCAGGTTCTCCTCCACCGTGAGCTTCGGGAACAGCCTGCGCCCCTCGGGAACCAGAGCCACGCCAAGACCCACGATTTCTTCGGTGGAAAGCTTGGTGAGGTCATGCGCAGTGCCGTCGAGCGTCAGGATGATTTCGCCGCGCGTGGGACGCACGTTGCCCATCACGCACTTCATCAACGTGCTCTTGCCGTTGCCGTTGGTGCCAAGCAACGCCACGGTCTCGCCTTCGCGGATCCCCATCGACACGCCCTGCAGCGCGCGCACCGAGCCGTAGCCGGCGTCCACCCCGCGGATGTCGAGTTCAAGCGCCAAGGTAGGCTCGCTGGACGTCGGGGTTGGCCACCACCTTCTCGGGCGAGCCTTCGCAGATGATGCGGCCCGCATCGAGGCAGAGGATGCGCTGCGAGAACTTCATCACCGCCTGCATGATGTGCTCGATCATGATGATCGTGATGCCGGATGCATTGAGCTTGAAGAGGATCTCCAGCACCTCGCTGACCTCGTTGGACGAAAGGCCCGCCATCGCCTCATCGGAAATCAGCAGGCGCGGCCGCGCCGCCATCGCGCGCGCGAGCTCCATCTTGCGCAACTCCACCTGCGACAGGCTGGAGGACAGCGTGTCGGCCTTGTCGGCGAGGCCCATGCCCTTGAGGATCTCCATCGCCTCGCCACGCGGATCCGAAAGGTGCAACGACCCGCTGTGCGCCACGTACTCGAGCGGCACGATCAGGTTCTCCAGCACCGACATGCTGCCGAACGGGCGCGGGATCTGGAAGCTTCGCGCAATGCCAAGGCGCGTGCGCTTGTAGGCCGGCATCCGCGAAATCTCCGCACCGTCGAACAGGATGCTGCCCTGGTCGTTCTGCAGAGCGCCGGAGATGCAGTTGATGAGCGTCGTCTTCCCCGAACCGTTCGGCCCTATGAGGCCGAAACGCTCGCCCCGGCCCACATCGACGCTCACCTGGTCGAGCGCAGTGAACCCGCCAAAGTGCTTCGAGAGGCTTCCGATTTTCAGCAGGGCATCCGGCTGGCTCATGGCACGCTTTTTTTCAGCACGTAGCGATTCCACAGCCCGAGGATGCCTTCCGGCGCCCCGACCACGAACACCACCAGCATCACCCCGACCACCAGCACGTTCATCTCGGACGAGATCGTCACCGTGACGACCTGCTGCACGGTGCCCAGCAGGATCGCGCCGATGACCGGGCCGATCCAGTGCGCCGTCCCGCCGATGATCGGCATGGCCAGCGCATTGACCGCGTAGTTGAGGCTGAACGCGGAAGAGGGCTCGATGAACGACAGGTACTGCGCGAACGGCGCCCCGGCCGCGCCCATCAACGCGCCCGAGATCGTGGCGGCGGCGAGCTTGAGCTTGAGCGTGGGGACTCCGGAGCACTCCGCCGCGCCCTCGTTGTCGCGGATCGCGCGCAGGCCGCGTCCGATCCAGCCGGTCTGGATGTAGCGTGCCGTGGCGACTGCGAGCACCGCAATGACCGTCATTACTAAAAACAGCCACTGCGTGTAGTTGGTGAAGTACAGCGGCATTTCGGTCGGGCGCAGGATGGGCAGGCCCTTGGCGCCACCCACGTAGTGCCAGTTCATCACCACGGTCTCGAGGATGATCGTAATTGCGATCGTGGCAATCGAAAAGAAGATCCCGCGCAGCCGCAGTGTAAGCAACCCGACCAGGAACCCGAGCAGTCCCGCCGTCGCGGCCCCGGCAAGAATCTGCAGCCCCAGCGGCAGCTGCACGGCCTTGTAGAGCGCAACCGCACTGTAGGCGCCGACAGCAAAGAATGCGCCGGTGCCGAAATTCACGTACCCCGCAAACCCGCCGAGGATGTTCCATGCGGTGGCCAGCACGATGAATTGCAGCACCACGAACCCGGCGAAGTAGAAGTATTCGAGGCGCACGAACAGCGGCGCCGCCGCGGCAAGGCCGATCAGGGCCAGCGCGCCGAAGAGGAATTTCATCGGCGCTTCCTCATCGGCCAAACAACCCGGCCGGGCGGACCCCGAGCACGGCGAGGAGGATCCCGAACGCCACTGCGGGCGCCCACGAGGTGCCCACCGAAGCCAGCACGAGCGATTCAGCGACCCCGAGGATGAGGCCCGCCACCAATGTGCCGCTCATGCTGCCCATGCCGGCCAGCACCACCACGCAGAACGTGCGGCCTATGTAGAGGCGGTCGAGGTTCGGGTCGACCGGCCCCACGATGATCAGCAGCGCGCCCGCCAGAGCGCAGGTGCCCGTGGCGATGCCGAACGCCCAGCGCTTGATGCGCACGGGATCCGCGCCCATCAACCGCAGCGCGCCCTCGTCCTGCGCAACGGCTTTGATGGCGCGGCCGGTGAACGTGCGGGACAGGTAAAGCGCGAGGCTGACCGTGAGCGCCAGCGCCACGCCGAACGCGACGATCATCCGCTGTGGAATGCGCACGTCCCCGAAGATCTCGATGCTGGTGCCGATGTAGCTCGCCTCGACCATGCGCTGGTCGACGCCGAACGCGAGGATCAGGCCCACCTGCACGATGAATGCGATGCCGAAGAAGAAGGCGATGCCGCGCACGCCGAGGTCCGAGCCGCGCCGCTCGAACGTCATGTAGTAGAACTGGTAGACCGCGAGGCCGAACAGGAAGAACACCGGCATCAGCAGGAGTCCCGCGACGAGCGGGTCCATGCCGAGCCCGACCAGCGCATAGGTCCCGTAGGCGCCGAGCACGAGGAAGGCCGGGTGCGCCACGTGCGGCACGTCGAGCAGCCCGAACGAGATCGAGAGCCCGACGCTGACCGCCGCGTAGAAGCAGCCGAGGAGCAGCCCGGAGAGGACTGCCTCGAGAAAAAGCTGGATATCCAGTATGTCCGGGATCAGGGGAACACGAGATGGTTCCCCCGAACCCCCTCCTTAGTTCCGCGCTTTATCGAAGGGCAGCAGCGTGCCGGACTTGTAGGCCGCGGGCGCGATGATGACCTGCTTGCCCTCCGTCCGGAACTGCTCGAGGTCCTTACCCTTGATGCCGCGGAACTGCGCCATCACGACCCGGGGCGTGGTCCATTCGCCCACACCATCGAACTTGATGCTGCCAACGATGGTCTTCATCTCGGTCTTGCGCAGGTAGTCCGCCAGCACCTTGTCGTCCAGGCTCTTGGTCGCGGTGACCGCCTGCGCGATCATCTCGCCAGTGGCGTAGTTGAAGGGCGGGAGGTAATAGCCTAGCGGGTCGATCTTCTCAGCCTTGGCGCGCACCGAATAGCGCTCAAGGAAAGACTTCACCGCCGGGTTGGCCATCGTCTTCTCGGGCACGTAGCTGTTGTAGTTCACGAAGCCGTTGAGCAAGGGGCCGAGCGCCTCCATGATCGGCGCGAACTGCAGGCCCACCATGCCGCCGCCGATGATCTTGACGGTCGGGCCGACGCCCAGCTCGGCCACCGCGCGCACGATGGCCGCGGATTCGGCCGGGTACGAGCAGATGAACACGATGTCGGGTTTCGCTGCGCGCACCGCACGGATGATCGACGAGAAGTCGACCGAGTTCGGCGGGTAGTTCTGGTCGTACACGGTGGTGAGGCCCTTGGCCTTGGCGATCGCGCGGCCGCCGGTGCAGAGGTTCTGCGCGAATTCGGCGTCCGCTGCCATGAAGGCGATGGTCTTGCCGCCGAGCGACTGGGCCGCATCGAGGAAAGGTCCGCCCCACGCAAGCGCACCCGCGCCCCAGGGCGCGTTGTTGAACCACTTGTCGTGCTTGATCTGGGCGTTCACGTCGAACGAGAAGTTGCCCATCAGCAGCTTGTCGCGCTGCTTGACCAGCGGCATGATCGGCGCGGTGACGTTCGTCGCATACGGCGCGATCAGCAGGTCGACCTTGTCGATGTCAAGGAGCTTGGTGTAGATGCCGGGCACCACCGCCGGGTTGGACTGGTCGTCATAGGAGATCAGTTCCACCTTGCGGCCGAGCAGGCCGCCCTTGGCGTTGACGTCGTCGCGCCAGATCTGCAACGCGAGCAGCGCCGCCTTGCCCCCGCCGCCAAGCGGCCCGGTCTGCGCAATGCCAATTCCGACCTTGATGGGTTGCTGGGCGAAAGCCCCCGCCGAAAACGCAAGCGCCGCGAACAGCACCGACACAATTTTTGTAATTTTCATTTTTGTCTCCTCCACTAATGGGGTAAAGCGTGCCGATGCTGACACGCCGGTTTCCCCGCTGTCAATGACGCGGGGCGGCATTTCGGTTGACGCTCCCCGGGGGCTTGGCTATGGTGCGCGCCTCGGCCTTCGCAAGGATCCAGAGTGAAACTCGGTACGTTCATGATGCCGCTGCACCCGCCCTCCCGCCCGCCCTGGCAGACGCTGGCGGAAGACCGCGAGGCGATCCTGCTGGCCGACCGGCTCGGGTTTTGCGAGGCCTATGTCGGCGAGCACACCACCGACCTCGCCGAGAACGTCACCTCGTGCCTGATGTTCCTCGCGAGCCTCGCGCACGACACAAAGCAGATCGTGCTCGGCAGCGGCACGCTGAACCTGCCCAACACGCACCCCGCCGCAGTGGCCGGGCAGGTGGCAATGCTCGACCACATGCTGAAGGGGCGCTTCATCATGGGCATCAGCCCGGGCGGCCTGATGTCGGATGCCGAGGTCTTCGGCAACTACGGCAAGGACAGGAACGAGATGTTCCTCGAATGCATCAATACGGTGCTTGCGATCTGGGCCGGCGAAGGGCCCTACAAGCTGGCGGGCAAGCACTACGCCGTCACCACCGAGAAGACCATGATCCCCGAGATCGGCCAGGGCACGATCATCAAGCCCTACCAGAGGCCGCATCCGCGCATCGTCGTCACCGCGGTGGCGCCGCACTCCAAGGGCGTGACCGAAGCGGCCAAGCGCGGCTGGCAGCCGATCTCGGCGAACTTCCTGCTGCCCGAATGGGTGGCCTCCCACTGGCCGAAGTACGCCGAAGGCCGGACCGCCGTCGGCGCGACGCCCGACCCCGCCGAGTGGCGCGTGGCGAAGTCCATCTTCGTCGCGGACGACGAGGCCACGGCGAAGCGCTATGGCCACGGCGCCGAAGGGCCCTACCACTTCTATTTCAAGCAGCTGGTGCGCAAGCTCGTGGGGTTTGCCGGGCGCGCCAACCTCTTCAAGCTCGACCCGTCCGAACCCGACTCGAAGATCACCCCGGACTACGTCACGGAAAAGCTCGTCATCGCGGGGACGGTGAACAGCGTGGTGGAGCAGATCCTCGCCTTCCGTTAACAGACCGGCCCGTTCGGCACGCTGCTCTATCCCTGCCACGACTGGATGGACCCGGCCCTCGGCCGGCGATCGATGCAGCTGATGGCCGAAGAGGTGATGCCGCGGGTCAACGCAGCGCTGCGCTGATGTCCATGTCATGGTTCAACCGGATTGCCTGAAGCGGCTGCGCACCAGCGCGCCCACATGTCCCTGTAGGCATTTTCCAGGATCCGGGTGAAGCCCGGCGCATCGCGCAGCGGCGAGGCCGCGACGCGATCCCGGATGGTGCGCCTCAACTCACGAAGCCGCTCCGCGTCGCCCGCGAGCCGCACGGCCAAGGACACATACTCGTCGATGCTGCCGGCGACCAACCCGGCCAGCCCCGCGTTGGCGAGGATGCTCGCGCCTACCCGCGCGGAATGCCGGTCGCCCCGGAGCGCGATGACCGGAACCCCCATCCAGAGAGCCTCGAAAGTCGTCGTCGTTCCATTGAACGGGAACGGGTCAAGTGCAATGTCCATGTCGTGGTAGCGGGCGAGATGGTCACGCAACGCGCCCTCCATCGGCAGCAGCGTGACCCGGTCCGCGCCGATGCCCTGGCCCTCGAAAGCGGCATGCATCCGCGCCCTCGATCCGGCGTCGCCCAGGCCCAGCGCCTTCAGCACGAGCCGGCTGTGCGGTACGCCGTGCAGTATCGCCGACCAGGCGTGGATCACTTCGGGGGTCACCTTCGGCAATACGTTGAAGGAGCCGAAAGTAACGAACCCGCACGCCTCCGACGGCGCGGGCTGGACGTCCGGCGCCTCCGCCGGCGGCTGGAAGCACAGGAACGTTCCCGGCAGCCGCGCGAGGCGCTCGCTGTGGAAGGCCTCGCCGTCCCCCGGAGGATCGGCGAAGTTGTCGGTGATGCGCCAGTCGACCGCCGCAAGGCCGGTCGTGCTGGGATAGCCGATGTAGGTCGCCTGCACGGGCGCGGGCTTGAGCGCAAAGAGGCCGAGGCGGTGGCCGGCGGTATGGCCGGCGAGGTCGACGAGGATGTCGATGTGGTCCGCACGGATGGCCCGGGCGGCCTCCTCGTCGCTTGCGCCAAATACGCTCCGCGCGTGGTCCGCCAGGCCCAGCAGCCGCTCCGTCGTCCGATCCGGCAGCGCCACATTCGAATAGCAGTACACCTCGAACCCGTTCCGGTCGTGGTGCGCGAGTACAGGCTCGATGAAGTAGGCCACCGAGTGGCGCCGGAAGTCGCCCGACACATACCCGATGCGCAGCCTGCGGCCCGGTTCACGGGCGTTGGGGTGAGGTGCGATTCCCCCTTCCGGAACTGCGGCGTAGCGCGCGGCCCATGCAAGGTGCTCCGCAAAAACCTCGCCTCGCGAATGCCGGGAAGTGTAGTTCAGGGACAGCAGCAGGTTGTCGCGGGCATGTCGGTCCTCCCCGTCCAACGCGAGCGCTCCACGGTAGGCGGCCTCCGCCTCGCTTACGCGCCCCTGGTCACACAGCGCATTCCCAAGGCTGGTCAGGGCCTCGAGATACCCCGGACGCAACGCAATGGCACGCCGCAGGCTCGTCTCCGCTTCGGCAGCGCGTCCCAAGGCCTGCAAGGTGGTGCCGAGGTTGAAATGCGCCTCGGGAATGTTCGGGCCGAGCTCGGCCGCGCGGCGGCAATGCACTTCGGCGTCGGCCGGGCGTCCGAGGGACCGCAGCACGTGGCCGAGGTTGTTGTGCATCACGGCCGCGTCGGGAGCGAGGGCGATCACCCGACGGTAGCGATCCACCGCCTCCCCGAGGCGCCCCAGCTTCTGCAGCAGGACCGCCGAATTCATGAGCGCGCCTTCGAAATCCTCGCGCTGCTCGATGGCGTGATTCAACGCGTCCAGCGCTTCGAGGTCCCGGCCGAGGGACTCGAGCACCTCGGCCAACGCCACCCAGGCTTCGGGGAAAGGATCGCGCGCGCGCAGGGCTTCGCGAATCGCCGCCTCGGCCGGACCGAACTCACCGCCTGACAGGTGCAGCAATCCGAGGTTGAAGTGCGCGTGCGCGCAGCCGGGATCGGCGTCAATGGCCTCGCGGTAACAGCGTGCCGCGCCGGCTCTGTCGCCCGCCTCCTGCGCCGCAATGCCCTGCCCGAGCCTTTGCTGCGCAAGTCCCGCCCCTGCGCGCCGGAACGGATTGCGGAACGTGAAGCGCACCGGCGGCCTCAGCCGAGTTCCGGCCCGGCGATGGCGAACAGTCGGGCGACGTCGTTGTACGGTTCGCTGCGACCGAGCAGCATTCTCGTATACGGTCGCTGCACGGTGAACCCGGAAGCGACCAGCCACGCACGAACGCCGTCGTGCCTGGCCGGCATGTCGAGAAACACCGGCGCCTTTACGCTCGCGAGGGCCCCCGCCAGGAGCGCGATGGCGGTCGCCTCATCGCCCGCGACACAAGGGCCCAACTGGCTGGCGAGCCGGCCGTCGCGCCCGAGCAGGAACCCGTCGATCGCGCCATCCCTCTCGCAAACCAGGGCGGCGGACGGCAGCCGCTTTCGCAGGGCCGCAAGCAATCCCGAGCGATCGGCGGCAAAACTGCGTGCATCCAGCGCGCAGACTGCGGTCCAGTCGGCATCGGTCATGGGACGGATCGATCCCGATCGCCCGGATGCAGGCGCAGGTTCGGGTGCAGGCGTGCCGAGGCACTGCATCCGGTCGATGCCCCAGGTGTCCTGGAAGCCGAGCAGGCGGTATACCTCGCGGCCGGCGGGCGTCGCATCGAGGATGGCCGTGAGCTTTTGCGCAGCCAACGACTGCATTGCGCTGTCCATCAGCCTTGTCGCGAGGCCCTGCCGGCGGCGCGAGCCGGTGACCAGCACCATGCTGATCCAGCCGAAGCCCCCGGTGGCGTAGGGGAGCGCAAGCGAAGTCGCCAGCAGCGTGCCTTGCGCATCGACGAGCCCGAATCCCTCGCCAAGCGACAACATGGTGCGCCAGTCGTCCGCCGTCTGGTTCCAGTGCGCCTCGGCGACGAGGGCCACGCAGCCGGGCCCGTGCTCCGCGCCGAGGCGGACTTCGGTGAGTGCCTCAGTCCTTGCCAATCAGTACTTCCCGTCGCGAGTCGAGAAATGCGTGTCCTTGCCCAGGCTCGGCATCCCGCGCTGCACCCAGTCGGCCACCCAATCGATCATCTTCGCGAGCGGCACCTGCGGAGCACCCAGGACCCGCTGCGCCTGCGCGGTGTCGATCAGCCATGCGGTAGGCGCCTCGCTGCCCGTGACGACCGGCGCCTTGTCGAACCGCTTGCCGAACTCCGCCGCGAGCCAGCGCACGCTGACTACGTCCGGCCCGGTCACGTTATACGGCGTGGCCGGGGACGTGGCATGGGCCAGCAGGCGCAGCGCCTGTTCGTTGGCCTCGCCCTGCCAGATTACGTTGACGTGGCCCATGGTCACGTCGACGGGCTTGTCGGCGAACACCTTGGATGCGACATCGAACA
>Ga0114969_10004388_pt1 | contig 11150 bp, 4 predicted proteins | sample M_130807_MF_Meta_FD_87316 | JGI IMG/M metagenome (GOLD analysis project Ga0114969, IMG submission 87316) | Freshwater microbial communities from Lake Montjoie, Canada to study carbon cycling - M_130807_MF_MetaG | ecosystem: Environmental > Aquatic > Freshwater > Lake | place: Lake Montjoie...
ATCTCGCCGAGCCAGAGCAGCACGATTTACGCGGGTGCCGAGATGCTGCTGCGCTCGACCGACCGCGGCGATCACTGGACGGAGATCAGCCCGGACCTGAGCACGCATCCCGCTGACAAGATCTTTCCGGAATCCGAAGGCAGCGTGCCCGGAGGCATTCCGTGGTTCGCCATTTCGTGGGTGGGGGAGTCCACGCTCGCGAAAGGTCTGATCTGGGCCGGCACGGCGGACGGTCAGGTGCACGTGACCCGCGACGACGGCAAGACGTGGATGGATGCGACGCCGAAGATCGATGCGCTTGGCGGACGACCGAACGCGTACGTGAGCCGCGTGAAGCCGTCGTCACATGTGGCGGGCCGCGCGTACGTGTCGCGCAGCGGTTACAAGTTCGACGACTTCACGCCGTATCTCTACGTGACCGACGACTTCGGCGCGACCTGGCGTTCGATCACGTCGAATCTGCCGCGCCAGCCGATCAACGTCATCACCGAAGACCCGAAGAACCCCGACCTTCTGTTTGTCGGCAACGACACTGGGGTGTTTGTGTCGATCGATCGGGGCGCGCGTTGGGTGAAGATGAACAACAACATCCCCAATATTCCGATCCGCGACATCCTCGTGCACCCGCGCCAGCACGATCTCATCCTCGGCTCGTACGGCCGCGGCATCTTCGTGACCAACATCGCCGCGCTTGAGGACGTGAGCGACTCGGTACTCAACGAGGCCGCGCATCTATTTGCCACGCCGCCGACCGTGCAGCGCGTGGTCTGGTCGTACGGCGCGAACGACTATCTCTTCGGGCAGCATCAGCTGCAGACGCCGAACGAGCCGGCCGGGATGGCGATTCGCTACTACCTGAAGACAGCGGTGCCGGGCGGCGCGACGGTGACCGTGACTAACTCGGCCGGCCAGGAGATGGCGCGCCTGCAGGGTCGCGGTGCCGCCGGCATCAATGAGGTGCTGTGGAGCACCCGCCTCGGCGGCGGCCGCGGTGCGCGCGGTGGGGGCCCTTCGACAGGCTCAGGGCAGGGCGGCAGCGCCGCGCTGGCGCCGGCCTCCGCGAATCCGATCGACCAGTGGGCGCCGCTCGGCGACTACACCGTGACGCTCACCGTCGGCGGAAAGGCATTGACGCAGACGGCGGCGATCGCGAAGACCCAGGGGTGGTCGATGGGCATTCAGCCGCAGATCATTCGGTAGCATGCAAGGACCTATTGTTCCCGGAGGGCCTGAGCGAGCGCCGCGACAATACAATCCGCGTCACTCCTGTTGAGGGGCATGGGTCCGCGCACTTTGATCACGTTGTGGTGGGGGCCATCCGTTCCGACGAGGACGCCCAGATCACGCATGCGATCGACGACAGCCGAGGCTTCAGCCGATGCCGGCGTGCGCGTGGCCCGGTCGCGGACCAGTTCGATGCCGATGAACAGGCCGGAGCCCCGCACGTCACCGATCAGATCGTTGGTCAATGACAACTGTCGAAGCCGATCAAGCAAGTGACCACCGACATCGCGCGCGTGCGCCTGGAGGCCGTCATCGATCGTCGCGCGCAGTGTCGCGAGCGCGGTGACGCAGGCGACCGTGCTGCCGCCAAATGTGCTGAAGAACTCCATGCCGTTGTCGAAGCTGTCGGCGATGGCCCGCGTCGTGATCACCGCGCCCATGGGATAGCCATTCGCCATGGGCTTGCCCAGAACCACAATGTCAGGAATGACGTGATGGGCCTCAAACGCCCAGAAGTGTGTGCCGAGGCGACCGAACCCGGTCTGTACTTCATCCGCGATGCACACGCCGCCGGCGGCGCGCACCAGGCGGTAGACCTCGGCGAGAAATCCGTCCGGCATGATGATCTGTCCACCCACGCTCGGACAGGTTTCGGCGATGTAGCCGCACAGGCCGCGTCCACGATTGCGGAGATCGTCGATCACCACGCCCACGTCACGAGCGTATTGGCGTCCGGCGTCCGCGTCCGTGTACGGGCCGCGGTAGGTGTCGGGAATCGGCGAGGTGTGCACCCAGTCGGGCGCGCCCGCGCCGCCGGGGCCCGCGTGTTTGTACGGGCTGATATCAATGAGCGTCGTCGTGTGCCCGTGGTACGCGGCGTCCATCACGATGAGGTCGCGTTGCCGCGTATGTGCTCGGGCGAGGCGTAGCGCGAGTTCGTTCGCTTCGCTGCCTGATGCGGTGAAGAAGCAGACCTCGAGCGGTGCAGGAAACTCAGCTGCGAGTGCGGCGGCGTACTCCAGAGGCGCCTCCTGCACGTAGCGTGAGTTGGTGTTGACCGTGGCCAGTTGCGCCGCCACCGCGCGTGTCACGCGCGGGTGCGCGTGGCCGACATGCGGCACGTTGTTGTAGCCATCGATGTAGGTGCGGCCTGTCTCGTCAAAGAGGTATTGCATCCATCCGCGCGCAACGCGCAGCGGATGACGTCCGTAGGACAACCGCACGTTGTGGCCAAAATGACGGCGTCGCTGTGCGAGTAGGGCGTCGGTGGTTGTGACGCGTGTGAACCGTTCCGGCGGAATACCCAGAATGAGATTGGCGTCAGGCGACAGGCTGAGCCACGTCGCGCGTTGGGTCGCCGGCGCAACGCCGTTGACGTTACACGGCACGTCAAGCATGTCGGTGATGATCTGCACGTGGACGTGTGGCCACCAATCGCCGTTATTCGGCGGCGCGCCGATCGTGGCGAAACGTGTGCCGGCCGTGATGAGTTGTCCGATCGACAGCCCCTCGAGCGACTCGCGGTCGAGGTGCCCGTATAACGTGTAGAACGCGAGCGGTTCGGCTCCGGGAACATCATGCCGCAGCACGATCACGGGTCCGTAGTCGAGCCGGTCCGCCGCGTCCTCGAAGCCGTGCACCGTTCCGTCGAGTGGCGCGTAGAGCGGCGATCCGGGCGCGAGCGTCAGATCGATGCCGAGGTGAACCGTACGGCGTTCATCGGTCACCGCGCCGCCAGCGAACGCGTCGGTGGCGTAGATCAGACGAGCTTCGTCGTACCCGCCAACGCCAATGCGGGCTCCGGCCTCACGCATGGCCGCGAAGACCCGTCGCGCAAAGGGTTCCGCAGTGTTGTCGGCCGGGTCACTCGACACCAGCGTGCTGCCGGCACTGAGGTCGAGGCCATAGACGGGCGTGGTCGCCAGATCGTGCCCGGTGAGTGGGTGGAGCCGCTCGGCGTTCTCGCGCAGCCACTCGACGACACGGCGAGTGTGCGGCACGGGCGCGAAACCGCAGGCCTCGCGTATGCGATAGTGCGCCAGTCGTGGGTGCACTGCCGCAAGCATGGGCAACGTTCGGCGAATCGGTGCCTGACTGATGCTCAGGTACTCGAGATCGGGGCGCTCGGCTTGCTGCGCTGCCGCCACACACGCGCTCAGGCACAGTCGCAGCACCATGCGCCCATACAGCACCGCCACCTCGTTCTCGCTGAGTGGAAGCACCGCGTGATAGCCGCGCGCCACCGCCGCCGCCGCGCCGACCGGATCGGGCTTGTCGAGCGCCGCGTAAGCCATGGCGATCGCCAGGTCATTTACGACGTCGCCGTACAGCATGTCGCCGAAATCGACGATGCCGGTGACCGATTGCGTCCGGGCGTCAACCAGGACGTTGTAGTTATTCACGTCGCCGTGAATCACGCCTTGCCGAAGCGCCGGTTGCCGCGGATCGCGCCTCTCGCCATCGATGGCCGACAGCGACACGATGAGCTGGCGCAGCGTCGCGTCGGTGATCCGGGGCAGGTGTTGCGCGATGACCGACGAGGCCGTGGCCAGATCCCAGTGAAAGTCTCGATGGAGCGCGGCGTGGTCGAATGACGCCAACCTCAGGTCCATCAGTCCGACGGCGCGTCCAACATTCGCAAGCAGCGCATCGCTGTGGAGCGGCGTGTCGCCCAAGGGCCGGCCGTCGCACCAGGTGACGAGTCGCACGAAATACTGTTCGAATTGTGCGATGTCATCACCCGACCTGGCGGCGAGCGGCACCGGTACCATGCCCGTGGTCGCCAGGTGGCGCATGGTCGCGTTCTCGGCCTCGAGCATGTGCCGATGCTCGCCCGCGTTGGCCACCTTCAGTACCAGCCGTGTGCCGTCGGCCAACTGCATGCGAAAGTTCTGATCGCGTTCGCTGGGCAGGGCAACGGCGCGGGCGCTCAGGCCGAAGAGCGCATCCAGAATGTGCTCAGCCGTTTCAGTACTCAGTTGCGGCGCGTCGGCAACGGACGTCATCGAGATGCGTAGGGTACCACCGCAGCCCGCGTGCCCTCGCGTGGGGCGCGAACGACCGAACGCCGTTACAATCCCGTCCATGAGAATCCTGAGCCGACTGCTGATGCTCGTGTTGTTGACTGCCGGGGGCGGCGCCGCGCTGGCTGAGCAGGCACCGGCGCCGATTTCAGCCGCCGACCTGGCCATGCTGCGGCCGCGCAACATCGGTCCCGCCAACATGAGCGGCCGGTTTGTCGATCTGGCCGTTGTCGAAAAAGATCCGTACATCTTCTACGCGGCGAGCGCGACCGGCGGCATTTTCAGAACCACCGACAACGGCGTCACGTGGGCGCCGGTGTTTGAGCGAGAGGCCGTGCATTCGATCGGTGCCATCGCCGTCAATCAGGCCAATCCCAACATTCTGTGGGTGGGCACCGGCGAGCGCGCGAATCGGCAGAGTTCATCGTGGGGCGATGGCGTCTACAAGTCGACGGACGCCGGCAAGACCTGGACCAACGTCGGTCTTCGCGACTCGCACCACATCGGTCGCATCATCCTGCACCCGACGAATGCTGATGTGGCGTTTGTGGCGGCCATGGGGCATCTCTGGGGGCCCAACGCTGAGCGCGGCCTCTATCGCACGAGCGATGGTGGCCGCTCGTGGACGCCCGTGTTGCAGGTCAACGCCGACACGGGCGTGGTCGACGCAGCGATGGATCCCTCTGATCCATCGATCATGTACGCCGCCACGTACCAGCGTCGGCGAACGGCATTTGGTTTTGACGGTGGCGGCCCTGGCAGTGCGCTGTACAAATCCACCGATGGTGGCGCGACCTGGCGACAGCTCACCGGGCACGGTTTGCCGGCCGGAGAGTACGGTCGGATCGGCATTTCGATTTATCGCAAGAATCCAAAGGTCGTCTACATCTCGATCGAACAAGGTCAGAAGTACAACGCCTCGACGGCCTACATCCTGCGCAAGGGGGGCGTGTACCGCTCGGACGACAACGGCGAGAACTGGACGTTCAAGAGCGACTGGAATCCGCGGCCCATGTACGCCAGCCAGATTCTGGTCGACCCCAACGACGACCAGCGCATCTACATGGTCAACAGCTACAGCTACTCAGATGACGGAGGGAAGACATTCCGTCCGGCACGACAGACCCTGCATGGCGACGATCGTCTGGTGTGGGTCGACGCCAACGACTCCCGGCACGTCATCAAGCTTGACGACGGAGGCATCGGGATGTCGTACGACCGTGGGCAGAAGTGGCTCTATGTCACATCGCTACCAGTGAGCCAGTTCTACCGGATCGCCGTTGACAACGCGGTGCCCTACAACGTGTTTGGCGGATTGCAGGACAACGGGTGCTGGACCGGGCCGAGCGCCACGTATTTCTCGAGCGGCATTCTCAACGAAGACTGGAAGCGCTTGTGCGGAGGCGACGGCTTCTTTGTGGCCGCGGACCCGACCAACCCACGCAATGTCTATTCGGCGTCGCAGTTTCTCGGGTTGGTCCGCAACGACACGAGAACGTGGCAGAGCGTGGATGTGCGGCCAGGCGACCCGACCGGTGCCATCAGCGCGCGGCGTAATTTTGATGTGTATGCCAGGCAGCTGCCCGAGCCGGATCTCGGCAATGCGATGCATCCGGCCAACTGGGACGCGCCGTTTCTGCTGTCGCCCCACGATCCCAAAACCATCTACGCGGGCGGCAGGCACCTCTTCCGTAGTCGCGATCAGGGTTCGACGTGGGACGACCTGGGCGACATGACGACCGGCGTTGATCGACGGACGCTGCCGATCATGGGCCGCATGCCGACCGATGACACCCTGTCGCTCGACGACGGAGTGCCGTACTGGCCGACGATCTCAGCGTTGGCTGAATCGCCTCGTCGCAAGGGCCTCATCTACGTCGGCTCCGATGACGGCCGGCTTCGCGTCACGCGAGATGAAGGCAGGACGTGGGCCGACCTTGCCGACAAGGTGCCGGGTGTGCCGAAGGGCGCGTGGTTTGCTGGTCTTGAGCCGTCGCGGCATCTCGATGGCACGGTGTATCTCACTGTTGACAATCATCGCAGCGACGATTTTAGAAACTACGTGTATCGCTCCACGGACTTCGGTCAAACCTGGACATCGATCGCCGGTGACTTGCCGGCATCGCGTGTGGCGCGCACGATTCGCGAAGATGCGAAGAACGCGAATCTGCTGTACCTGGCCACCGAATTCGGGGCATTCGTGTCGATCGACGCCGGCGAACACTGGGTGCGATTCGGCGCCAACATGCCGACCGTGCCGGTGAACGATCTTCTGGTGCATCCGCGCGACAACGACCTCGTGTTGGCGACGCACGGTCGTGGCGTGTGGATTCTTGACGGCGTCGGTGCGTTGCAGGAACTGACGCCCGCCGTGGCGTCATCGAAAGCCGCGTTGTTTACTCCGAAGGCGGCCGACATGATCCGCTATTCGAATCCCAAGGCCCACATGGGCGACATGGTGTTTCGCGGAGACAACCCTGCGGCCGGCGCCTCGATCGACTACTGGCTGGGCGCCGCCGCGGGCAGCGTCACGTTGTCGATTCACGACGCCGCTGGAGCCGAAGTCAATCGCGTCACCGCGACGACAGGACGAGGCGTGAATCGCGTAGTGTGGAGCTTGCGATACGCGGACGTCGTGGCCGGCGGCGCGCCGGTGGCCGTCGATGACGAGGGGGCGCCGGTTGGCGGCAGAGTGATGGGCCGCTATGTTTCACCCGGCAACTACACCGTGCGCCTGCGTGTGGATGGCCAGGTGTTCGAAAAGACCCTCGTGGTACGTGAGGACCCACGCATCGACATCACGGCGGCCGATCGTCAGGTGTGGAGCGACACTCAGGTCGCCGTGGGCGACCTGGCGAAACGCGTGGCGGCGATCAACGTGAAGCTTGGCTCCGCGCCGGCCAGTGGCGCATTAGCCGAGAGCAAGCGTCTGGCCCGCGAATTGGTCGGCCATCTCGGCCAGCTGTATAACGACATCGATCGGTGGACTGGCAGGCCGACCGCCGATCAGATGGCGCGGCTCGCGCATTATCGAGGTGTCGTCGAGAGGCTCGAGCGGTAGCGTTCAGTCGGCCACGCGCCTGCGCATTGGCCTACAATCTCGCCATGTTCAAACGACGATTCCTCGCGCTGTCGATTCTCGCGTTTGCGCTCACGCTCACGCTGCCACTGGCCGCGCGGCAGGCGCCGGCGCAGGTCACCTCCGCCCCCGAGTATGGCCCGGCCAAGGGCACGCTTGTGATCATCGGCGGCAACATGAGCGACAACTTCGGCGTGCCGCAACGGTTCATCCAGTTGGCGGGCGGCCCGAACAAGAAGTTCGTGATCATCCCGACCAACGGCGGGAACAAGGCCGCCGATGGCACACCGATCGTCTACAAAGCGGAGACCGTGCTGGCGCCGTGGAAAAAACGCGGACTGACCAACGTCGTGATGCTCCACACCTGGGATCCGAAGGTCGCCGATACGGAAGCCTTCGTCGCGCCCCTACTCGACGCCGACGCGGTCTGGTTCGACGGCGGCCGTCAGTGGAACGCGGTGGATGCCTACATGGGCACGCGCGCGCTGAAGGAATTCTGGAACGTCCTCCTGCGCGGAGGCGTCATCGCCGGCAGTTCGGCCGGCGCGACGATTCAGAGCGACTACCTCGTGCGCGGCGACACGAAGGGGCCGGACATCATGATGACCGACGAGCCGAATCATCAGCACGGTTTCGCGTTCCTGAAACACTCTGCGATCGACCAGCACATCAACACGCGCCTCCGATGGGACGATCTGATTCCCGTCATCAAGCGCTATCCGGAGTACCTCGGCATCGGCCTCTCGGAAGACACCGCCATCGTTGTGACCGGCGACAGGTTTGAAGTGATCGGGCGATGGAAGGTGACCGTGCACGACAACACGCACGCCTATCAGCCGTGGAACAAGCCGTACGACCTGTTGAACGTCGGCGATGTGTACGACATGAAGGCGCGCAAGATCGTGAAGTACGGCAACGGCGCCAACCCGGGTCGCGGTGGTGGCGGCGGCGGAAGCTAAGCCCGCCTGCGCTCAGCTTTTCTTGACGAGCACCACGCGGTGGCGGCGTGCACGTCCACGCGTTGATCATTGACGGAGTCTTCGTTGCCGACGGTGCAGACGGCGTGCGATTCTGGCCGGCGGCGCCGGTCATCGCGCCGCCCGTTCTATTTCTTGACGATTGTTTCTTGCGCTGCCCCGGGGCACGCGTCGGGGCGCGGTCGTCGTAGGCGCAGGACTGGACTACAATCGGGCCATGAAGACCTCACGCCACTTGACCGCGATCATCGAACGTGAAGACGATGCGTTCGTGGCGTTGTGTCCACAGCTCGACATCGCCAGCCAGGGCGACACGGTCGAGGCGGCCCGCCGGAATCTCGTGGAGGCGCTGGAGCTGTTCTTCGAGAGCGCGGATCCGTCCGAAGTCGCCCGCCGCCTCCGCGGGGAAGTGTTCGTGACGCAGGTCGAGGTTCTGGTTGGGTAAGCTCCGCGTCCTGTCGGGCCGGGACGTGTGCCGAATCCTCGAGTCGCAAGGTTTCTCGGTCGTTCGGCAGCGCGGTAGCCATGTCGTCATGCAGCGACGCGCAAACGAGACAACCACTACCGTTCCTGTGCCTGATCACTCCGAACTGAAGGCCGGCACGCTGTCCAGCATCATCAGGCAGTCCGGTCTGCTCCGAAGTCTCTTCGAGAACTGAGCAGATAGCCAAAGAAGGTCTCCGTGCTGCCGAAGCATCTCGACGAGAAGGTCGCGCGTCTGCACCTCGACAAGTTCGGCGTGAAGCTGACGAAGCTGAGCCCGGAGCAGGCGAAGTACATCGGCGTGCCGGTCTCGAAGTGTTCGATCCGCGAGCCGGAGGTTGCGCACGCGCACACGAATCCGCCCACTCGCCACGGCAGTCCGGCAGCAACCGGCATCGATACGAAGTCGCGAAAAACTCAACAACAACCGCCTTCCCAAGCAGCGTCGCCAGGAAATCTGCGTTGGGTACTCTTGCCTCGGTCCCGTTCAAGACCACGCCGCCCTTGCCGCCCAGGGCTTGATCTACTTCTCGAACCGGCTCACATCCACCACCCACACGCCGCGGCCATGCGTTGCCGCCACGAGCACGTGGTCGCGCGGGTGCACGATGAAGTCCATGACGTTGACCGACGGGAGATTGCCGCCGATCACGTCCCACTTCTGACCGCCGTTCACCGACACGTAGACGCCGAAGTCGTTCGCCGCGTACAGCACGTTCGCCTTCACCGGATCCTCGCGGATCATGTTGATCGGACCGCCGGGCAGATTGCCGGCGAGGCTCTTCCACGTCTTGCCGTAGTCGGTGGATTTGTAGAGGTGCACCGAGAAGTCATCGGTGTAGCGGCCCTGCTGGGCGAGGTACACCGTCGCTTCGTCGTACTGTGACGCCAGCACCTTCGCCACCCACTGTCGCTGCGGCAGCCGCGATGTCAGCTCCGCCCACGTCTTGCCGTCGTCCATCGACACATGCAACAGCCCATCGTCAGTGCCGATATAGAGCAGGCCCTTCTTCTTCGGCGACTCGGAGATGGAGATGATGTCCTGATATGGAATCTCGCCGATCTGCTTCTTGTCGTTGCGGCTCATGTCGCCCGTGAGCTTCTCCCACGTGTCGCCACGATCGCGCGAGCGGAACAGATACTGCGAGCCAAAGTAGATCGTGTTCGTATCGAACGGCGACATTAGCAGCGGCGCGAGCACTTGCATGCGCAGCGGGTCGTCGCCCGGCCCCATGGGCGGACGCACATTTTTCGCGCGCTGCGGCCCGGTCGGCTGAACGGCGCCGCGGCCACCGCCCGCGCCGCCTCCACCGCCGCGCGCCGGCGGAGGAATGCTCAGGTCCGTGCGCGTCACTTTGTCGGAGTAGACGATGTTCGGATTGGTCGGATCGATTAGATGCGTGCAGTACTCGCCGCCGATGTCTCTGGCGCCTGGGTCGGTCGCAACGGGGGTGAGATTGTCGCGGCCTTTACTGAGATCGACTGTCAGTCGGTAGCTGCCGTGATCCTGCACGGAGCCGATGACATGGAACGGCGTGTCCATGTCGTAGTTGATATCGAACCACGTGCTTGTGGGCAGTGCCCCATGCTTCCAGTTGGCGCCGCCATCAGTGGTCACGCGGAAGCCGCTGTCGTTGCCGCTGACCATGAACTTCGGATTCTTCGGGTCGATCCAGTACGCGTGGTTATCGCCACCGGGGTTGCCGGTCGCGCCGCGCCCCCGGCCGCCGGCCGCGCCTGCGGCACTCGGCGGGGGAGGCGGCAGAATCGAACCGAACGTCTTGCCGCCATCGGTCGACATGCTGACGTCCAACCCCAGGACGTACACTTTGTTCTCATCCGTTGGATCGACGCGGACCTGGGCGAATACCCAGGCATACGTGCCGCCCATCCCGCGCATGAACGTGCTTTGCGCGGCGTCCTGGCCGCTGACGAGTTTCCACGTCGCACCCTTGTCGTCAGAACGATAGACCTGGTTGCCTTTGATGACGCCACCCTGTCCATTGCGACCCGATGGATCGCGCGCGCCGGCCGGCGCATTCGCATCGATCTCGTAGTTGTCGACGAAGGCGTAGACGACCTTCGGATTCGACGTCGCGATCGCGATGCCGGTGCGCCCGAACACATTGGCCGCCGGCAGTCCGCTTGTGAGCCGCGTCCACGTCTTGCCGGCATCAGTCGTCTTGAAGAGTCCGCTCTGGTTGAAGCCCGCCTCGACGCGCGGATCAGCCCAGAAGCGCCGCTGCCGTTCCCACGCCGAGGCATACAACGTGTTGGGATCGCTCGGATCTATCGCGATGTCGTTCACGCCCGTCTTCTGGCTGATGTAGAGCACCTTCGCCCAGGTCTTGCCGCCATCGGTCG
>Ga0114969_10004389_pt1 | contig 11148 bp, 9 predicted proteins | sample M_130807_MF_Meta_FD_87316 | JGI IMG/M metagenome (GOLD analysis project Ga0114969, IMG submission 87316) | Freshwater microbial communities from Lake Montjoie, Canada to study carbon cycling - M_130807_MF_MetaG | ecosystem: Environmental > Aquatic > Freshwater > Lake | place: Lake Montjoie...
AGGATGGAACAGGTGTCGTTCATATCGCCCCTGCATTTGGTGAAGACGACTTAAACCTTGCGAATAAGAATAATATTCCAGTAATTCAGCATGTAGCGACAGATGGAACGATGAAGACAGAGGTTGTTGATTTTGCAGGACTATCCGTAAAGCCAAAATCTGCAAACAGTGGCGATCACCAAAAAACTGATATCGAGGTTATTAAATGGCTTGCACACAATGGATTTCTTTTTGAAAAATTAAAAATCATTCACCCATATCCGCATTGTTGGAGATGCGATACTCCGCTTTTAAATTATGCAACTACTGCATGGTTTGTTCGTGTCACTCAATTAAAGGATCGAATGGTTGAACTTAATAAATCTGTCAATTGGCTTCCTGCTGAGATCGGTGAGGGACGTTTTGCAAAGTGGCTTGAAAATGCACGCGATTGGAATGTTTCGCGAAGCAGGTATTGGGGAACACCTCTGCCAATTTGGAGAAATGAAAAAAGAGATCATGTTGAAGTGATTGGTTCTGCTCATGATTTAAAAAAGAAACTTGATACGCGTGGGAATAAATACGTGGTAATGCGACATGGCCAGGCTGAATCTAATGTACTTGGAATTATTAATCGTAATAATGATAAAAAATATCCGCTAACTGAAAAGGGGAAAGCAGAGGTGACTGATTCAGTCGAACGCTTGAAAAAATCCATGGAGGAGAGAGGTGTGAAAGTTTCTCGAATTTATACTTCTGATATTGAAAGAACACTAGAGACTACGCATATTGTTTCTGAAATTTTAGGCATACCAAAAGATAAAATTACTCATGATGCACGCCTTCGTGAAATTGATTGTGGTGATTACGAAGGAAAGCCTTGGAACGACTACCAAAACTATTTCAAAACTCCGGAGGAAAGACTGATGAAGAATCTTCCAAACGGAGAATCTAATGCTGACGTAAAAAAACGTGTGGCAGAATTTTTGTATGACATAGATGCAAAGCATGAAAACGAATTGATTTTAATTGTGACTCACGGATTGCCACTACATTTGACTCACGAAGTGGCGGCCGGAAAAACTAATCGCGATATGCTCCGAAAAGGATGGGAGGATGTGCCAGAGGACACAGGTTCACATCAATGGTTGGATTTCGTGCCTCTGCCTCATAACGAAGATTACGAATTTGATCTCCATCGTCCATATATTGATGCGGTGACTTGGAAGAATGAAAAGGGAGAATTAATGAAGCGTGTACCAGAAGTTTTCGATGTTTGGTATGACTCGGGTTCTATGCCTTACGCTCAGAATCACTACCCATTTGAGAATCCTCACGAATTTATGAAAAACGCCAAGAATAAAGGGCTTTTCCCAGCGGATTTTATTGCAGAAGGGCTAGATCAAACAAGAGGGTGGTTCTACACGTTGACGGTTTTGGCGTGCGCTTTGTTTGATATAAGTGCGTTTAAAAATGTTGTGGTTAATGGATTAATTCTCGCAGAGGATGGGCGCAAGATGTCAAAAAGTTTAAATAACTTTCCTCCGCTTATGCTGACTGTTGAAAAGTACAGTGCCGATGCACTTCGATTTCTCTTTGCTCAGTCGTCGGCGGTTCATGGAGAAGAAATGAAGTTCTCTGAAAAAAGCCTCGATGAAGTAAATAAGAAAGTTTTCATGCGGCTTGCAAACGTGGTTTCATTCTATGAAATGTACAAGGGCAGTGAAGTGTCTAAATTTGAAAAGCCAAAATCCGCAAATATTTTGGACAAGTGGATTTTGGCAAAACTTAACCAAATGATTTCAATAACAACAGAGGCTTTGGAAAAATATGAACTCGCAAAAGCATCACGACCGATATCCGATTTTATTGATGACCTGTCAACGTGGTATGTTCGACGATCAAGAGAGAGATTTAAGAATAATGACAAGGATGCCGTAGCTACTACTGGGTACGTCCTATATACACTTGCCCATGTTCTTGCCCCATTTGCTCCATTTTTTGCAGAGGATTTATACTTAAAATTGGGAGGGGAATTGGAGAGCGTGCACTTATCAAAGTGGCCTGAAGCACATGATTATGATGATGAAGTAATTCAAAATACTGTAACAATGCGCGAGGTTGTAGAGAAGGCATTAGCACTCCGCTCATCTGCCGGAATAAAAGTGCGCCAACCTCTTGCGTCGCTCACACTTGGTGAAATCCTATTCAAAAATAATGAATACGCAGAAATTCTTAAAGATGAATTAAATGTGAAGGAAATCATTATAAAACAAGATGCAGAGATGTCACTTGATACTGTTTTGACTGACGAATTAAAAGACGAAGGAAAGGTGCGCGAGCTTATTCGAGCTATTCAGGAATTGAGAAAAACTTCTGGACTTTCAACGGGGGATTCTGTGGTAGTGCAACTTTCTGCAGATAATGTTTTTGGTGAAGTGCTTAAGAAATTCAGTGATGAAATAAAATCAGTGGTGAATGCAAGCGAAATAAAAGTAGTTGAACTTCATATGTTGGAAAGCCTAACAAACGTTGTTGGAAAGGAAAGTGTAGACATAGATGGTAGTACAGTCAGAGTGGCTCTATTTAGGGCTTAATATGTCCCATCATATCTACAACACCAAAGCTTTTATCATAAACAATTTTCCAAGCGGAGAAGCCGATTCGATAATTGTTATGTATACAGAGGAATTTGGTTTAATCAGCGCCATCGCAAAAGGTCTTCGTGATATGAAGTCAAAGCTTCGATATTCACTTCAGGAACTTTCATATGGAACAGTAGCCTTGGTTCGAGGCAGGGAATTTTGGAGAGTAACAAATGCTGCGACTGAAATTTCACTTTTCAATAAAGCACTGGCTCCAAGTTTCCGAAACACTTTGGCTTCCATTCTAGCTTTCGTAAAAAGATTTTCTCCTGGTGAAGACAGAAACATTGATATTTTTGAAAGCTTAAAACAGATCTCTTCATTTTTATTTCGTTTTCAAAAAGATATTTCTGCAGAAGACACTTCGATTGTTGTGTTGGTTACAGAGCTGAGAATCATGTATTCCTTGGGGTATATAAAGAATATTTCCACAAACAAAAATATTTTAACTGAAAGCTACACCCTGGAAAACATAAAAAGCTGGAATTTAGAAGTTGAGGCCATAAAAAAAATGATTAACGAGGCTGTGAACATAAGTCACCTCTAAAAACTGCCACATGATATAATAGTGTCGCACTCCAGTCGATACATATCGTGCGACCTGATTTTGCTAAATCACTTATGAACCCTCTTGATCCTCAAAAAAACGGAAACCACACTTACGATGTTTTGAAAAAACACTTACCTTTGAATCGTCCCATTGAACATCAAACTTCTGCAGAAGACCAAAATCGTATAGAAGAACTTAAGAAAAAATTGTATTCTAAAAGCATGAGTGGGGTTGATCATATTAAGCGACCAGGCCTTCATGAGCATGCTCCAATTATGAACGAAGATTGGAAGGACGAAAACGAGGTACTCACTCCAAAAATTGAAGTTTTTCCTCAGTCGGCCAGAAGACGAGGGGTCTTTAAAAAGTTTTTTATTTTTTCAATTTTAGTATTCCTAGTGGCCGCGGCCTACGGTGCTTACCAGCTGTTAAATGGAAACAATTTCGTATCTGGTGCAAACCTCGATATCAAGATAACAGGTCCAGCTTCTGTGTCGTCAGGGGACACCTTGATACTAGACGTAGATATTGTTAATCGAAACTCAAGCCAGCTTGATCTGGCAGACCTCGTGATGACTTATCCAGAAGGAACACGTCAGACAGCCGATAACACTCGTCCAATCATTTCAGACCGTATCGCAATAGGAACAATTAAAGCAGGGGAAACTATTCGCAAGCGTATTGAATTGGTCTTCTTTGCTGAAGAAGGAAGTAAAAAAACCTTAAGTGCCGCTCTCGAATACCGAATACCAGGCTCAACTAGTATCTTCAGATAACAAAAAGATATTCCAATTGCGATAGGTAATTCACCGATTACACTTTCCATAGATACTATTAATCAAATCACCACAGGGCAGGAAGTGACGCTAAATTTAAATGTTAAGTCTAACTCATCTCAACTCCTTAGGGGCATATTAATTAAAGCAGAATATCCATATGGCTTTAAGTTTAAATCGGCTACACCTCTCCCTGCGGCTGGTGTTGATACATGGAACCTTGGAGACGTTCTTCCTAATTCTGAACAAAAGATTCAAATTGTCGGAACCATGACAAGTGATGAAAATCAGGAGAGAACTTTCAAGTTTAATGTCGGAACTGTTGACCCTAACGATGAAAATCAAATCGGAACAACCTTCGTCTCCGTCGACAGTTCATTAGCAGTTAAAAAACCGTTTATTGGTTCAGACTTAATTATTGAAGGTAAGTCAGATAAAAATGTTTCGGTTGTTGCCGGAGAGAATATCCAAGCCGAAGTTGTCTGGCAGAACAATCTTGATGTGCCAATAAATGACGTAGTTATTGAGGCAAAATTTAACGGAGCTTTTCTTGATAGAAAGAGCATACATGCGAATCCTGGATTCTTCAGATCAACTGACAATACAATCGTCTGGGACAAAACAACAGTTGAGAGTTTGAAAGAATTGGAAGCAGGGGAAACCGGTCGAGTGATCTTCTCCTTCTCTTCACTTCCCCCCAGCAAGGATAATGTTGGAACAACAAAAAATCCTGCGATTTCTGTTGACCTCACAGTTCGTGGAACTCGTCTAAATGAAAATGCTGTTCCAGAAAATATTCAAGCTGTCGTGACAAAAACTGCTCAGGTAAAATCTGAAATGGCTCTCACAACAAAGCTGTTAAGGACAATTGGCCCCTTTGAAAATCACGGTCCGTTCCCAACAAAAGCAGAAAATGGTTCTACGTTTACGGTAAATGTTCAAGTTGCGAATTCATTTAATACTATTAAGAACGCCATTTACAAAACAACTTTGCCGAATTATGTTGAATGGACAAGTCAGACCTCTCCGTCTTCTGCACAAGTTTCGTACGACCCTCTCACTCGTACTGTTTCTTGGAAAATAGGAGATATTCCTTCTGGAACGGGGTACTCGACTCCATTAAAGGAAGTTTTCTATCAAGTCGGATTCAAGCCAAGTATCAGCCAAATCGGATCAACACCAGTTGTTATAAATGAGCAGAGTGTCACAGGGACGGATGGGTTAACTGGAGGTGCTAGTAAAGCGGCGTATGGAGCTTTGAATATAAAGATCGAGCAAGATCCGGCTTATGTGTTTGGTCAGGATCATGTGTTGGGGGAATAGGTTGCCGAAAAAACCCTTTACATTTATAGTAGATACACATATGACATCTGAAGAATCCTCAAAAATGGAAAAAATCATCTCCCTCTGCAAGCGAAGAGGTTTTATATATCAAGGTTCTGAAATTTACGGAGGTCTTGCTGGAACTTGGGATTACGGACCTTTAGGTGTTTCTCTAAAGAAAAATATTGAAAATCTCTGGTGGAAGCGATTTGTAAGTGACCGAGAAGATATGTATGGAATGGATGCGGCAATTTTAATGAATCAGAACGTGTGGAAGGCGAGTGGTCACGTGGATACTTTTACAGATCCATTGGTTGAGGATGTGAAAACTAATAAGAGATATCGAGCAGATCATTTATTAGAGGATGCAGGTGTGGACACAAAAGGACTTTCGATTGAAAAGATGGATGAGTTACTTAAAGATAAAAAAATAAAAAGTCCCGATGGAAATCCAGTAGGCGAAGTTCGTCTTTTTAATATGATGTTGAAAACCAACGTCGGTCCCGTCGCTGACGAAACTTCCATCTCATACCTTCGTCCTGAAACCGCTGGTGGAATGTTTGTAAACTTTAAAAACATCGTAGATACCTTCCATCCAAAAATGCCTTTCGGTATGGCTCAAATTGGAAAAGCTTTTCGAAACGAAATTGCTCCACGAGATTTTATCTTTAGAGTGCGCGAATTAGAGCAAATGGAAATTGAATACTTTGTTAAGCCTACAACTTGGGAAGAAAATTTTGAAAGTTTCAGAAAAGAAGTTTGGAACTTTACAGAAGACATTGGATTAAACAAAGAACATGTTCATGAATTAGAAGTGGCAGATGGTGACCGAGCACATTACTCTAAAAGAACAATCGATTTTGAATTTGATTTTCCATTTGGAAAGAAAGAGCTGTACGGATTGGCATATCGAACCGATTTCGATTTAACTAGTCATGCAAAAGCCTCATCTGTTGATTTGTCATACTATGATGAGGAAAACAAAGAGCGACTTGTGCCTCACGTAATCGAGCCTTCTTTTGGATTGGGAAGATCAATCCTTGCAGTACTTTCTGATGCATATTCAGAAGACGAATTGGGTGGTGAAAAACGATCATTCTTAAAATTGTCTCCAAAAGTTGCACCAAACCTGATCGCAGTTTTCCCACTTTTGAAAAACAAACCCGCTTTGATTGAAAAAGCACGTGAGGTGTATAAGGAATTAAAAAAAGTTTTTACAAGAGTTTCATTCGATGACAACGGAAACATTGGAAAGCGATACCGCCGACAGGATGAAATTGGTACACCGTTCTGTGTGACGATTGATTTCGATACGATTGAAAAAGATAATACTGTGACTGTTCGCGACAGGGATACTGGAGAGCAGGTGAGAGTGGCGATTTCTGACTTGGTTTCCCACATTGAAAAGAAAGTGGTATAAAGGCTTATGCCAAAGAAAAACTGGACCCTCAAAAAACTTCCAAACGGCCTCCGATACATGCTTGTTCATCGACCCGAGATGACAAGTGTCACAACTATGGTTTTGGTTAAAACTGGTTCCGAATATGAGAACAAAGAGCAGAATGGCCTATCACACTTTCTAGAACACATGTGTTTCAAGGGAACAAAAAAGCGCCCAAGTTCTATGGCTATTGCCAAGGAGTTCGAGATTTTAGGTGCAAGCAACAATGCATTCACAGGCCATGAATACACGGGCTACTATGCAAAAGGGGTTGCCGAATCGGCTTGTACATTTTTGGAAATGTGCGGTGATATATTTTTAAATTCCACTTTTCCAGAGTCCGAAATTGCAAAAGAAAAGGGAGTTGTGATTGAAGAAATAAATATGTACGAAGACCGTCCTCAATCAAAAGTTTCGCAGGTACTTGCTGAACTAATGTACGGAGACCAACCAGCAGGTAGGGATATCGCAGGAACTAAAAAAACCGTATCAAGTTTTACCCGAAAAGACATTGTTAATTACCATAAGAATAAGTACACTCCCGAAAATACACTTGTGGTTGTTGCTGGTAACTTTGATACTAAAAAAATTGAAAAACAGGTGAAGGAAACTTTTGGTGTTATGAAAAATAAAAAGGCTCCTGTAAAATCTCGTACTAAAGTTTTGCAGAAAAGTTCCGCTGTTAGAATTCACCATAAGGCTAGCGAGCAAACTCACATTATTCTTTCATTCCATGCTTACAATCGCTTTGATCCAAAGAGAAAAACTGCAAATCTGATGGCGCATATTTTAGGTGGGGGAATGGCTTCGAGACTTTTTGATTTGCTGAGAGAAAAACTTGGGGTGTGTTATTACGTCCACGCTGGATCGGGGTCATCAACAGACCGTGGAAGTTTTAGTATTCGTGCAGGTCTCGCCAATGACAAACTTGTGCAAACTCTGGCCGAAATTGTAAAAGAAATAAAACGCATCAAAACAGAATTGGTTTCGGAGGAGGAATTGGATCGCGTCAAAAAATCTATCACCGCTGAAAGTAAAATTGGGCTTGAAACTTCAGATTCATACGCAGATTTTTACGGATTCCAAGAATTACTTCAAGATAAAATAGAAGAGATAGATGAAGGTGTTGCTAAATACCAGAAAATTACTGACAGGCAAATATTAGATGTGGCTAAGGAAGTCTTTACTTCAAAAAATGCCAATCTGGCCATAGTGGGTCCACATGCCAACGAAAAAGAGCTTCTAAAGTTGTTAAAAGAGCTTTAATTTGTAACGTTCCCTAGTCCTATACGTCTTACGAATTGAGTAGTCTATATAATGTGCTATTCTAAAGCCAATGGAGACAAAGAGACAAAACATAACAATTGAAAGCGGAACCCTTTTTAGGGTGTTGATTTTTGCATTTGGCGCCTACCTTGCTTTTGAACTTCGTGCTCTAATTGTTCTAGTTCTAGCTGCAGTAGTGCTTGCCTCAGTCATCGAACCCGGAACACGATGGTTTATGCGACGAAGGCTACCACGACCAACCGCGGTTGTGCTGATGTATCTTCTGGTTCTTGGTCTTGTGATAAGTTTCTTCACATTTATTTTACCTCCGCTTTTTACTGAAACAGTAACTGCATTAAACGGATTACCAAAAAGTGTTAAGACGGCGGAACTTATTAGTGCAAAAGGAAGCCTCTCAAGTATTCGTAGCTTTTTTCCAGACTTACCATCATCAATTTCATTAGGTGATGTGACAGGATTAATTGTGAATGCAATCTCCAATTTTTCAGGAGGGGTGTTCGACACTGTATCAGGATTTGTTGGAGGAGTGGTCGGCCTCGTTTTAATAATTGTTGTTTCTTTTTATCTTGCCGTCCGAGAAGATGGAGTGGGAGAATTTCTAGATATTATCGTTCCAATAAAATATGAAAAACATGTAAAGGATTTGTGGCGTAGAACACAAAATAAAATTGGAAGATGGATGCAGGGGCAATTGGTACTTGCATTAATTGTGGGATTTTTAACTTATGCGGGGTTGGCACTTTTAGGAATGGTATTTACAGATATTCGACATCCATTATTATTGGCATTTGTTGCAGCTGCGTTTGAGCTTATTCCAGTTGTCGGCTTGGTTCTTGCTGCGGTTCCTGCCTTTTTGTTTGCAACGCTTGATGGAGGGCTAGGGCTTGGACTTATCGTAATTGCACTTTACCTGATCGTTCAGCAAATTGAATCACATGTGATTTATCCATTGGTTGTGAGAAAGATTATCGGAGTTCCGCCACTTCTTGTAATTCTTGCTTTGGTTGCCGGTGCCCAACTTGCAGGAATTATTGGTGCGCTCCTTGCGGTGCCGGTTGCTGTGGCAATTGTTGAAATATTGGCAGATGTTGAAAGACGAAAACGAGTGTCTATGATAAGTGCTTCAATTGCAGAACCGATTCCAGATGAAGTTATGGCGGGGGATATTACGACTAATGAAATATAAATACATAGATGCACATGCTCACGTTAATTTTCCTGAGTATGAAAAGGATCGTGAGGAAGTGATTTTGGAAGCGGAAAAGCAGGGGATTGTTATCGTGAATGTTGGAACGGATTTAGAAACTTCTAAGTCTGTTGTTGCATTAGCTGAAAAATATGAAAACTGCTACGCAATTGTAGGGCTTCATCCAACACACAATGAGGAATTTAATTATGAAGAATTTAAAAAGTTAGCAGAAAATCCAAAGGTGGTTGCAATAGGAGAGTGTGGGCTGGATTTTTTCAGAGAACCTTTTAATAAAGAAAAGCAGGAAAAAGTTTTTAAACAACAGATCGATTTGGCATTTGAAGTAAGCAAACCCCTTATGATTCACGCTAGAAATTCGTATAAGGAAATTTTAACTATTCTTGATAATTATTTAATGTCTGATGGGTTAAAGTTGCGGGGGAATGTACATTTCTTTGCAGGCACAGTAGAGGAGGGGGCTGAATTTATCAAGCGAGGGTTTACTTTGTCCTACACCGGGGTGATCACTTTTGCTAAGGAGTATAAGGATCTTGTGACGGCGACCCCTAATGAATCAATTCTCTCTGAAACCGACTGTCCATTCGTGACCCCGGTCCCATACAGAGGGCAGAGGAACTCTCCGCTCAATATTCCCCTTATAGTGGCAAAAATGGCCGAAATCAAGGGAATTTCAGAGGAATCGATGTTATCCTCTATTAGAGAGAATTTCTCAAGGCTCTTCAATATAAGCTTGAAATAGGCCAAGTAGTGTGTTACATTGTGCCAATGACAAATATAAATGAAACGACTTTCGAGGAGTCAATGGGCCGAGTATACGAGCTTGGTTTCCACTTACTTCCGACCGTAGCTGAATCAGATGTGCCTGTACAATTCTCTCAGCTGAAGTCAACAATAGAAAAACAGGGGGGAACTTTCATCAGTGAAAGCGCTCCGAAACTTATTAAACTCTCGTATTCAATGTCAAAGACAATTAAGGCCGAGAAGATGCACTATACAAATGCATACTTCGGATGGGTTAAGTTCACTCTAGACCCTGAAAAGCTTGAATTGGTTGAAAAGGACATTAAGGCCTTTGATCCAATGCTTCGTTACATAATCGTCAAGACTGTAACAGAAAGCACTATGATCACAGAAGGTGTTAAGGGAATCGGTGCTGACAAAGAAGAACCAACAGATGGAGAACCGGAAGTGAAAAATGATATACTGGTAGATGAATCACCAAAAGAGGTAACTAACTAATATAAAAAATGTATCTAAACAAAGTATTTATTATCGGGAACATTACAAAGGATCCGGAATTAAAAGCTTTACCATCGGGAATGCAGGTTGCAAGCTTCTCAGTTGCAACAAACCGTACTTGGAAAGACCAATCTGGTGCCAAACAAGAAGCGGTTGATTTTCACAACATTGTGATTTTCGGCAAGCAAGCAGAAGTGATCGGCCAGTACATGAAGAAGGGCAGTAACATCTTCATCGAAGGACGAATCCAAACTCGAACTTGGGATGGTCCAGATGGCAAGAAGAATTACAGAACAGAAGTCATCGGTGAACGATTCCAATTCGGTCCAAAGCCAACAGGGGCAGGAGGAGCAGGAAATTACGAAGCAAAGGGCCCTTCTGAAAAGAAAGCTCCGGCTTCCGCTCCACTTGAACAAATCGAATACCCACAAGAGGAAATTAATCCTGAAGACATCCCGTTTTAAGACACAATTAACAAAATAAAAAATTATCATGAAAAAGCAGTGCTACTTCACACAAAATAATATTAAGCATATCGACTACAAGGATGTAGATCTTCTTAAGAAGTTCTTAAATCCTCACGGACGAATCCTCGCTCGAAAGAGAACAGGTGTTACGGCTAAAAACCAACGACAATTGGCTCTTGCGATCAAGCGATCAAGGTTCATGGGTTTGATTCCATTCGTTGCGGCGTAATA
>Ga0114969_10004390_pt1 | contig 11147 bp, 17 predicted proteins | sample M_130807_MF_Meta_FD_87316 | JGI IMG/M metagenome (GOLD analysis project Ga0114969, IMG submission 87316) | Freshwater microbial communities from Lake Montjoie, Canada to study carbon cycling - M_130807_MF_MetaG | ecosystem: Environmental > Aquatic > Freshwater > Lake | place: Lake Montjoie...
CGATTTGATGCTCCCACAAATGTAGTATATGTTATGCCTTTATTTGTGTGCCACCCACTCTGACCATTATGTATATAGGGGGATGGATTCCTACTCGCACTATCAGAAGTATTACGAGATAAGCCACCTTCCCATTGTTTAGTAAGACCTTTTATGTCGCTGAAATTTGCCATTAGCTATTATCTTTTGCTTCTTGTAATTGCTTTAAGGCATCTTCTAAAGAATCTACTTTCTCATTTAATGCCTTTACCTTTTGTTTTTTATAAAAATAAAAACCAAGCGATGCTATTACCAATGTCGCACTTATTATTATTATTGCCTTTTTCTTATCCATAATTATACTATTCTACCAAGTTTTGAATAATCTCTTGCAGCCTCAATAATGCCTTTCATACTACTTAAATATTTTTCGGGTGGCGTGGTAGAGTACCCTGCCTTTACAATCATCAGTATTTGCTCTTCGGGAGATTTAGCATTAAGTCTTGCATTTTTATATCTATCAGCCATTAAAACTTGAATATGAGCAAGGAATCCCGATTCTACATCTTTAAATTTAGCAAACTTTTGTTGCACCTTTGTTTTTTTACCACCTATGTATTCAGTAGTATCAGATAAAGTATAACCAACAACACCTCTCAAATTTGGATTGTATTTTATGCCACCAAAATTATTTGAGCCTTCGGGTATTCTATCTCCATATCCACTCTCGAAAGCCGATTGACCTACTACTGCTGGGAAATATAAACCTGTGTTTGCTATTGATTTTGCAATACCAACACCATACTTATCTATAAAAGCCTTTGTCCTATTATATACTGCACTACTATACATAAATTAGTTATTTACCATTATTTCCTTTCCTTGTAAGTCGCATACTACTAACTTATCATCACTCTTCCTACGATATACCTTACACTTAAATTCTTTCGCAAACTCACGATTAAGTTCATCAAGTACACTTTGAGGCTCTCCATTGTTATAGGCATCTATATAGGCTTTGAGGGCAGCAAAACAATTCTTTGACATTGGATTTTTCTTTGCAACATCCGACCCCATAGTAGGTGTTGTCATCTTCTTTCTATCTTTTGGATTATCCTCCTCATTAGATAAGTTTACATTAGTTTCAGCATTAGGCTTTTTAATTTTTGGCTTGAATATCCAAAATAGTAGCACACCTACCGATAATATAAATAAAGCCTTCTTTTGTTCAGTTGTCATATTATTTCTTTTTAGCGTATCTATAAAGACCAAAAATAGCCAATCCTATTACTACTGCATATACAATAGTGCGATTCATTGATTTTTTATTTTCCATTTCTAACTCTTTCCTTTTATAGTCTTGAAGCACACTATACGCATCATTTATATCGGATTGAGAGTATAAACCTTTCTTTTGAAGTAACTCATCAAGTTTACTTTGTAATAACTTAGCATTGTTGGTTAATTCATTAAAGGCAGTAGTAGTAATACCACTTGCCTTAATCTTATCCTTAATGTCAGTTAGCTTACTTGTAATGTCATCAATGATTGATGGTTGATTATTTGTTGATAATTCCATATTATTTTCTTTTTAATAAAGCGATACCTATTAATAAAGCAATAGCACCACCTACCACTACGATAGCCAAAGTTCTTTCTCTTTGTACCTTAGATTGAATTGTGGCACTTGTTTGTGCTGCTCTTATAGTGGCAACTGAATTATATAGTATTTCAAGCCTCTTGCTCTTATCGTTAGTCTTTTGTAGTTCTCTTTCAAGTTGTGCCTTTTGACTTGAATCTAATAGGTTTAAATTAGCTTCAATTTGCCTCCTTTTAGAAGCATCAACTATTTGTCCTACTGTACCTGCTATTGCGGTTACTGCTCCTATTGCGGTTACGGGCATAATTTATAATTTAATTTTGTAATCCCTTCTTGATAAAATTCTTTTACCTCAACCATACCACATCTTTTAAGCCAATTTATTGCCCTATCATTATGACTAAATAAAAGGCAATCAAAATCAGTATTAAACTCCTTTACGATACAATCAAAGTAACTCTTTAGATTATCCTTATCCCTAAAATTTTTATTAATAGAGAAACTAACCAATAGGTTAGGCTCTTTTGTAATAAACAAATATCCAATAGGCTCTTCATCATTACTTACCGAGTAGGAGCAACAACTATTAAACCATTTTGGATAGTCTTTAATTTTAATAAGGACATCGGTAACCATACTATCAATACTATCAACATTGGAAGCACTATCATAATATTTGATTAGTTCATAATCTCCATCAAAGGCGACCTTCACATAATCATATAATTTTAATAGTTCTATCCTTGTTAATCGTATCAATTCGTATTTATTTTATTGGCAATCCCGTTTCAGTTCTACTTCTCGGACAAACCAAAGTTGTTCCATTATCAGACCTAACAACTATTCTTGTTCCATCAAGGATAGTACCTACTGATACTCCATCCCCTGCATAAATTTGACAACCTTTTGTAGTAGTAACCTCGCTACCTTTCACTCCACCTTGTAGATTAAAGAAATTGTCATCCCCCGAAAATTTATTGAAGAAATCTTCATCTCCTGTGAATGAAGATGATTTACCGAAAGGTAGTATTGACTTACCTTGCTTTCTTCTCATCCAAACGTAGTAAGCTACCAATCCGATACCTACTACTCCTACTATCATTTTTGTTTTCTTTGTCATGTTATTATTTTTTAATCATTTTATAAGCATAGTAACCGATTGCACCTGCCACAAGAATTGTGATGATTGTTTTTGTATTCATTTTCATTTTTTTTATTTTATGGGTTATTAAATTTTTACTATTTGTGTATTACTTGGAATACCTAATTGAGCATTAAGCATAAGATTTGCTGAAGCATTTACAATAGTGCCTTTTTTTACTATTGTATCAATATCGGCTTGACTTGTAACGCTTTTTTTACCAAGAACTTGCAATAACGCTGCTTCGGTTTGAGAACCAAAAAAACCTGTTGCACCATCCTTAATAATTTTTGGATTTATTTTCAACAACAAATTTTGTAATGCCATTACACTATCATTCTTTTGAGTCCTTCTAATAGGAAACTTCCAATCGGTAGAACCCGAAATTTCAGTTAATGAATTTTTGATAGTCGTTGTTTCGGATTTTGTATCATCAGTTTTAGTAGCATCTTTACCATCTTTCTTATCAGCACCTTTGTTTGCTTTAGCTTTAATTCCTTTAATTACAAAGAACGCTGCTACTCCTACCAATAGTATTGATACACCTACTACTATACCTAATCCCGATTTTTTATTATCTGCCATTTTAATTTTTTTAAAATTTAATTATACTAATTGAAATCCATAAGGACTGAATTGATATTGCTTTTTTCCATCAACTTTATATGTTATAAAACCCGATTTTTCAACAATAGTCATAAAAGAATTGCCTTCTTTTATTTTAGTTCCTTTGTGATATATAAAAGATTTAGGATTAACTGCACGACCATCACTTGTGATATCAGATTCAATAACTGATACATCATGAATTGCACTCCATGATAAGTTATTATTCTTAAATTTCATAGTTGATAATTTACTACCTAAATTAAATCTATCAGTATTTACATTTGCAAGTGCTTGTTGATTAGCTTGTGTTACTTTTAATCCTAATATCTTATTGATATCTTCTTGGCTATCAATAGTTGTTTTATTAAGTAGTTTCTTAACTGCACTTTCAGTTTCAGCACCAAAGTCTTTATCAGCACCAAACTTAGGTAACAAAGTAGCATCATAACTTAATATCGCATTTTGCAATTCCTCTACCTTAGCACCTTTGCTTCCTCTTTTCAAAGGAAAGTATTTAGTAATAGCTGAAGTACCACCACCTTTTGTAGTAGGCTCTACATCGCTATTTGCATCAGAAGGTAGTGTTGAAGGAGCATCTTGCCCTTTCTTATTCTTTAAAGACTTTAAGATGAAGTATATTCCTATCGCAAGAGGAACTCCAAATATGATATAAGGCAATGCCTTGTTCTTTTGTGCCATTTTTTATTTTTTAAATAGGTGCATTACATATTCAATAGCAATAGTCCAAATAAAGCCTACAACGGCTAATCCTCCTACCACTTTGTTTTTGAATCTTTTATCAGTTTCAACGTACTCCTTAATCTCATTTATCTCAGCCACCAATCCCTTTTGATTATAGGTTGGGTTGCCGATAACTGTTTGATTTAATTGGGTAAGCGTTTTATCCATATCTCTCAACATATAGTCCATTTCATTTTGCTTATCAATCATTTGAGTAAGCATAGCCTTTATTGATGCGATGTCATTTCCTTCCATAATCATATAATTACATTTCAATAGGGTTAGCTTCTGCTTAAATGCCAAAGCCTTTCGTGAACAAAATAAATGATAGGTTTCAAAACCAAGTCGGAAAATCCGAGTGCAACCGCTACATTCAAATTACCCGTTGAAAAAAAACCTATGCCAAATGTAACACTTGTTCCTAATATACGATACGTTATTGTCTTTAAAATATCCTTATATAAGAATTTTTGTCTATTCTTTATCAACGTATAGTCAACGCTATATTCAACGATAGCATCTTCAATGGTTACATGGTGTTTAAATCCAACTCCATCAATTAAATCCTTAGTAGTAATTAACTCCCCCTTTACCACTACTTTATTAGTCTGATACTCTATACCATCACATATTACCCTCCAACAATTAGTTTCCCCATCCGATTGCGTGTTATATCTAATAGATACATTCTTGTACTCGTTCTTTTGCATATTTTTAAATTTAAAGTTTTCCTTCGGCTCTCATTTGTTCTCTAATCTTTGTGGCTGATATGTCGGCTACTTCAGTAGGAGGTATATGCTCTATAATATCATATCCTACCCCTCTACCAAACTCTACTGAACATATATCGGGTACTATCATAACCTTTACTCTCTTTTGCTCTATAAGGTCGGCATACTCATTCATAATGTTTTGCATAACCTCCAAAGGAGAGAAAGGGTTTTTAAAATCGGGTTCTATCTCTCTAATAGCGATACATACGTTGCCACCTTCGTTTAATACTTGATTGAACATTTCTTTATGAGCCAAATGAAGAGGTTGCCATCGCCCAACAAATAAAGAAAATTGCCCATCTTTTTTGGGCAACGAACTTGTAACATGAATTTTTTTATCCCACATAATTAATTTGTTTTTTGTCTTATATAATCAATAATTTTACCGAAACACTCATCAATACTTAAATCAGATGTATTCATTCGTAAGCACTCTATCGTGGGAATCTCAAAGTCATTGGCAAAGTTCATATTCCTACCTCTATCCTCATTATACTCAAGATATATCTCTACCAAGTTGCTATTGTCATTCAAGTATTGCCTAAGTTCATCATAAGGTGTAACGAAGCTAAGAATGGGTTGGAAGCCTTCTCTTTCGAGGTATATAGCCATATCAAAAGCACCTTTAAGGTTTTTTAAACGACCTTCCTTACTATAATCTTTATTCTTTGTAACATCCCTCCATTTATCGCCATCAATTTGAATTGACATCTTACTACTATTGTTTCCGAACAATTTAATTAGTTCGTTGGCATTTTTGAAGTCATTAAAATAGCTGATTAGCTTGTTAGAGAGGGTTGTCTTACCACTTGCAGGTTGACCGAATAATAAAATAATCATCTTTAATATTTTTACTTTTTGTAATTGAATTTATCATAGTACCAACGATAATTGGTAAATAGCCAATCAGTAATATCCTTACCCAATACTGAATCGGCATCCGATGGCTTAGATTCTAATTTAGGGCGAATTGTATGTAGGTCGGCTGATAAACCATACACATTGTCATCTTCGGTAGTTATTTGCTCTATATTGTCAAAATCGTGCTTATAATGAGGTACTCCCAAATACTCATACACTCTTATCATTTCATTTTCGGGATATAGGCATAAATCCTCAGCCTTTACAAATAGTACCTTGCTATCGTACCCAAGTCTTGTCATCTCAAATATCCTCTCTATCGCCCTTCCAATCGTGTTTTGTGCGTTCATCCACTCATCTACTCGCTTGTGGACAGTTGTACCCCTACCATTTGAATCGTTCCTAATAGGGTCGTGGTTTAGTTGGCTCTTCCTATAAATTTTTTCATAGGATGCTACGACATCCTTTAAATTACGCACCAAGCATATTACTTTTGGATTGGGATAAAACTCGTTTATGAAGCCACTATACACACCATGACCTCTACTTTTATCCATTACATACTTTTTATCAGTTATGGCATTAAAGTAGCCAAACATACCCTCTCTACAAAAACCCGAAAACCCTTTTTTCATAAGGTCGGAATCTTGTGCCTTAAATTCGGGAGATGTACTATAATTGGCTCTTGCACCTACCCATAATTCTAATAATCCACTCGTAGGTGTTACATAGAAATCGGGATTTTGAGCCATTATATTTTGAAAAAGTGTTGATAAACTTCGGGGTAAGCTACTTTGAAAAAATACTTGTTCTACCATTGTAATCGTTTTTAAATTTAAAAATTAATTTTCGAGTGAATCAATAATAGTATCTACATTAAATATTTCATCTTCTGAATTGTAAGGAAACTCCAAAGGCTCTCCTCCTATATTAAATTTAGCAAATACGCTATTTCTAAGTTCGGGAGTAGTTGTATAAGGGTTAGCAATTATATTATTGTGCAACTTGTAACCTAAGACTTCGGGTTTGTTTACAATCCAACAAACGCTTGATGGTAGGTTTAGGGCAGCCATTGAGTGTTGCATAAAGCTATCAATTAGCAATCTCTTTTGGGATAGTAGTGATATTGCCAATATCTCTCTCAAAGACCCCGAAAGTTTAATTGTGTGGTTGAATCCTAATTGGTCATCTCTTCTAACGTGAAGGATTGCATATTCATCTTTAAAGTGTTCAATTACTTTATTGGTAGTTGATATTGATAAATCCCTTGCCCAAGAGTATTTTCTATTTTGGTCAGCACCACCATTGGTTTGTATAATCATAATAGGCTTATCTAAATTGACTTGCCTTTGGAATGTTTCTATTTCTCTTTGTGTAAGGAATAGTTGAGGTTGCTCCCCATTATATTTTATGTTAAGCATATCGCACCATATTTGAATAAGGTGTTTGCTTTCTTTGATATAATCAGTAGTAAGATAGGGGTCGTGTAGGAATAGCATTGTGTCCTTACCTTCTATGTAATCTTGATAAAAGTAGGCTACGTTACCGAAGGAGAATGATTTTTTCACATTCGGATTATTTAAAAAGACTTCGGGATAGCCACTAATAACAATTAGTTCCCTATCGGAGTATTGTGTTTTAATAGCTTGACATACTGAGGTGGCTAATATGCACTTACCGATGCCACCATTGATTTGAAGAATTATACTTTTCATTTTTTATATGTGTTTAATAGGTTGCAATAAAAAAGGGATATCCGATAAATTGCAGTTACCGAGAATCCCCTTTGGTGTTTGTTTTATGAACACTTTTAGACCTGCAATATCTGAAAGTGCTAACATCCTTTATGATTAAGTAGTAGGTGTTGGTTGAGCATCAATTACTGCTTGTACCAATGCCTCATATAAAGAAGCGTTTAAGTCTTTGTATTCTACTCTAAATCCTTTCTCTCCTTTGATTTTTGTTTGCCAATCAGCGAACATACCACTAAATATGTTTACTGCGTGGTATTCCTTTGTAGCGGTGTTATCTACGGGTTTTTTAGACCATACGTTATTTATACAAGCATCGGCTTGTGCTTGAACATTAGCTATTGGTGTTTGAATATTTAAGTCCTTTCCGATTACTTGGATAGTTCCGAATCCGAAGATGTGAATTGTGTTAAATTTTGACATTGTTTATTTTTGATAAAGTTAAAGAATTAATTTATATTTTAAGGTACTATCTCTAATATTGTTCCATTTCTCCAAACCGACCCCGTAGGTAATCCCGAAGCACTTGTAGGGATGTTCATAATAGATAGATTGTTTACGAAAGTAGCACAAACCCTATCGGCAGTTATATTAGAGCCGACTATCATAGAATAATCACAAGAATTTATATTATTCCCACCACCTAAAATTGCTGAATAACCTCCATTTGTAGTATTGCAATATCCTCCACCTACGATTGAATATGTAGCACTTGCAGTGTTACTTACCCCTCCACCGATTGTAGAATAATCACAACTCGCAATGTTTCCTTTACCACCACCTACTCTTGAATATGCAGCACTCGCAGTGTTAGTACCACCCGCACCTACACTTGACTGATATCCACTTGCAGTATTACTTACCCCTCCACCTATTGTTCCATATTGACCACTCGCAGTGTTACTACTACCTCCTCCTATTGTATTGCCACCAAATGTTGCAGTATTGTTTCCACCACCACCGATTGTAGTATAATTACCACAATTAAAATTACTCTTACCTCCACCTATAACACTATAATATCCACTCGCAGTGTTATTATAACCCCCACTAATCGTTGAGCCATTAGTAATAGCATAACCCGAATTAGTTACAATAGCATTATTAAATCCACCACTAATTGTTGAATTAATAGCATTTATTGTATTCTCTCGCCCACCACCTATAAATGATTGTTTACCATCTACAAGTTGACTTATTATTAATGTTACATTATCAGTAGGAGTAACACCACCAAACAAGCTACCATCAAAAGTTAGAATAGCACCATTTGTATAGTCTTGCCCACCATTTGTAACAAGTACACTATTTAAAACATTTCCACTATAAGTAAAAGTAAATTCAGCACCACTCCCTTTTCCATCGCTTATATAAGTAGGAGCAACATTCGTATATACGCTATCTACTCCATAGGAACTTGATGATGTAGTAACTGAATATATTGATTTATTTATTATTTTATTTCTATCTCCTCCACCTATTGTAGATGATTTACCATTTGAATCATTACGATACCCTCCACCGATTGTTGTATATACAGAGTTGGTGCAATTATTAAGACCACCACCTATCGTTGAATATGCTTTGTCGGGAGCAGTACAAGCCTTATTTCCAAATCCACCACCTATTGTTTGATAGCCACCACTTGCGGTGTTGTTTCGACCTCCACTTATTGTAGATTTTTGAGAAGTATAAACGCTATCAATATTCAAAACAACATTATCAGTAGGAAATACTCCACCAAATTGGTCGCCACTTATTGTTATCGTTCCTCCATTTTGATAATCTTGACCAATATTAGTTATTTCTAATTGAGTGATTACATTTGATACAAAGGATATTGTAAGACTTGCACCACTACCATTACCACTACTTGTATAACTTTGAATAACATTATAAGTACCATCGGCAATAGTTCCACTAAAGCTATTTAAAGAAACTTCGTTTAACCCTTGACTGATTATTCTATTACTAACACCACCACTAATTGTATTGTGGTCACCATTTAATTCTTGATTTTCTCCTCCACCTATTGTGTTTAAACATCCACCAAGAATAATATGCTTTTCTCCTCCACCTATTACCGATGAAGAAGTAGAACTACATATTTTATTACCTCGTCCCGATATTATTGATGCACACCCATAGTTTATATTAGCACGACCCCCATTAATTGTTGAATTAGAAGAATCATTAACATCAGCAATAATTATGGTAACATCATCTACACCCGAAGTACCCCCAAATAAGCTACCATCAAAAAGCAATGTATCTCCACCTATATAATCAATACCTCTATCTTGTATGGTTACATTGACAAGACTTCCTCCACTAAATGCAAACTGAAAAGTAGCATTAACACCAAACCCACTACTCGTTGAAGTCGGAGAAATATTACTATAAATACCATCAGCTATTGCATAAGAGCCACCATAAGATGTATTTAAAATAGCACCTACATATATATTATTACTATATCCTCCACTAATTGTGGCATAGCTGCCACTCGTAGTATTGCAATATCCACCACTTATTGTTGAATAATTACAACTCGCAGTGTTTCCTTTACCACCACCTATTGTAGTATAATCACAACTCGCAGTGTTTCCTTTACCACCACCTACGCTTGAAATATATCCACTCGCAGTATTGATATATCCTCCACTTATTGTTGAATAAGAACCACTTGCAGTGTTGGTATCTCCTCCTCCTACAAATGAGGCATATCCACTTGAAATATTATTACGACCTCCACTAATTGTGCTTAAAATATATGTGGCACTATTAGATACACCACCACCTAAAAATGAATAACATCCACTTGCAGTATTGCAATAACCTCCACTAATTGTAGAAATGCAACCACTTGCATTATTGCAATAACCTCCACTAATTGTAGAATAATCCCCACTTGAAGTATTTGTTTTACCACCACCAATAAAAGAATATATACCACTTGCAGTATTAAATCGACCTCCGACAACTGATGAATTGTCTCCACAAACTACATTTTGTCTGCCATTACCTATAAATGAATAACCCGATGAGATTGTATTTGAACATCCACTAACTATTGATGAGGTTCGGTCATATAAGTTACTTATGGTATTTTGATGACCTCCACCTACGAATGAATATAAACCACTCGCAGTATTTGAAACACCACCACTTATTGTAGATATATAACCACTTGCACTATTATTAACCCCACCACCTATTGTAGTATATGAAGAACTTGCAGTATTATTACCCCCGCCACCTATTGTAGAACAAGCACCACTTGCAGTGTTACTACGACCACCACCGATAGTAGAGTTACCATTACTCGCAGTATTGCAATAACCTCCACTAATTGTGGCATAGCTTCCACTCGCACAATTAAATTGTCCACCTAATGAAGCAGAGTATGGAGCAGTCGCTGCGTTTCCTACCAAACAACGATAAGTCGAACAAGTACCCGAACCAAGTACCTCTACACCACTACAACCACCACCTCCACCCGAAGAGCCTCCACCAAAAAATCCCGATTGTCTTGTTCCAAAATTTGACATATAATTATTTTTTATCCTACATTAAATATATTTACATTCACAGATGGCGATAAAGGTCTTGATGGATTACTTCCCGCAGCAGTTGAGAGAAGTTTCATACCCGTTGCTTGTGACCACCAATAAAACCTAAGAGATTGACCC
>Ga0114969_10004393_pt1 | contig 11142 bp, 2 predicted proteins | sample M_130807_MF_Meta_FD_87316 | JGI IMG/M metagenome (GOLD analysis project Ga0114969, IMG submission 87316) | Freshwater microbial communities from Lake Montjoie, Canada to study carbon cycling - M_130807_MF_MetaG | ecosystem: Environmental > Aquatic > Freshwater > Lake | place: Lake Montjoie...
GTAGATCCTAATGATATAGATGTTTCACAAAATATTTTAGATCACACAGGTAGTGGACAAAAATCTTTATTATATAACGCATTATACATTAACAAATATAGTCCAAAACTAGACATACCATCAACAACTGGTTTAAAGAAATTATTAAAAGAAAAATTAGGTGCGGGACAAGCTCCGGCAACACAAAATTATTTAACTTATAAAGAACCAGTAAATACAGGAACAACAAGGTCTACATCTTTTATAAATAACCTTAACTCAAAAATCAAAAATCTTTTAACAACAGATAACGGAAACAAACCAAATCACCCAAAAGACGACACTCAACCAAGTACAAAATTAAGTGATAATCAAGGTGGATTCTACGGTAAATTTGAACCCTTCAACTCAGTTGGTCATAATACATTGAGTGAATTAGGTAATTTTAACGGTGATGTACCTATCTATGAAGATAAAGAACAGGGTAATTTCCCTGGGTTAACAACATATAATGGTACGGTTGTAGAACAACTAGGTGTTATAAATCAAGGAGCAACAACAGAAAGATTTGATTGGAGAATAAACCCTGATGGTAATACATTTAAAAGAGGTATTTTAAAATATACACAACAATTAGTAAATGATTCTAGATTAGGTTCTGCCGCTGGATATATAGGGTATTTTGATACAAGGGGTAAAGAACAAGGGGCTATAGATCCTACTTTAGCACACCAAAGAGCAGGGTATCAACAAGTCCATCAAACAGGGGCTCAAACGCCTAACCAACCACCTACTAGACCATCAAAAGGTAATACAACAAGAAATTATGGTTTTCAAGATGGTGATGGTGGTGATTATTATTGTCGTTCTTGGTCTTCTAGTAGAAAATACCATACTTTTGATGACCTTATTAGAAGTGGGACTAATTGGTGGTTAGGTAATCACTCTGAGTGGGATGCTAAAAAAACTACGACATTATCAGGTGGATTAGGAACACACGAACCAACTGGGATGCCTAAAATAGCTTGGGACGCTAGTGATTCGGAATATTGGAATAAAAACGATTACGCTAAAAATACTTTTAAGGCTTACACGTCTAGTGCAACACTTAAAGGTGTTTTAGTACCTTATATGTTATCTATTGAAAATTTAGCGTGGAAAGACGCACCACAAATAATCCATCTACCCCCTTGTGAGGTTGGACCTAATGGTGGAAGAATTATGTGGTTTCCACCTTATGACATAAACTTTACTGATAGTAGTTCTGTAAGTTGGGATACAACAAGTTTTATTGGTAGAGGTGAACCCATATATACCTACAATCATACCGAAAGGTCTGGAACATTAGATTTTACAATTGTTGTGGATCATCCGGCTGTTTTAAATAATATAAAAGAAAAATTTAGAAATAATATACAAAATGCTGATGAGGCTATTCATTCATTTTTTGCTGGTTGTGACGAAGATACTATTAAAGAAATTTTTAAAGATGTCATACCACCATCAGTAAAAGACGCTCCACCTGTACAAGATAATAATAACTCAACTGCAAACACAAACCCAAATCAGTCACCAACAAAAACTGAAACAATAAAACCTAAAGAAATATCTCCACCACCAAAAAACGGTATAAAAATATTTTTCGAAAATTCTTATAGTAGTAAAAACACTATTGGTAGAGTTGTAGATATCACAGAATATGAGGTTACAAGCCCAAGTACAGATACGGTAAATCTAAATAGTTGGAACACTGATGGGACAACTTATACTTGTGGTCCGGCTGGTAGTAATAGTTATGAATATTTAAATAAAGGTAAACAGGCTGATTTAGAAGAATTGGCTAAATTTTTAGTAACAGAAGACGGTAAAAACCATCTAATAAATATTGATAGTTATACATCACCAGCTAATAAAGAAGTTCCGAAATATAATACGATTTTAGCCACTGATAGAGCTAAAAGTTTACAAAAGTATTTATATGATTTAATGGTGGTAGCGGAACAGGCTCAAGGTGGACCACCTTATCTATCAGGAGATAAAACAAACCCACAATACGATTCTGAAGATAAATTATTAGATTCTACTGATAGATGGAAAAGAACACCAAAAGCTGGTGATGGTGAACCAGACAATAAATGTTCAACTTATATAACATTTAACGGTGCTAAAAGATGTGACCCAGGTAATCCTTGTTCAGACCTTACATCTGGACAGTCAAATTCAAAAACAGCTAAAAAGTTTCGTTTTGCACAAGTTAATTTAGAAGTTAATACAACACAACAAGTTAAACTTTTAAGTCAAGTTAAAGCTAAAGATACTAAAGCTGATGAAACAAAAAAGGCTGAAGACCAAACGGCTCTTAATCCACCAGTTACAAAGCTAGACCCAAAAATCGCTGAAGTTATAACTAATGGTTATATAAATGAATGTGATTATTTTGAGGCGATGAAAAGAGACCAACCATTTGTGTACACATCATTAGCTGAAAAAATAAAATATTTTCACCCAGCTTTTCACGCTATTACACCTGAAGGATTTAATAGTAGATTAACTTTTTTACAACAGTGTACTAGACAAGGGCCACAACTTATAGACCCAAATCAACCACAGAATATGGTGTTTGGTAGACCACCTATATGTGTTTTAAGAATAGGTGATTTTTATCACACAAAAATAGTTATAGACAGTATGAATTTAACTTACGACCCTATGCAGTGGGATTTAAATCCCGAAGGTATTGGTGTACAACCAATGATAGCCAAGGTTAGTCTAGGATTTAAATTTATTGGCGGTAGTTCATTAGGTGGACCAATATCACAATTACAGAACGCTGTATCATATAACTTTTTTGCCAATACGAGTGTGTACAAACCGGCTAAAGTATTAACAGATGCTATAGATACTAGAAATAAATTTATATATGGAGCGTTTTCATCACCTGAAGACCAAACTGAATCAATGAAAGAGGTGACAGATAGTTATGACGCTATGGTTAAGGGTGCAAAAGCAGACGCAGAACTCAAAGCTAATGAAGAAAAAAAGGCTAAAGAAGAGGTAGAAACAGCTAAAGCAATTAAAGAAGCAGAGGATAAAGCTAAACTAGAAGCAGCACAAAAAACAACCGCTAATACGGCACCGGCAAGTGATGTAGGACCAGTAAAACCAGCAACAGGTACACCTGCACAAGAAATAAAAAACGGTACCATAGTTTTTGATACTAAAGGTGCTGCCACAGTGACGGATATTAATTTTAAAACAGAAAAAGGAAAACCTTTCCCAGTACAGTTTGATTTAACAAATAAAGGTACTGTACCTATTATAATAACTGAAATGAGTACCAGCAGTTGTATCGTTGACGGTTGTGGTGGTATTGTTTTTTCAAAAGCACTATTATCACCAAATAAAACAATGACTGTTAAGTTTACTCACCGCGCAGAAACTTTATTGTCAGAGAAATCAATAAAAATAAACTACGGTTATAACAGTGCTGGATTAGAAACTAGTATAAAAGTAAAAATAACACCTAAATAAAAATATGGCAAAACAATATTACGATAGGTATAACGATTTTAGAATCAACAACCAAATTAAGTGCTTACCATTTATTAAAATACCTTATAGAAATACAGATATTTTAATTGGGTATAAAAACAGGACCAGACTTGACATTGTTTCAAACACGTATTATGGTACGCCATACTACGGCTGGTTAATTATGTTAGCAAACCCACAATATGGTGGATTGGAATTTGATATCCCTGATGAAACAACAATTAGAATTCCTTTTCCATTAATTAATGCTTTACAAGACTACCAACAGGCTGTAGATAATTATAATGTTTTATATAAAATAGATAGTTAATGTATACGCGAAGTGAATTTAATCCAAGAATAATAAGTGAAGAACAAAATGTTAGATTTTTAGATCCTAACCCTTTAGGTGAGATAGTACCACATGAAGATTTATTTATTTATGTTAGTTTAAAAGCTAAAACAAAAAGTAAAACTTTATTAGAACAAAATGCTAACGACAAAATAAATTTATCTGAAATGATAAGTAACGGTGTTGATTTAATAACACCTAGTAGAACTGTAGAAGTTGTTTCTGGAAAAGGGTTATTCAAACCTAAATTAGAATTAACAACTGATTGGACAGAGATAGGTGCTTTTAAAAGCCCAAATAACAAAATACATAAAGATTTTGAAGGTTTTGGTATTACAAATGTAGATATTGAAATTAAAAGCCAAACATCACCTAAAGTTACTATAGATTTTATAGATGTTCGTGGGGCAACTTTATTTGAACAAGGTTCTTGTTCACCTTACGGATTGTTTTTTAACATGCCTTATCCAGTCTTTGAACTTACAGTTAAGGGATATTACGGTAAAGCGGTAAGTTATTATTTAAATTTAGTAAAATTCAATTCAAAGTTTAATTCTGAAACAGGTAATATGGAGTGTAGGGCTGAATTTATTGGGTACAGCTTTGCTTTCTTATCAGATACAATTGTTAGTTACGTACAAGCCTCACAAAATTTAAAAGAATCAGATTATAAACCACAACAAATATTAGAACAAAAATATAAAGAAACAACAGATTTTTATAATCGTGGTTCTGAAGAACCTGTTGTAACAACTGCTTGGTGCGGCAATCCAAGAGCAAAAGGAACTGGTACGGCAGACGGAAACCCAAAATGTACAACAATTTTAGATTTATTAGACTCTTTAAAGTTATTTGATACAGTAGATAAACCAGAAATTATATCTTCACCAGAATATAAACAACTACAAGAATTAATACTATTAGAAGCTGATTATTTAACATATAGGGTCAACGTACAAGATTTAATCAATAAGTTAAATGACGTTGGTGAATTAGAAATTACAAAGTCAACAAGCCCTGGTAGAAATAATGGTAGTCAATTAAGATATGTTGACAGATCAACAGGCCCAAGCATTACAGGAAGTACAGCCAACTATGGTTCCGCAGAAGTTAAGTTATCAGTCAATGGTGGGATTTTACATACATATTTTAATAAAGAAAGTGGTACTTTATTAGGTAACATAAGATTGATAATGTCTAGAAAACTACCAACAGCCAATGGTGATATATATGCTAATAATTTAGACCCAAAGTTATTTTGTTTATTAGACCCTCAAAGTAGTGCTTCACAATTTAGTACAGATGCAGAAACATTACCACATAAATTATATGATGGTCTTACAGCAGATGGTACGCCTTTAAATGATTTACCTTGGCAAGTAGGTATGTTAGATGTTAGATTAGGGTACCAAAATGTAAAAGATAGAGCAACATTAAATGTAGACGTTGGGTATTTTATAGATTTAGGTTATATATTAGACGATATAGATAGAGAGTTAGATTTATTGAACGGGCCAAAAGGTATTTTAACTAAAATGAGAAGAGAGGTGTTAGATGCAATAAACAACCTAGTTGCTGATAAAATAGGATTTAACCCAACTATTAGAAATATTTTTACAGTTCTTTTATGTAATACAGATGCTTTTATGGAAATTCTTAAAAATGTCGCTATAAAAGCTGAAGAATACCATGACAATGAAATTAAAAATAAAACTTTAGACGTAGAAAGTGGTACTAATACAAATGAAGGTATTTTATCTGGTAAACATAAAATTTACCCATGGCCAACTTATATGAGGTCTACTTATAACGCGAAAAAAGGTAACGGTGGTTCACAAGGAACTAAAGAAGTTTATCCAGGTTATAAATATCCATCATGGCCTGAATGTAGATTTGTTGAAGATTTTATTAAAGCATTTTTAAAGTTTAAAGACGATGTAGATAATTTAAATGGTAATACAGATGGTAAACCTGGATTTGATAATTATATCCCAATCAACCCTTTAGAATCTAGATTGTGGTATGATGAAACACCTATTAAATATAAAGATGTTATTGGGGCCTCTGATGACATGTATACTGTAATAGGAGAAAGAATGTTTATAACTTTAGACCACTCATATTTTAACCCTGTTAGATTACAAGACGATTCCTTAACAATACCCAAAATAGGTGTTGGAATTTGGAATCCTATTATTGGTGGTGGTACAGGTAACTTGGTAGAAAAATCTGGTCAAATAGATGCTTGGAATTTACTAAATACGTTAGATAATACAAGTCAAGTTCAAGGTTTATTAACCGAACCTGTATCAGAATTTATTGCTAAAATTAAAACATCATTGTCTGCCGCAGCTACTAAAGGAGGAGGGAATTATCAAGAAGGTGTTGTTGCTAGTACTATAACCAATTTAACACCAGCAGGTTCAAATCCTTTACCAACCGATAATAATGGTACTAAGGTCACATCTAATTTTGGTTTTACACCTACAGATAAATATTATGTTTTTAAAACAACAAAAGATGGTATTGTACTTAAAAAAAGTAATCAAGGGGATGTTTTAATTAATGATAACGCTTCCACAATGGGTGTATCTAATTTGATAAAAATAATACCAGAATCTGAAATAGGTACATATAAATCAATTAATCTAACTACAGACGATTTTAAAACTGTTAGAACCAAATGGTCTGGTGAATTAACACAGTCAATATCAGATATTAATTTTAAAAACTCCGAATTCACCAAAGAACCTAAAGACTTAGTGGTTATAAATGAAACCCAAAATCTTATATCGTTTGATAAACCACAACTTTATTCAACATTAGCTATGACATTTGGGGCAGGATACGGTGGTGATGATTTCGCTTTTAATAATTGGTGGGACGGTGATTTTAATAGTTCTGGTGGTGTCGGTGGTAACATTGTATCGAATATGGGTATGATAACTTTTTGGGACAATCGTGGTGTATCTGAAAATACAACAATTAATACCATAAATTTTTTATACACAGGTGGAGCCACAAACCAGGGAAATCAAGATATATATACAACAGATTTTTTTACAGAATATTATGATACCGGTACTGGTAGGTGGAAAGAAATAAAAGTTGAGGCAAACGTTACTGCTGGTTCTGACCAATCTGTTATACCATCAGGACAAGCTGACACCCTCACAGAAGGTGGGATGATAACACCATTAGTTACAACACCAATGTGGTTGGATAATGTTAATACGTTTAGACTACTAACCAATGGTCCACAATTAGATCCTTTAATACAAAATCGTAATTTAGCTTATTTATTTTTACATAGTTTAAAAATGTCGCCATTAGTATCTAGATTAATTACAGATGATGGTTACTTATATTCTAAAGGTAAACAAAAAGTAGAACAAGGAGGACCAAGTTCCATATGGTCATTAAAGGCTTTTAATACAGTTGGTGGTATAGCCAAAGTACCAAAAGCTTGGTTATTAACATTAGGTGCACAACTTTGGAGATGGCGAGAATTTGTCGGTGTTGACACTAACGGAAAATGGGTTACACCATTAAATGGAGAAACACCTAAAGGTAATGATCCTTTAGTCCAACCAGGTTATAATTCTATTGACAATGACACTAAGGGTCGTAATAATAACGGTAAGACTATTGAATTTAGAGAAAATATTAAACCTTATTTAAAATCTATTTATGGTAGCGGGGGGTATAATGCAAATATACCACAATCGGTATTCGGTTCAAATTACCAATCAAGACAACCAAGTATATCTTTTCCTAATAAAATAGGAAAACAAGATGGGGATGGTTATTATTATTCATTCCGTTATTATAACATTTATAAAGATAGGGTTGGACTTATAGGTGGTAAAGACAGTGGTGGTGGTTATTTACTGGATGTCACAGCCTCAGATGAGGTTAATAATTATAGTTGGCCACAAACATATATAGCACCACACCATATACCGTATATCGTATCAGAAGTGTTTAATGACCCCAATAACGGAGGAGGATCAGATTTTGTTTTTTTAACTAATAGTTTTATAGGTAAACAAGATTACCAAACAATAATGCCACAAACTACTGGTGGTAATAATTATAACGAAGAAGATGGTAATAACAATGAAGGGTTAACACATAGATCAAAATTTGAAGACGGTAATTTAGGTGGTATAATACAATATTTACCGGATTCTGTAAAAAACGAAATAGTTAGATATTTTGAAGAATGGACAGTTGTAGGCGGTGATTTTGAAAAATTATTACCAACCATAGATCCAATAAATTTTCCGTTAAATACAAGAGAAAAATTAACATCAACATACGGATATCAAAAAGGTAAAGATTCTCCATCGGCCGTTCTTGGTGGGGATGGTAGTCTTGCTAATAGAGATCAACAATCATCATTATGCTTAAAAACAGAAAGTAATGATTTAAAAGATTTATTAACAAGTTCTTATTATATATTAAATTCAACACCTAAAATTTGGTACGGTATTAACTCACCACAAAAACCTAATGGATTTGTTGTTTCTGAAACAGACTTTGATAAATATTTAACAAGTTTTCATACGACATTTAAGGCTAACAAACAAAAAAGGATTGAAGAATTAGATAAAGAAAAAAATGTCCAAAAAGATGCTGGTTTATCTGGTACGGTATTAGATGATGAAGATACAAAGTTGGGTTTATATAGAACGTTTAAATCTTTAAACGATAAATGGATTTCAGCGTCAGAAAAGGGTAATTTATTTTTTAATTTAACACATAATGCTTACGGTAACACTTGTGGACAAGGTGTTAATGGAGCTTCTGGTGGTGTAAAATCTACCCTGGCCTCACATTTTCAATATGTTAATAGGGTTATGGGTGATATTGGTGATTTAGCCGTTATCGATATAACTAGATTAAATGAATTAAGAGATAATCTTAAAATATCACTGTACCAATACCTTACAGATTTATTAGTAGAAAATGAATACCTATTCTTTCCATTACCAGCTTATGTTAATTTAACAGGAAGTGGGGTTGTGGCGGGTGATTTAGAAGATATGTTTAGACCATCCTTATTAGACATTAAAGATATAAGTTGTGGACCATTATTTTTATCAATGTATGTAGGTGGAGCTTCTAGACAATTAAAATATAAACCATCAGCTAATTGCCCAATAGATTTAAAAACACTTGAAAATATTGCTGATGACGGATTTAGTTTTAGTGACATTAACAGACCTGATGAAATAGCTAATCCTAAAAGTGTTGGTAGTGACGGTTACACAGCATTTAAGGTTTTATACGGAATTGAAAATCAAAACCATTTTAAAAACATACAATTAGACCAATCAGAATTTAGTGAGACTGCCGAATCCTTATTGGTTATTGATAAATTATCACAACAGGACGGTAACGACCAATCAACAAAAGGTCAAAACTTAAATTCAGTATATCTAACTCGTTCATATTCTTGTACAATTGAATCATTAGGTAATATGATGATTCAACCAATGACTTATTTTGATTTGGCGGGAGTACCAATGTTTAGTGGAGCGTATCTAATAACTGAGGTTAAACACAACTTTAAACCAAATAATTCTTCAACAACTTTTAAAGGTGTAAGACAACCTAGAGCTACTGTACCTATTGTAACAGATGCGGCTATAGCAATGAATCTTAATTTTAAGGGTACAAAAGCTGGTAGTGGTAAATCTATAAATTCCATATCTGGAGCTGGAGGTGGTGGCGGTAGTAGTTCAGGGTTACAATTAGCTGGGATAGCCTCAGTACCTATAACTTATAATGGTATACCTGCACAACAAGCAAGTCCATTATTAACTACTAATCCAGTCAAACCGTTTAAAACATCTTCTGGTAACCCAGAATGGATTACATTACATTGGGCCGCTGGGTATACATATACAAGTGAATATAATTCATTAAAGGCTGATGGGTTAGCTTACCATTTGTCAGCTGGTGAAGATGGTGTACTATATCAGTTACATAGTTTAGATAACGTAGCTTACCACGCTGGTTGTTTTAGAGGAAGCCCTAGTGTTGAAGTTCCTGGACCTTGTAAATCAATGAATTCACAATCAATAGGTATATCATATATTGGTGGTGTGGAAGACGGTACCACCCATGGATACCAAAGAACTTGGGCTGAATGGCAAACAGAAGATTTAAATTATGATAAATTAGGTAAATGTGTTGGTGGTGGTAAATTTGAAAGTCAGTGTAAAAAAACAACATATAAATCTAAAAAACAATGGGAGGCAATTATCAACGCTATTTTAATTGCAAAAGCACACCACCCAACTATTAAAGGTATAACATCACACCATTTAGTTATGTACGATAAATCTGACGTTGGTGATAATTTTCCTTGGGTTGAATTATTTAAAGAAATTAAAAAAAGATCCGGTTGGGAACCAATATTTGGTGATAGATGGTATGATGATAGTGGAAATTCTGCTGGATTATTAGTTAAAGAATTTGGAAAAAGTTCTGTAAGTGCTGCCGTTGTTGCGTCAACAGACGTTCAAGCATTAACGGAATACACAACATCAAGAGGATTAGGAAACCCTAACTTTAATATGCAAGAAATTTATACGTATTTAAACAGTAAAATAAGTAATAAAAATCTTGTTTTAGGTATTATGGGTAATATGCAAGAGGAATCTGGTGTTGGTATAAATAATAACGCCGCAGGTGACGGACCAAAAGCTAATGGTGTTGGGTTACCTAATGGTAACGGTAAATATTATTGTAGTTGGGGATATACACAATTAAATGTTTGTGGTGGTGGTGGTATTGGTTTTTTGAAAGCAAACGGTTTAGAAAACGCTTCAGAAACAGAAAAATTATCAGCTTTAACAAATCCGTCAAAACACCTAGATTATGTTATTGATTGGACAAAAACAAATTTTGGTAATGGAAGTTTACCAGTAACAACAACTGATACACCAGAAAATTGGGCTAAAAAATTTGGTAAAGAATATGAGAGATGTACAGGTTGTCAAGACGACTCTAACGGTCAATTAACAAAAAGAGCTAACAACGCAACTAAATTAGCTGGAATGACATGGTCTTAAAATAACATTTCTTTTATGGTTTTAATTTATTACTATTAATAAATGAGTATTGTAGGAAATATTGTTACAAACAATGGTATAACAGGTATACCTAATGGTTTTAATATTTTAAGTATTGAAGAATATTTAAAAATTAAAGACAATACTTTGCCCACATTAATCATTGGGTGGGAAGAAACCAAAACAAACATTCCA
>Ga0114969_10004395_pt1 | contig 11141 bp, 11 predicted proteins | sample M_130807_MF_Meta_FD_87316 | JGI IMG/M metagenome (GOLD analysis project Ga0114969, IMG submission 87316) | Freshwater microbial communities from Lake Montjoie, Canada to study carbon cycling - M_130807_MF_MetaG | ecosystem: Environmental > Aquatic > Freshwater > Lake | place: Lake Montjoie...
ATGGAACCCAAGGTGTTGCTGTTCGATGAGCCAACCGCCGCGCTGGATCCGGAAATCACCGCCCAGATTGTCAGCATCATTCGCGAACTGGCCGGTACCGGTATCACTCAGGTGATTGTCACCCACGAAGTTGAAGTCGCGCGTAAAACCGCCAGCCGTGTGGTGTATATGGAAAATGGTCATATCGTGGAACAAGGCGATGCCAGCCACTTTGCGCAGCCGCAAACCGCTGAATTTGCCAACTACTTATCACACTAATAAATTGATTTGCTGTTTTTAGGGGAGTTTGCGATGAAAAAATTCATCATTGCCGCCGTTATGGCTGGCATCAGTGTTTCCGCCTCTGCGGCCGAAACCGTCCGTTTTGCTATGGAGGCTTCCTATCCTCCGTTCGAATCTATCGGTGCGGACAATAAAATCCAGGGCTTTGATGTCGATCTGGCTAATGCCTTGTGTAAAGAGATTCAGGCCGACTGTAGCTTCACCAACCAGGCCTTTGACAGCCTGATCCCCAGCCTGAAGTTCAAGCGCTTCGATGCGGTAATATCTGGGATGGATATCACCCCTGAGCGTGAAAAGCAGGTGCTGTTCACCCAACCTTACTATGCCAACTCGGCGTTGTTCATCGTCCAGAAAGGCAAAGTGGCCGACGCAGCTGCGCTGAAAGGCAAACGCGTTGGCGTGCAAAACGGCACCACTCACCAGAAATACCTGACCGACAAGCATCCGGAAATCACCACCGTGCCTTATGACAGCTATCAGAACGCCATTCTGGATCTGAAAAATGGCCGTGTTGATGCCGTATTCGGTGATAGCGCCGTGGTGAACGATTGGCTGAAGCAGAACGCGGAGTTGGCTACCCTGGGTGACAAAGTGACGGACAAAGGTTACTTCGGCACTGGGCTGGGCATCGCCGTACGCCTGCAAAATACCGAACTGCAGGGCAAATTCAACGCCGCCCTGGACAAAATCAAACAGGATGGGACTTACGAAACCATCTACAAAAAATGGTTCCAGCAGTAATCATCATCCATGAATGAAATCCAACCTTTAGCAAGCGCCGCCGGGATGACCGTCGGCCTTGCCGTTTGTGCCCTGGCCCTCGGGCTGATCCTAGCGATGCTGTTTGCCGTCTGGGAGTCATCACGCTGGAAAGTGGTCAGTTGGCTCGGCACCGCCTGGGTGACCCTGCTGCGCGGCCTGCCGGAAATTCTGGTAGTGCTGTTCATCTATTTCGGTTCATCGCAGCTGTTACTGATGCTGTCGGATGGCTTTACCCTGAATTTTGGTCTGTTCCAGTGGCCGGTTCAGTTGGCTATCGATAACTTCGACGTCAGCCCGTTCCTGTGCGGCGTGATCGCCCTAGCCCTGCTCTATTCGGCCTATGCCTCACAAACGCTGCGTGGCGCGCTGAAAGCGGTACCACAGGGCCAATGGGAGTCCGGCCAGGCGCTGGGCCTGGGGAAAGCGGCGATCTTCTTCCGCCTGATCATGCCGCAGATGTGGCGTCACGCGTTGCCTGGATTAGGCAACCAATGGTTGGTGTTGTTGAAGGATACCGCGCTGGTATCGCTGATCAGCGTCAATGATTTGATGCTGCAAACCAAGAGTATCGCCACCCGTACTCAGGAGCCGTTTACCTGGTATGTGATCGCAGCGGCGATCTATTTGGTCGTCACCCTGCTCAGCCAGTACATCCTCAAACGGATCGAACTCCGTACGACACGTTTTGAACGGGGGCCATCCTGATGCTTGAGTTCTTACCCGAGATCCTCAAAGGGCTGCACACCAGCCTGACGCTGACCATTGTGGCGCTGTTTGTTGCTCTGCTGTTGTCGCTGCTGCTGACGGTGATCCTGACGCTGAAAACGCCGGTGCTCACCCCATTGGTGAAGATCTACATTACGTTGTTCACCGGTACTCCGTTGCTGGTGCAGATCTTCCTGATCTACTACGGCCCAGGCCAGTTCCCGGCGATCCGCGAATATCCATGGCTGTGGAGCCTGCTTTCACAACCCTGGCTGTGTGCGATGATCGCGCTGGCACTGAACAGCGCGGCCTATACCACCCTGCTGTTCCACGGTGCGGTGCGCGCTATCCCGGCAGGCCAATGGCAGTCTTGCGAAGCGCTGGGTATGTCACGCAAGCAGACGCTGCGGATTCTGCTGCCATTTGCCTTCAAGCGTGCGCTGTCGTCATATTCCAACGAAGTGGTGTTGGTATTCAAAAGTACCTCGCTGGCTTATACCATTACGCTGATGGAAGTGATGGGCTACAGCCAACTGATGTATGGCCGCACTTATGATGTGATGGTGTTCGGCGCCGCCGGTATCGTTTACCTGTGCGTCAACGGTTTGCTGACGTTGCTGATGCGCCTGATTGAACGCCGCGCACTGGCATTTGAACGCCGCAACTGATCCTACTCTGCTCTATCCAGCCCTGCTCAATGCGGGGCTTTTTTATACGCGAAATTAAATTTTAAGTCATTTAAATTGCATATAAATTCATTAAATGACATATTTATCAGCATAGCCATCCAAAATACCGCCAGGTAAAAACCAATGATGGCGCGATAAAAACCATTTCTGACAGGAGTTTTACACATGAAAAAGCTATTGCTTGCCGCCACGATGCTGGCCGGGATCGCCTTTAACGCCAGCGCTGCGGATACCATCCGTTTTGCCTCTTCGGCCACCTATCCGCCGTTCGAATCTCTGGATGCCAGTAACCAGATCGTCGGTTTTGATATCGATCTGGCCAAGGCGCTGTGTAAACAGATGCAAGCTGAATGCACCTTTACCAACCATGCATTTGATAGCCTGATCGCCGCGCTGAAATTCAAAAAATACGATGCGGTAATTTCTGGGATGGACATCACGCCAGAGCGCAGCAAGCAGGTTTCTTTCACTCAGCCGTACTATGCCAACTCGGCGATCGTGATCGCCGAAAAAGGAAAATTCAACTCGCTGGCCGATTTGAAAGGCAAAAAGGTCGGGATGGAGAACGGTACTACTCATCAGAAATACATGCAGGATAGACATCCTGATATCAATACCGTCTCTTATGACAGCTACCAGAATGCCGTTCTGGAGCTGAAAAACGGCCGTATCGATGGCGTATTCGGTGATACTGCGGTGGTCAACCAGTGGCTGAAGACGAGCCCGACTCTGGCACCGGTGGGTGAGCATGTCACCGACGCCGCCTACTTTGGCACCGGGTTAGGGATTGCTGTGCGTCCAGATAATCAGGCGCTGTTGGCCAAACTGAATACCGCTCTGGAAGCCATCAAGGCAGACGGCACCTACAAAGCGATCAACGATAAGTGGTTCCCACAGTAAAGCTATCGCGTTGAATAGCAAAGGGTCAGGCCATGCAAAACCTGGCCTTTGTTACTTGCGCACCAGCAGTGCCAACACTTCATAATGTGCTGTATGTGGGAACATATCGAACAGTTGCACACGCTCAATACGGTAATCTACTAACATCGCGATATCTTTCGCCATGCTCTGCGCATTACAGCTCGAATAGAGAATGTACCCCGGCGCCATGCGGTTGAGATAATCACACAGGTCTTTACCAATCCCCCGGCGCGGTGGGTTAACCACCACCAGTTCAGGAACGCTGCCTTCTGCGGTAGCGAAACGAGTCGAATCCAGCGCCTGGAAATCAACCTGCTGCAAACCCAGCGTTTGTGCCGATTGCCTGGCACAGGCGATGGCCTCGGCGCTGATCTCGATACCGGTCAGGCGTGTTTGCGGCAGCGCGCAGTGCAAGCCAAAACCGCCCACGCCGCAAAACAGATCCCACATGCTGCTAATATCCAAAGCATGCACCCAATCGCGCGCGGTCGCGTACAGGCGGCTGGCAACCTGCGGGTTAGTCTGGAAAAAACTCTGTGGGCGAATATACAGCGGTATCTGATTGAACTGCTCTTCCAACGCTTGCTGTTCGGTCAGCGGGATTTCGCATTCCCCCTCCATGATCGCCATATGCACTGGCTGAATATTGGCGGAGATGACCTGCAACTGCGGTAACTGCTGCTGTAACCAAGGCAAAGCAGCACGCAGCTGCGCCAGCTTGCTCTCTGAACGCAGCACAAAGCGCAGCATCATGCCGCCATTACAGGTGCTTTCGGTCAACAGTAAAAATTTCAGCTCACCGCGCTTACGCCCCACGTTGTAGGGCGTTAACCCAGCACGGGCAATAAAGCTTTTTAATAGGCTAAATACCGGTGCAAAACTGGCGGGATAGAGCGGGCAGGCGCACAAATCAACCGGCGAGCCATCACGGTGCAACATCCCCAACAGCGGGCGTTCAACGCTGCCGCTGACCACCATTTTCGCCTTGTTGCGAAATGCACTTTGCTCACCGGCAACCGGCTCCAGCCACTCCGCAACCGGGTGCTCAGCCAGCAGCGATTGCAGGTGATGCTGTTTTTCAGCCAGTTGCTGCGGGTAAGGTTTTTCCAGCCACTGACAGGAACGGCAGGTGCCCGCCGAGTACAAAGCGCAATGCATGAATATTAACCGTGAAATCAGGATGACTAATGAGGGCGCAGATTGTAGCACTGTATACCCACAAAAACTTACTTGTGGGCGATCAAAAAGCGCCGCCTGGTCAGGCGGCGCGTTGAGTCAGGTTAATCGCTAAATACGGCGCTCAGCCACGGGCAGCCCTTTGCAGCTCACGCGCACGCTGTTTCTCTGCGCGTGCCATAAACCACCAGGCAATAAAACCGAGCACACCAACCACCAGCAGGATCAGCGTCGCCAAGGCGTTAATTTCCGGGTTGACCCCCATACGCACGCTGGAGAACACCAGCATCGGCAGCGTAGTGGCGCCTGGCCCGGCGACGAAGCTGGCAATCACTAAATCATCCAGCGACAGGGTAAACGCCAACATCCAACCGGAGATCAGGGCTGGCGCAATCATTGGCAAAGTGATCACAAAGAACACTTTCAGCGGCGTTGCCCCCAGATCCATCGCAGCTTCTTCGATCGAACGATCAAGCTCACGCAAGCGCGAACTGATCACCACCGAGACATAGGCAGTACAGAAAGTGACGTGTGCCAGCCAGATGGTGAACATACCGCGCTCTGATGGCCAGCCAAACGCATGCCCCATGGCAACAAACAGCAACAGCAACGACAGACCGGTAATCACGTCCGGCATTACCAGCGGTGCCGTCAGCATAAAGGCAAAACCGGTTGACCCACGGAAACGACCAAAACGCACCATCACCATCGCAGCAATGGTACCGAGGATCACCGCCGCCGTGGCCGATGCCGCCGCAATGGTCAGACTCAAGCCAACGGCGCTGATCATCGCCGAATCATTGAACAACTCGATATACCAACGGATTGACCACCCAGCCCAAACGGTGACCAACTTCGAGCTGTTAAACGAGTAAATCACCAGCATCAGCATTGGTGCATAGAGGAAGGTGAAGCCTATCACCAGGATGGCGATACGCCATGGTGAACGCACGACCGGCAAGTTATTCATCCCTGCCCTCCCATTTCCTTGTTCTGGTGCTTGTGGAACCAGATAATCGGTACAATCAACAGCAACAGCATGATAGTGGCAACCGCCGAGGCTACCGGCCAGTCACGGTTATTGAAGAACTCCTGCCACAGCACGCGGCCGATCATGATGCTATCCGGCCCACCGAGCAGTTCCGGGATCACAAACTCCCCCACCGCCGGGATAAATACCAGCATCGAACCGGCAATAATACCGCCGCGCGTCAATGGCACAATCACGCTGAAAAAGGTTTTCAGCGGCTTGGCACCGAGATCCAGCGAAGCTTCCACCAGCGAATAATCGAGACGCGTTAATGCGGTATAAATCGGCAACACCATAAATGGCAGATAGGAATAAACCACGCCGATATACACCGCCAGATTGGTATGGAGGATCACCAACGGCTGATCGATCACCCCTAACCACATCAGGAAATTATTCAGCACGCCGTTATTTTTCAGGATCCCCATCCAGGCATATACGCGGATCAGGAACGACGTCCAAGACGGTAAAATCACCAGCAACAGCAGAATATTACGGGTCGATGACTTACTGTGTGCCACCGCCCACGCCAGCGGGTAGCCGATCGCCAGGCAGCATAGCGTGGAAACAGCCGCAATCTGCAAGGATTGCAGATAAGCATCGATATACAGCGGATCCTCGGCCAGCAGCAGATAGTTGGCAAAGTTCAGCGCGATATCAAGCTTGCTATCCGCCCAACTCATCAGATCGGTATAAGGCGGGACTGCCAGCGCCAGTTCCGAGAAGCTGATCTTGAACACGATCAGGAATGGCAGCATAAACAGCAGCACCAGCCACAGGTACGGTAACGCGATCACCAGTTTGCGACCATGAACCATCTGCAAACGCTGGATAAAGGCTTTTAGCGCACCGGGCGTGCGTGCCGGGGGCTCCGGCGTACGTTCAGAAAGCAATGTCATAATAGTTTACTCCTTACCTTCTCAACTACACCGTCAAGACCACACAGCTATCGGTTTCCCAGCATAGGCGCACTTCGTCACCCCAGGTTGGCATCCCTTTACGGAAACGATGACCATTCTGCAACTGAGCGCTGATCATCTGCCCGCTGAGCAATTTGACGTGGTAGATCGACAAATCGCCCAGGTAAGCAATATTCACTACCTCACCGACGGCAAAGTTACAGCCATCTTCCGGCAGATCTTCGCACAGCATGATTTTTTCTGGGCGCAGAGCCACCTGGATCGGCACCCCGTCCACTACCGAGGAGTCAGGATCCACTTTCAATGCATGGCGCAGGCCGGGGCTTTGCAGGATCAGGGCATCATCCCGCCGCTCTTGCAGCACGCAGTCGAACACGTTGACAGAGCCGATGAATTCGGCGCTGAAACGGCAGTTCGGATGCTCATAAATCTCTTCCGGCTCACCAATCTGCACGAATTTCCCACGGTTCATGATGGCAATACGCCCGGCCATGGTCATCGCCTCTTCCTGATCGTGGGTCACCATCACGCAGGTCACGCCCACGCGCTCCAAGATATCCACTACCTCAGGCTGCATGCGATCGCGCAGTTTTTTATCCAATGCCCCCATAGGTTCATCCAGCAGCAGCAGTTTTGGCCGCTTAGCCAAACTGCGTGCCAGTGCCACGCGCTGACGCTGGCCACCGGAAAGCTGATGCGGCTTACGCTTCGCATATTCCTGCATGTGCACCAGAGAAAGCATCTCCGTAACGCGTTCGTTGATTTCCGGACGCGGCATTTTGTCCTGCTTAAGGCCAAAAGCGATATTTTGTTCCACCGTCATATGCGGGAATAGCGCATAAGACTGGAACATCATGTTCACCGGGCGTTGATAAGGCGGGACGTGGGACATGTCCTGACCATCAAGAACAATCTGCCCTGCGGTTGGCTGTTCAAAGCCAGCCAGCATGCGTAACAGCGTGGATTTTCCGCAACCGGAAGGGCCAAGCAGCGCAAAGATTTCGCCTTTATAGATCGTCAGGCTGACGTCTTCGACCGCATTCTGGCCATCAAAGGTTTTGGTAAGGTTACGAATTTCCAGCAGAGGGGTGAATACCTTCTGCGATTTGGCTTGAGGACGAGGAATGGCGTCGTTCAATCGGGGTGCTCTCCGGTTAAAGCAGTACAAATAACCACAGCAATTGCCATGGCCCAAAATGGCAAAGCAGGCGGTAATAACCCCCGCCTGCTGGTCAGACAATATCAAGCCCTACCTGCAGAGCTTTTAAACATTACTTCCCGCTTTTAACTTTAGTCCAGGCGCGGGTAATAACACGGTCAACTTTCGGTGACTGTACGTTCAGTGCAAACAGCTTGGCACGAATATCCGCTGGCGGATAAATGTTTGGATTATCACGCACCTCGGCCTTAACCAACGGGGTGGCTTCATTCACCGCATTGGCATAAAAGACGTGGTTGCTAATGTCCGCGATGATTTCCGGCCTCAGCAGGAAGTTCAGGAACTGATAGGCCGCATCTTTTTTTTTCGCATCTGCTGGCATAGCGAACATGTCAAAATAAGCCAGTGCCCCTTCTTTCGGGATGGTATAGGCCACGTTCACACCGTTCTTCGCTTCCTTGGCACGGTTGGCTGCCTGCATCACGTCACCGGACCAGCCGATCGCCACGCAGATATCCCCGTTCGCCAGATCGTTAATGTACTGCGAAGAGTGGAAGTAACGGATGTTCGGGCGCAGTTTCATCAGCAAATCGTTCGCAGCCCCGGTGTAATCTTCCGCATTGGTGCTGTTCGGATCTTTGCCCAGATAGTGCAGTATGGTGGCATACACTTCGCTTGGCGCATCCAGGAACGACACACCGCAGCTTTTGAGTTTTTCCAGGTTTTCCGGTTTGAGGATCAGATCCCAACTGTTAACCGGCGCATCTTTACCCAATACAGCCTTCACCTTATCGACGTTATAGCCGATACCGGTTGTCACCATCATGTAAGGGATGCCGTACTTGTTGTCTTTATCGTTGTTTGCCACTAATTTCAGCATCTCAGGGTCGAGATTTTTGTAATTGGGTATCTTGCTCTTGTCCAGCGGTTCAAAAATACCGGCTTTGGACTGGCGCTCAAGGAAGTTGGACGAAGGCACCACCAGATCATAACCGGTACTGCCCGCCATCAATTTGCCTTCCAATACTTCATTAGAGTCAAAGACGTCATACACCACTTTAATGCCAGTTTCTTTCTGGAATTTAGCGAGGGTATCCGGCGCAATATAGTCGGACCAATTGTAGATGTGCAGCGTATTCTCCGCGGCTGATGCGGTGACGGAAGCCGCCATCAGCAAACCAGCGACAACACCCGATAACCACTTTTTACGTTGGTTGACCATCCGTAACTTCCTCCAAAAACAAGGGGGTAAATTTGTATCCTGAATTGATACAAAACCTTCGACTAATCGAGCGCAATCGTTACGATCGCGAATGAATGACTATGCAATTGATTACATGAACTTTTTTCATCTGCACAGCCCGCGCGCGCGCAAAGGGAAACGCAAGCCCTTAACAGAATCAGCAGCATAACCGGAGTTGCCGGGGTGCACCAGTCTTCACAGTAAAAAACGCCTTTTATCGATTGTTTATGCACTAGTTCTTTATGTGATACGCCAGTTGCGGCACAAACAGCGAGAAATATAGGGCTATAAGAGAAAAATGCAGAACATTTCATTACAGGGGGAAACAGGAGCAGCATGCCGCCGGACCTACGGCATGCATAACGTACAGCAGGAATCAGTGCAGCATTGGCTGGCGAGCGGCAGTAGCCGGGTTCTCTTCTTCATCCCCCATAAACAGCAGATCATTCGCCCTGGCTTCCAGGATCACCATCGAGATCTGTTCTTCACCCTGCTGCATAAAGTGAGCAAACTGTTCGTAAGCCACGCCAACGGCAATGCTCAGCGACTGGCAGACGATCAGTTTTGGCAGGTTATCATCCTGAATATCGACAAAGGCCTTGATGGTCAGCGAACTGGCATTGATCTGGCTCAGATCGGCCACCAGCGGGATCAACGCCGTCGGTTTTACCTCCGCCAGCGCAGAGAACAAAATCACATCATCGACCAGATCGATTTTGGCATCGAATACGCCATCGAAATTTTGCATGTGCGGCAGGTGCAGCGCCTGGCAAGAGTCACATTCAAAGAATGAGATACCCAATTGATCCAGCCAACGTCGTAATAACGCCAAATCGGGGACGACGAGTGAATCCATAAATAGCCTGCCTCACAATATTCAAAACGTGAAAAGGCGCATAGCTTACGGAATATTCAATCGATATACCACGATCAAAGGCACTAAATTCGTTAATCAGATAATTACGAATGATGCAAGACAAGTTTGCGCCAGAAAAACCAGGGATTTACCGCCGTTGAGATCCCCCTACCGATTTCAACCGAAAGCCTGGCTTACACCGCTGTTCGATGTACTCGATCATCATTCCGGCAATATCCAACCCGGTAGTGGTTTCTACACCTTCCAACCCCGGGGAAGCATTCACTTCCATCACCAATGGACCACGATCGGCGCGCAAAATATCGACTCCGGCGACGTCCAATCCAAGCGTCGTGGCTGCTTTGATCGCCGTAGTACGCTCCTTGCCGGTAATATGCACTTTGCGAGCCGTACCACCGCGATGCAGGTTCGAACGAAACTCGCCGGGTTTTGCCTGCCGCTCAATGGCTGCCACCACTCGGTCCCCAACCACCAGACACCGGATGTCACTGCCTTGGGCCTCACGAATATATTCCTGTACCAGAATATGGGCATTCAGGCCACGGAACGCATCGATCACGCTTTCTGCCGCTTGACGGGTTTCCGCCAATACCACGCCAATTCCCTGAGTGCCTTCCACCAGCTTCACCACCAGCGGTGCCCCCCCAACCAGTTCGATCAGATCGCCGGTATCATCCGGTGAATGGGCAAAGCCGGTAATGGGCAGATCGATGCCCTGGCGCGCCAGCAATTGCAGCGAGTGCAGTTTGTCACGCGCGCGGGTAATGGCGGCAGATTCATTCAGCGGATAACCGCCAAGCAATTCAAACTGGCGCAGCACGGCGGTACCATAAAAGGTCATCGCCGTGCCGATACGCGGGATCACCGCATCGTAACGCTCCAATTGGCGGCCACGATAGTGGATGGTCGGCGCCGCCGGATTGATGTTCATATAACAAGAGAGCGGATCGATAATATCAATACTGTGACCGCGCTGTTCCGCTGCTGCCCGCAGCCTTTTGCACGAATACAATGAACCATCACGCGAAAGAATGGCAATTTTCACTCGTCACCCCAGGGACGTTGTCACCCGCTCAGGCAGGCCTTCACCCATGGCCGCAGTCACTCCTGCGGGCCGTGGTCTTTTTTATCCGTTGGCGGCGCATTCTTCGGCAACTGGCGATCGCGCAGTAACGGGCTGAACCCTTGTGCCATGCGCCAGACCAGATACGCGGCAGCCGGAACCATCAGCGCCACACCAAGGAAAATCATACCGACCGCCGCCTGCTGCGAAGCCAGTATGCCGGGCAAGCGCACATAGTCATTAATACTTAGAGCCTATCCCAAAAGGGATTGTCGTATAATGAGTCACGGTAATTTCTGAGGGCGAAGTATGGC
>Ga0114969_10004396_pt1 | contig 11141 bp, 6 predicted proteins | sample M_130807_MF_Meta_FD_87316 | JGI IMG/M metagenome (GOLD analysis project Ga0114969, IMG submission 87316) | Freshwater microbial communities from Lake Montjoie, Canada to study carbon cycling - M_130807_MF_MetaG | ecosystem: Environmental > Aquatic > Freshwater > Lake | place: Lake Montjoie...
TAATATTTATAAATAAAATAAAATTATATATTGACCTTAAATTAAAAAAAAAAGAATTAAAAAAAGAAGATAATACAAATGAATATATATTGCAAATTTATGAGGATTTTATAAAATTATATGAAAAAATTATAGTTATACATAATGAAATTATAGACAAATTATCTTCAATTAAAAAGGATGTTTTTTTAAATATTGATAAATATAAAAAATCTATAACTACTAATTTTAATAATATTACAGATATATTCAAAATATTAATTTATAATGATAATAATATTGAAGAAGTAAAATATATTTTTGAAGATAAATTATTAAGGTATATTAAAAAATTAGATAATATTTTGAATATAGATAAAGAAATTACTGAAAAGATTAAAAAAAGAATTCAAAAAATTAAATACGAACAGGAAATAAAAACTAATATAAGTAGTGAACAAAACCAATTATATATTAAACTTGTATATCAAAGTAAATTATTAAAAATATTAGATACATATAATAGTGGTGGTACTATTAATGAAGCAAATACAATAAAAGATGATTTAGATTTATTAATATCAAACTCTTTATTAACTAAAATTTTAAGTAAAACAATACAAAAAAAAAGAGAACAAATAGAAGTTGGAGCAAGTTCGACGATAAGAACTGCTTTTGAAAAGTTAAAGACTGCTTATGTTGTAACAGATATAAGTAATGAAGATGCTAAAAAAATATTTGTAATTACATATAATATATATTTTGAGTTAGTAATATATAATAGTAATACTAAAACTGATAAAATACAATTTAATTATAATAATGATTTACTAAAGGATATAATTGATAATTATATATTTAATAAATTTAATTATGATAATATTCTAGATAAAATTAATGAAATAAATAGTTCTAAAATTACAGATTCTAAAGCAGTAAATGATATTATTAAAAAATTTGAAGAGTTTAATTTAAATTGTAAAACTTTTGAAAAAAGTTTTCCATTACCTATTGATAAATCTCAAAGAAAAAAAATTTTAGAATTAATCAATTCTGGAAAAATAACAAAAACTAAAGCAGAATCAGAAAAAGCAGCAAAAGAAGAAACAGTCCCATTAACAGTCACAGTAGACTCTACAGCCCCTTTACAATCACCATCACCACCATCACAATTACCAACACCATCACAATTACAATTATCATCACCAATTTTAATACCATCACAATCACCATTATCATCACCATTTTTTATACCACATAAATTTCCACAACCATCACAATTACCAATACCACCACCATCACCATCACCACCACCACCATCACCACCATCACGATTACCAACACCATCACAATTACCACCACCATTTCCATCACCATCACCACCACATTTACCAACACCAGTACTATTACAATCGCCATCACCATCACATCAATTTCCATTTCAATTATCACCACAATTACAATTTCAATTACCAACACAATTACAATCGCCATCGCCATCGCCATCACCATCACCACCATCATCACATTTACCAACACCAGTACTATTACAATCGCCATCACCATCACCACCTCAATTATTATTACCAACACCATTACTATTACAATCGCCATCACCATTACAATTACAATCACCAGTACCATTACCAATAAGAATAGGAGCCAAACCACATAATTTCATAGAGATAAGTAAAGTATATGAATATTATTATAATATTACTACTAATAAGAATATTATTGAATTAGGTAAAATTTTTAGTAATTATGAGATTATATATTTATTATTATTGATTATGAATAGTAATAATGATAATGACAATGAATATGACATATTTAAAACTTTTTTTATAAATCTTCAGGAATCATTGAATAAATTTTATGATAGTGATGTATTATTATTGAATCATTATAATATAGATGAAATAATATATTACATATTCATAAATTATATATATGATAGTTATAAATCATTATTACAAAAGTCATCAAGAGATATATATATAACAATAAAGAATGATAAATTAAAATTGAAGACAGTTGATAATTATAGGAAGATTTACAATACTTTAAATTCTTTATTTATAAATCCAAATAAAGAATTTATAAATTTCTTGAGGAAACATTTGAAAATAGATGAAACTTATAAAAAAACAAGAGATACAAGATATATATTAACATTTCTATATAAATATTCAAAATTGGATGAGATATTTATAAAGGGTTATGATAGTTTTTTGACATATCTTTATTTAAATATTTTATATAAATTTAATAATAAGTTTAGTATTAATTATAAGAAATATGATAATAATATACCTTCTTTATATATATATAATTTTAGTGATTTACGGGATAAGAAATATGAATTTGAATTAACATCAAAACAACAGAAGATGGCAGAAGAGATAATAAAGGATAAGGAGTTATTATTATTAAAATTGGGAGAACGTTATAATAGCAATTCAAATAGGAAACTAAAGCGAATAAATACTAATTTCAGATTAACAGCTGAGATATTAGAATATATAAATTCATTAAATAAGGATATAATATTTGCCGATTATAAATCTTTACCTATAATTGATTATGACTCATATGATAATGATAATGATAATGACAATGATAATGACAATGATAATGATAATGATAATGATAATGATAATGACAATGATAATGATAATGACAATGATAATGACAATGATGAAGATATAGAAGCTAATATAATAAGATATGCTTCATATGTATATAGGGATGATATAACAGTGAAGGATTATAGTAAATTGGTTAAATATTACTTATTAGGATTGAGGGAAAGATTAGGGAGTAGAATATTAAATTTTGGGTATCAAATGATATATATGATGAGTGGTAAGATAGATAAGATGGAAATAGAGAATAATTTGATAAGGGAATTATCAAAATCGCAAATAGAGATAGAAGTTGGGGAGATGAATAAATATAAAAATCCAGAGAATAGAAATTTAAAGATAAATATTTTAGAGATATTGAATAGTTATTATGATAAAATCACATATAATACGATGATTACATATTTATCAAATTTATATAAATATGATGAAAATAATAAATTTCAAAATAAGATTCAGGATTTATTGTATAAGAAGAAAATATATGGAGGAGAAGAATCAAAAGATAGTTCAGAAAAAAATAATATATTAAAAGATAGTTCAGAAAAAAATAATATATTAAAACATAATTCAGTTGAAGATGCAGTAAATACTTTATTAACTGATAAAATTATTAAGGAATTAGAGAAATATATAAATAAAATAACTGATTTAATAGAAAAATCACTAGAACCAGAAAATTCGGAAGAAAAATTAAAAGATGTAGAAAATGGAAATGGAAATGGATTATTTGAATTTACACCAAATGGAATAGAAAATGCGGATGCTAAATTTAAATCGTTTGATGATTATGAGAATACTGGCAAATTTAATAAGAAGTCAGCAGCATTAACATCAAGTTCAATGGAAAAAGATGAGAAGAGTCAAGGTAATCCAACGGCATTAACTATACAAGGACAATTAAAATCAAAAAAAGAAGATATTTTAAAATTAAAAAAAGAAATAACAATAGATTTAAATAAATATTTGGAGGAACCAGTTGATGATAATGGTAATAAACAAAAAGAGGCAGGAAAATATATAAAATATTTAAATGAATATTTTTCATATCTTGAATTGTTTTTAAAAAATATAGAGAAAGAACCTAAATTGCAGACATATCCATTATTAAAAAAGATTTATCAGGAATATATTAAATATAATGATGATAATGATAGTAAGGAGAATGAGAAGTCAGAACATCCAAAAAAATTAATAGATGATTTTATAAGTAATAGTAAAAAAGTATTGGAAAATAATTTAGAAAAAACAAGAATATTATTATCTAGATATGAATTAATGATAAAATCATTTGAAGAGATTATATCTAGTAAAAAAAATCAGAATAGAAATAACCAAGGTACAAATGGAGGTAAGATAATTAAAGGAGGTCGTATAGATAATAAGGAAGCATTAAAAAATTTAGACAATATAAGGAAAAATAATAAATTAAAGAATTTACTAGTTAATTTAAAGAAATTGAGGGGGAATCGGGAAATAAAGAATAATGTTGAAAAAACGATGGCAACAACTAATTTTATAGATAAAGATGGATTAAATTTATTTGATAGATTATTAGAAACATATGATAGAGATTATAATAATAATGATATACCTCATGAAATAACTAAAAATAAATTTTATAATAAAGTTAAAGCTTTAAATTTAGATCCAGAGAATGAATTAGAAATAACATTAAATGATAATATAATATTTGCGATAGTAATATACATAATAAGGATAATAGTATTATATATATGTTATTATATTATAGATAAGGGTCAGGTGACAAATATAAGAAATATATTAATAAGTTATATATTATGGTATGTAATAATATTTGTAATAATAATATTTATAATAAATTTTGATACATTTAAATTGCGAATTTTGGTAAATTATATGAATTTACATATAAATTCTTTTAATTTATTGATACATCTTTTATTTATGGGTGCATTTATATATTTAATCTATTCATTGATATATAATATTGATGGATATGATCAACCGAAAGAAGAATTAACAGAAAATGAAAAAATAAAATTGAAATATAAATTAGATTTATTAACAATATTTATATATATATTCATATGTATATTATTATTTATTATTTAGGATAGTTTTAATATTTGGTCTAAATAATTTATTTCTCAAAGATTCCATAACTGAATCATTCATTTTATTAAAATGGATAATATCAGCAAAACTAGGATTTATTTTTTTTCTTAATAGGATTAGCCATCTTGTTTGGAATGCGATAGAAAAGATGCCACATTCAGTATTACCTTTTTGATGAAGAACATTATTAACAAAGATGTTAAATTTTTTATTAGGATATATAGAATTCATTTGTTTTTGAATATCAATAAATACAGGTTTAAGATGAGTAGGTATATTTCTTTTACCACTATCATAATAATATGCACCATAACTATTATTGGAGGAATCTAAAATGAAGAAGCTAGAAGTCCAATGAGTACCAGGTTCATCATTTTTGCATAAATTAGTAATAAAGCCAAAATATTTTTTACCATTTTTAATAATATCTTTCATAACGATATTACAATTATTATAATATTTGCATGTTCCGTTAGATGATTTTTGACCGAAATCAATTGTAAAAACACCGTGAAAATGGTATTTAAAGGATGGATCATTATGATATTGGGTAAGAACATTTTCAATATCAAAATTGGAGAGCCATTCAGTTTTATTATAAATCCATTCTTTAGGTTGAGATGGTTTTAATTCATTTAATTCAATATCTTTCATAACTTTAGTAATTTTAGGATTTTTATTTTTATTCAAAATTTTAATAACATCTAGCCAAGCCCAATAGCTATTATTACTTTTAATTAAATATTTATCTAATTTATTTTTAATAACTTGAAAAAGTTCATTAGAAGTAATATTAGTAATATTAGTAATCATATCATTAGGATTAAGGAAATTCCAAGCTAAAGCAATTTTTTTAAGAGAATTCAAGGAATAACAGAAGACTTTATTATCTGCACCTGGACTACAGAATGACATATTTCTAATAATAAAAGTTATAATAAAAAAATTGATGATTATTAATAATATAAAAATATAAACAAATATTAATATATTATGGCTCAAGAGAAATTTAAACAATTCATTTTAAAGCATAAAGTGGAAAAGGGTAAGCAATATACGAATACAAGTATTGGAAATCCTAAAATTTCTCTATATATAGCCAATGATGAATATGATGAATTTCTAAATATTTATTCATTATCAATGGCAAGTGGTTCAATATTACATTATACAGAGAAACCGATTGAACCAAGTCCATTAAGAGTAGATTTAGATTTTCGTTTTACAATGCCAATTAATGAGAATGGAGAAACATTTGTTAAAAGACTATATACAGATGCAAATATTTATAAGATAATAGATAGTTATTTTAAGATAATAAATACATATTTGGATATTGAAGAATCTAAAAACATAGCTTATGTAATGGAGAAACCATATCCAACTGAATTTCGCAATAAAATTAAAGATGGGATTCATATCATTTTTCCTTATATTATAATTGATAATAATACACAATTTTTCATTAGAAAAAAGATATTAGACATTGCTTCGCCAATATTAAATGATTTATATTTATGTAATGAATATGAAGATGTCATTGATAAGGCGATTATAAATGCTAATTGTTGGCAGATGTATGGGAGTAAAAAACCAGATTCAGAAGCTTATAGAGTATCAAAGATATTTAATTATATTGATAGTGTTACCGTTAATAAGGATTATACACCAAGTGCAGAAGATGAAATATCATATATAAAATTATTTTCAATGCGATTAATTACAGCAGAACCTACAAAAATCAATAAGGAATTTGAGGGAGAGATTGATGAATATATTAGACATATATTGCCAATTGTTGATAAGAAATTAAGGGAAAAATTAGAAAGTAATATTTTATTAAAAAAAGAAATTAATATAATTAAGAATTATACGAATGATGATGATTTTATATTAGCCAGAGAATTAATATCTGAATGTTTATCATCATCAAGAGCGGAGAGATATAATGATTGGATTAATTTAGGTTGGGTATTACGAAATATTGATTATCGTTTATTATCACAATGGATAGAATTTTCAAAAATTGGGAGTAATTATATTGAGGGAGAATGTCAAAATTTATGGGATAAAATGCGCAAAGATCATTTAGGTATGGGAACTTTAAGATGGTGGGCTAAAACTGATAATCCTCAAAGATATAAAGATATTATTGATAATTCGGTAATTCCATTAATTGATATTGCGATAGGTTCAGAAGGAACTCATTATGACGTTGCGAAATTAGTTCAAGTGATATATAAGGGGGAATATAAGGCTGTAAGTAAAGATACATGGTATAAATATGATAGAGATTCGCATCGTTGGATAAAGACGCGTGAGGGATTAAATTTAAGAAAGGCATTAAGTGAAGAGATATGTAGAAAGTTTTTAGATAGGTCAATGTATTATAATAGTATGAGTAATAATAATTCATATGATAAATCGCAACAATCAATATATATAAAGAGAGGTACAGATGCAATGAAAATTGCAACTAAACTTAAAACGACATCTTATAAGGATAGTGTAATGAAGGAATGTAAATGTTTATTCATAGATGAGAATTTTGAGGAATTATTAGATTGTCGTCCGCATTTGATAGGATTTAAGAATGGTGTTTATGATATGAAGATGCATATTTTCAGGGAGGGAATGCCTGATGATTATATTTCATTATCAACTAATCAAAATTACATTCAATATAATCCAGAATATCAGGAGATTATATATATCAATGAATTTTTTGAGAAGGTATTTACGAATATTAATCTTCGTAATTATGTATTAGATATATTAGCTTGTATTATTGATGGTTCAATAGCACAGGAAAGATTTTATATATTTACGGGACAAGGAAGTAATGGAAAGAGTAGATTATTAGATTTGATTCAAAAGGCTGTTGGTGATTATTATGCAACACTTCCAATTGCTTTATTAACTCAAAAGAGGGCAGCATCAAATTCTGCACAGGGAGAAATAGAGAGAACGAAGGGGAGACGATTTGCAGTATTACAGGAGCCGAATGAGAATGATAAGATTAATGTTGGATATATGAAAGAATTATCAGGAAATGATAGAATTTTAACGAGAGGATTGTATAAAGAGCCTTATGAATTCAAGCCTCAGTTTAAGATGATATTAGCTTGTAATGAATTGCCAGAAATTCCTTCACAGGATGGAGGAGTATGGAGAAGATTGAGAGTTATTGAATTTTCATCAAAATTCTGTGAGAATCCAGATCCATCAAAGTCAAATGAATTTATGATGGATTTAGAATTATCAGAGAAATTTGAAAGATATGCAGAATATTTTCTATCAATGTTAATTGATAGACATAAGAATATTAATCCAAATAAAATCAATGAACCGAGAGAGGTTATTAATGCTACACAGAAATATAAGGATAATAATGATATTATCGGTCAATATGTGGGTGATAGAATTATTACAGATGTAGAATGTAAGGAGAAGATAGGAATAACAGAAATTTATAATGATTTCAAGATGTGGGGAATTAATAATGTTTCAAAGGGCAAGAAGACACCAGACAGAGCACAATTAAGATCATATTTAGAAAAGATTTATGGAATCTATCATAAAGATGGATGGAAAGGATTTAGAATTAAATCTGAATAATTTAAAAGTTATTTAAAGATTTGCTAAAATTATTCTTAAATATATATTTTTTTTGTTCATAAATACCTAGAAAATGATTTAAGGGAATTAACAAATTAATCTTAAATATAAAAATGATAGTTAGAATTATTAGAATAATGTATAATGATTGAGATAGATATTGCTATATTGGTAATATTAATAATAATAATGATAATACTTGGTTTAATATTATGTTTAAAGGTAGTTAAGGAGAGAGAAAATAATAAAAAAATTGCGAATAAAGCTAAAATATTTCATAAAAATTTAAATAATAAAAATATGAATGGTGATATAAAAAATTTAGAGAATATTATGAAAAATAAAAATGATATACTTGAAAATAAAATATTGGATGAATTGATAATAAAATATGGTGGTTATAATTCAACTATACATATAACAAAGTATGATTGGTTAGAAAATAAATTTGATTATATTAGAAAAGAATATGAAGAAAAGAAAATGATAATATCAATAAAAAGAATATTGAAAAATTAAAAATTAAATATAAATCTATGCTTGAAGAAGATTGGAAAATAAATAAAAAAAATTATATTAAATTTTATAAACTAAATATATAAAAAAAAATGATTTTTTGTTTATTATAACTATATTTATAAAAATGGATACAATAGTTAAAAAATGGGTTAAAATAATACCAGATGATAATTCACCAATTTTCTCAAATTATATTAGAAAAGATTATTTTAAATTAATAGGCAATATTATATTAGATACTGATATAAATGATAAAGGTTTGAAAAAAAGAAATACATTAATTAAATTTGAGTCATTAATAGATAATGATGATTACACTAAAAAAACAGAATGGTTATATATTTTTACTATAAATAATAAAATAGTAAAAATTGGAGGTACTAGAATAGGAATAAAAGGAAGAATTGCATCATATTTATGTGGACATCATATAGAAGAAAGAGGAAAATCAGGTGATTGTTCTAAAACAAATGGATATATTTATAATACATTTCATTATTATTTAATGAAAGGATTTAAAATAAATATGTATGGTTATGAATTGCCAAAAACTGAAATAATTATAAAAATATTTGACAAAGATATTAATATAATCGCACAAACTTATCACGCATATGAATCAACATTTATTGAAGATTATAAAAATAATTATGGCGAATATCCTTATTTATGTGATAATTGCGACCCTAATTATAAATGACTTTGAATATAATCAATTTCTTCATTTGTTATTTTAAATGATTCATATATATCTTTATCATCTTCATAATTATCTGGAATTGGAAATTGTTGCATTATTCTTATATTATTGAAATTACCCCATCGGCAAATATTATTTATAAATTGATATAAGGGATTATATAAAATCTTTAAATATTTTTGTGCCTGTTCTTGATTATCGCAAAGAATAAATGCAATAGATTGTGTCATTCCGCAATTATCAATAGTTAGATTATATTTATCAGTTGTTGAAATAAAAACTTTATAACCATCTTGAAATTTATGGGGTTTAGATGAATAGACTGTTTGCTTAAGAGTATGAATTAATTTATATTTAAATATGTCAGTTTCTGTAGTATTAATAAGTTCTTTTTTCGTATATTTATGTAAATAACTACTGGTGTTAATATCAAACTTCTTTAGAGAAGTATTAAGAATTGTTTTAGATAAAATAGATTGAACTATTTGATTATATAATAATGGAATGAATTTCATTATTTGAGATGATACTGAACTTAAATATTGTTCTTTCTTCCAAATACCACTAATACTAATATTTTTATAATAAGAGCAATTTTGGATAATATACCAAGTAAAACTTGAACCAATCTTTTTAAAATATTTTTTGGCATTATGAATATCTAAATGAATTATTTGCAATGATGTTATTTTTTCTATTAATGTGTTTCTATCTGCATATGACATCCAATTATCAGGAGTTATAAATAATAAATATCCATTAGTCTTCAATAGAGATAATGATTTTTCAATAAAATCTTTAATGAGATTATGATTTTTAGAAGTTCGTTTCCCATCATCCATTAATTTTGCGTATGGAGGATTGGCAACTATTAAATCATATTTCTCATCAGGTTTATTAGTATCATTTTCACAAATAAAATTAGAATTAGTTATATTTAAATTATATGAGAATATTTTTTTGACATTTTCTAATCTATCATCATTAATATCATTAAATTTTAATATTTCTTCAAATATTATTTTTTTATCAATATCATATTTTATTAATTCATTTGATATTACTAAATGGAAATTACCATTTCCACAACATGGATCTAAAATCTTTAAATTTTTTCTACTCCATAATTCAATAGGTATTTTAGCAATCATTTCTTCAATACATTCAATAGGTGTCGTTTCATCATTAGTTGATTTATATGTTGATTTATCTATATTCAAAACTTTATTATAATAATTTTTCAATTCTTCATATGAATTAATTTCAATATTCATTATTTATTTTAATATAATTAATAATAATCATCATTTTTTATATTTACAAAAAAATTAATTTCTACAAACTCTATTATTTAATTTATTAAGATTATCGGCTATATATATATCCCAGTAAATCTCATTATTATTATTATTATTATTATTATTATTATTATTATTATTATCATCATTCATATTTTAATTATTATAAAATAATTTATTATTTTTTTATCAATATCATATTTTATTAATTCATTTGATATTACTAAATGGAAATTACCATTTCCACAACATGGATCTAAAATCTTTAAATTTTTTCTA
>Ga0114969_10004398_pt1 | contig 11141 bp, 10 predicted proteins | sample M_130807_MF_Meta_FD_87316 | JGI IMG/M metagenome (GOLD analysis project Ga0114969, IMG submission 87316) | Freshwater microbial communities from Lake Montjoie, Canada to study carbon cycling - M_130807_MF_MetaG | ecosystem: Environmental > Aquatic > Freshwater > Lake | place: Lake Montjoie...
AGCAGGATACGGAGATGGTTGTGATCCCCCTTCTCGATGTAGAAGGTCAGGGTATCGTCATTCGTCGCCGTCTTGACAATACGGTAGAGGTGATCGGTGTTCAAACCAATGACGGTGGGCGTAGAGCACGAATACTTCTCGAACTTCGAAGCCTCAAGACGCATATGGACAAGGACGGTGCGGGTATTGTCCATGGCCGCCATCTTGATCCCGTCCTTGTCGAAGGTGAAGTTCATCTCGACCAGGATACACTTGAGGGCCTCCACCAGCGTCCTGATGGCTCCAGTCTGAACTGTCTTGGCCTCTACCAAGTAGCTACTGCTCATTTTTATTAGTTCGGGGCGACTTGCTTAAATCCAATTGAACACGGATGCCAGGATGTATCCACACAAGAATTCAATGATGTCGACAAACACATTGATATCCGTGATATCTAGAAACTGGTAGAGAATGAAGACGGGAACCAGCAGTCTGAGCTTGTATCCCAAGACCCCAAAGGCTATGTGCCAAAAAGAGTTCCAGTTGTCGGTAAACAATCTGCGGGGAGAACAGAGAAATGGCATGGATGTATCTTTGGCCCCTAGTGTTGATCGGGGCTTTCGTGATCCTAGTGTTGGTAGGGGTCTTGATGGGGGTAAATTTGGTTCTTGGGTTGTTGGTCGCATCCTTATACGGTCTATTTCCGAAAGAGGTTCTGTTTGAATCGGTGGCATCAAGAGTACGAAACAAACAGGTGGAGGAGAATATTCAGGCAACATTTCGGATGGAGTGCCCAGAAGCACCTCCTCCGACATGCCTCTTTATCTGGCAGCCACACGGTTTAATCTCCGTTTCGTCCGTGATGTTCAACATTGGTCTCTGTAAACATCCAAACTACCGAGCCAACCGTACAGTCACTCTGCCGTTCTACCATTACTTCCCGGTGATCGGAGATATCATCCGCCATCTCGGTAGTATTCCCTCCGATTCCAATAGTATTACCAAAACATTACAGAAAGGTGAATCTGTCTCCGTGATGCTGGGAGGTGTCCGTGAAATGCTGACGGCTGAAGGAAAACATATAAAACTCTACATCCGCAACCGCACCGGAATATTCCGCATTGCACTGGAAACGGGGACTCCTCTCGTACCAGTATTGACATACGGTGAAAACGAGGTATTCCCACGATCCAATGAATGGTGGGCCACCGAACTGAATAAACTCCTACATTCCTATGTGGGTATGGCCGTCGGCATTCCTACATGGAAAGCCCTCCAGAACTGGTTTGAACTGTCGTATAAACCTCTCAAACCAATCGTGACACATGTGGGATCGCCCATCCCTGCTACGGGCGACGTTCCTGCTTTACGAAACACCTACATCAAGGCTGTCGAAGCCCTCTTCAAAAAGACCGCTCCGGCTGGGTATACTCTAGAGATCGTTTAAGCCACAACCTCCTCCTCCGCCCCGCCCCGCTTGCTCTTCTTCACCTTGGTGGGCTTGCCGTTCTTGATCGTCCAGCGCTGGCCCGTCTTCTTCTCCCACTTCTTCAGCGTGCCCTTGCTCTTCGCCGACGCCGACTTGCGAGCCGACACAATCTTGCCGTACTTGTTGTACTTCAGTCCCTTCTTCGTCAGGCCACCCTTGGTGTGGTGCGCCGTCCCATGCATGACCTGCGCACGGGATCCAACCGCACGACGAGCACCTCCAGTTAGTCCATCGGTAGAGTCCATTTGTTTATTCTACAACAGAGAATTACTTCTTCAGCTGGGAGGAGACGTCCTTGTCGGACAAAATCACCTCGGATGGCATTTCAAGATAGAGCACGCTGCTGAAAAACGGAGAGACTCGGTGATTGAAGACGATTCCCCGGATCTTGTCGTTGCTCGATAGCGTGGACAACAAACGGTTCGCAAGAACCCCTTTCTGTAAAGTTTTACGCACAGTCTTGACCTGAACTTTACACGAATCGCCATTCCACGCACAGAGTCCCGTGCACGCATCCTTGGGTGAACCGGTGCATGAATGCCGCATCTTGCTATAGAATTCCGGTGGATTGTCGGCAGCCGCAAATGTCAGAGTATCGTCCATCCACGCATGGAGGAGGGGGCGTAGAGACTCTATATCGGGCGAGGAATGGGACAAGGCAGTACGGAGATCGGGGTAATCGTCTGTCGCAATATCCTTGGACAGTTGATACAGCAGGAATTCAAAGATCTCGGCTTCGTAGGTGATAGACCTAGCCAGTTTTGTATCGGCTTCAGCAGGTTCGGCATTCACAATCTTGTCCTCGGTTTCGTCATGGATAGTCTCGGTGATTTCAGTGGGATCTTGGGAGATCGTGTCGCCAGACTGGACGGGGATACGCAGTCCAGCAGCAGTAATCAGTTCCACGACATTGTTCTGAATATCAGTATTGTCGTGAGCATAGGCGTATCCTGGATGCGCTGCTTTGGCGTGCGATAGAACATCCATCATCGCAGGTTTCGGGGGATATTGGTCTTGGGGGATATCGGCGTATCCTGGAATGTGTTCTGTCAAGAACGTGGGGATCTGCGATGTAGGACGGAAAGGAAGAATGAATGTTCCGGGAAGAAAGAGGGCTTGGGCACGGCGGTAAGGATCGAGGACAACCTTGAGTTCGGGAAATCGGGATTTGAATGTCATGTTTGCGAATGCGATGGCCTTGTCAATCGTGGGAATGCTGCGCACACACGCCGTAGCCCGCAGACCTTCCAGTGTTCCCAAGAAATCGGTCGGGAACGGTTTTTTGTATATGTTTCCGTTGTATACGGGGGTGGTTGATGTCCTGGATACGTGAACAAGGTAATCTACGCTTCGAGGATCGTCGACATTGACAAGGATCACGACAGCCCGTTTCACGTCCCGGACTGCTCCGATATTCATGAAACATCCGGTGGAAATGGACTCGCCGACGTAGAGGACGTAGAGCATACAATTGAGCGAGAGGGCCGAATACTCCAATTCTTCGAGAGGCGTGAGTTCCTTTTCACGGAACGCCTTGTCGATAGAGGCAATCCTGGCCTTGATCTTGTCGTGGTCGTCTGAATCGGCCATCTTCCACGATCGGAAGAACGAACACCTCTGAACAATATCGGGATTCTCTGACGGTTCACGAACAGTTCCTGTTCCTCCGATGACTTTGGGAAGAGTATCGGATGCCCGACCTACTCCTGCACGGAAGAACCCAGAGTTTCCGGAATGGATACGATTGCCCGCATCCACCGTCGTCGAATAATCAAGTTTCAGTTTGGCGATTTTCCCGACATCTTGGGGGACGTAAGCCAGGCGCAGTTCATCGAGTCGGGTCTTGGTATCCCCGAGAACATAGAATAGTTCAGCGACATTGGGGCGGACAGAAGCGACTGTTGACTTGTATTCCTGCGACCCCGTGAAACAGCACGGGATCTGCTTGCTTCCCGACCCAGCCTTGTACTTGACAAACCCTGGGAACACCGACGTGGAATCACGCTGAATCACCGGGAATTCCGTAACATCCTGCGTCTTTTCAATGGCTTTATCGTTTGACCTTACTTTTCCAGAACATACAGGGCACGTGTCGTCCACCAGCTGTTCCTTCTTGAGAGGGATACGGTCTACCGTGCACCAGTATTCCGGGCAAATAATGAGTCCGTCGGGATCCTTTACTTCCGTGTATTTGGAGCGTCCGTCACTTCGTGGATCGTATTCGGCCATATCGCCATCACCGTCAAACCTCGCAAGTTCGTCGGATCGCAAGACGGCAGGTTGACGGTTTTTCTCGCATTTCTTGGATGCAGGGGAGTCGGTGGAATAGAGATCAGGATTAAAGTCACGGAGCTGGGTGAGGAAGTACGTGGATAAGGATGTAGCCCCACGAGATCGGACAACCTTTGCCTTCTTTGCTTCCGGTGCCGCCTCCTCTTTCTTTTCAGAGACAGACAGCCCCGCAAGTTCACCTAGAAGTCCGTCCAGGAAATCGGTATCCTCGCTCGGTGAACTTTCGGTCAGAGGAACGGTTGCGATCTCGGCTTCTACCGTCTCCATCCGCTTTGGACATACAGCATCCAGCTCAGAATTGTCGGGGTGAATCAGGATATCACGCAGAATGGAGATATACCCTACCACTCGTTTCATATCGGGGGCATGCGTCACTGCCGCCTCTTTCGCTGTGAATTTGAAGGAGGGAAGGAGAGAATACCGCCGCTCACCGATATCAGGGTTGTCCGACACAATCTGTTTCACCCCCTGGAGAAGAGCCGTGCACTCATCCACAGACAAATCGGGGAACTGGTCGTGAACATCGTCGGGGCTGGTGAACTCGTTCTCTTTCAGCATTCCGAGAATGCGCAGTTGGTTATCCGTCAACCCCGTGTCGCTCTGATCGCTGCGCAAGAATTTGAACACCAGCTTGCTCTGATCGGCGGTTTCGTAGATATCACGAAGGCAATCAAAGCGGCGGAAATCGGCTTCCTTGAGATCGGTAGAATAGTGGATGATCGCCGACATATCTTGAACGACCCACCGATCATCTTCGTAATCTGCCGGGTCCAGGAAAGCAGCAAGACCGTCAATCGATAGGAGGAACTCCTTGACTTCTTTCTGTAATTCCTCATGATTCAGTTTGGAGTCGGGAGTGCGGGAACACGAAATGGTGATTTCGGTAGAATTCACGGTAATCCGGTCAAAGGATGCACGAGACCCTCCACGGTAGAACACGAGAGCGGGTTTGTTCTTGGACGGTTTGGTCGAATTCCACCAGTAGGACCAGGTCCGCAGATCTAGATGGGGAGTTTTCTCCTTGTTCTCCGTGAAAAATTTATGACGAGACTGTTCGGATCGACTGGAAAAGAAGGAGACGACGGGGATCTCAGAAGATAGAGTTGTGCCGTAAAAGATCTGTTCAAATCGGTTTCGGACAGCATTGCCGAAATCTGTATCCACCAATGGCAGTTTCCACCGGACTTGGCTGATCGTGACTTGGCTAGGTCGTGGAACGCTCAGATCTGTGAGAGCGGAAATGAGAGCAGTTTGACGCTCGATGCTCCGAACGACATCTTCGGGGACAACCGACGGAGATCCAGCACGCATGCGAGGATAAAACAGGACTTCGAGTTTGGGGACAAGGGCAGAGTATGGTATGACCATGAACTGTTTGGCGGGGTAGGGGTGGAGACTCTTGAATAAAGATTTTGTTTCAATCGTGACCTGGGAAGCGGGAGGAAGATGTTCGGGAACGTCGGTATTGTTCAAAGGAAAGATCCAAGACCGCTCTTCGGGAACACCAAGAAGCCGAAGTTCGTGGAAGGACGTTTCGCCAGCGGCATCAAGAGCCATCCATGCGGACTTGTCATAGGAAGCAGCCAGTTCCATCTTGGGTTCACGGGATGCCTGATAATACTCCAGGCTTTTCTGGACAACTCGTCCTTCGGGAGACATGCGGAGAAACAGGTTCTCCCATTTGCGTGAATCCTTGGAGTAGTAGTTTCCTTCAAATTCGCCGTTCACGTAGATACGTAAGCGGTCGGGATGGGTACCCACAGCTTTTCCGATACGGGACTGGACTGTATCAATAGTATCGTCAGTGAACATCGTGATGGAGGTGGAGGATCCTGTTTGCATGTTTAGAACAGGGATGGTGACTTCCTCCGACATTATTATATTGCTCAAAAATAATGTCATCAATCGGACTTGGTAATAACAAGAAGGGATCCCGTGTCGCCGATTCGTCGATGATGACTCGCAATATCCGTCAGACGGTAAATTCATTCACAGCGGCCAGCGAGCTGTCTTCTCTAGGAAATCTAGGCATTCCCACATTTCGTATACCCGCTGCTCAGACAGTCCAGACAGTCTACAAGAGCATGACACCTGCCGATATCAATTCTTTCAATTCGGCAGATCAGGCATCAAAGAATATTCGCACTTAATAAGATGAGCCAGAACTCTCAAGTCGGGGGGAAAACGGTGGGCGCAATAAGTTCAAGTGAGTTTCTACGAGCATACCGAACTGGTATTGTCGCAGGAGCCAATGCGTCCTATTCTACGATTCCTAAAAAGGTAGGCAAGTCGTATGCTACAAGCAAGGATCTGCTTGAAGCCCAGAACCAGCGAGGAGTTCTCGAAGATTTGTCATCACTGGTCATCACAGATTCGGTGTGCACAGTATACATTCCTGGACAGTATAAACCCCTCGAGTTTGTTGCGGCAAATTTGATTACATCCATTCCCCCCGGAGAGGGCAGTATTTCCTACAATAATACCGGGAATCTCTACGTGACAAACAGCACAAATAACGTTTATTCCGTCGGGCGCACTCCAGGATCGGTAGCCACTCCTCTCACAACGATTGGACTCCTATCAATTGCGTATGGGATTATGCAGTCGCAAATTGACAGTGCAGTTTATATTGTAAATCTTGGAAGCGGCAGCATTCTGAAAAACGCAGGTGTTGGTGTCTCGTATCTTGTGAATCCCAGCGCATCTCTCGTGGGTATGCAAACGATTGCCCAGGATTATCTTCGTGGAAACTTTTACGTGACGAAAGCATCTGGGCTCCAAAGAGTTACACCTACAGGAACCGTGACACCCTTCGGAGGAACAACCATCTACACCGGCACTACATACGCCACAAACGATAATTTATACGGAACAACATCAACAGGGCTCCACCAAATCAATATAACTACGGGCGTATCGTCTCAGTTATATTTGAATACGAATCTTACCGGCGGAATCATTCAGGCAAACGACGGCTACCTTTATGTGACAAGTACGCAGTACGGTGGTAGCGTGATTCAAGTGAATCTTACGGGATCCGCTACGCCGTTCGCAGTGGGTCTTGCGACCATTCCCCAGTCTATCACGCAAGGTAGTGAAGAATATTTGTATGTGTCTTGTGCGAATGGCAACCTCTACCAAATAGTCGTAGCCTAGTATAAATAATGTCCTCGACTCTAGGCGACAAGAAGGGACGTACAGCAGATTCAAGCGATCTGACTCGTCTTCAACGGAAGACAGCGGAACTGGCGGCCTATGGAACATACACGACCGACGGAAACATCAAGAAAATATCCGCACAGTCGGGAACGACTGCGGGGATATTGGCGTTGAACACTTCGGCAGTAACAGTAGAGGATGCTGTCTCAGTAGGGAATACACTTAATCCGTTTACACGCTTACCGATTTCTCGTCCGCCCTTCCCAGCAACCTTTCGTTACATATCGACAAACTATTAGAGTGGAGAGTCTGTAATCTCCATACCGCAGTAGGGAACGGGGGACCGAGAATAATTGATAGGTTGATAGACTCCAATTTGTGAAGCATCTTGTAAAAGTCGCCGGAAATTCGCCCAGAACTCTGGGGTGTGCTTTCCTGTAGACAGTTCGGTCGTCATCAAGTGGGCCATTTCGTGGAGGACCACAAACATCACGGTATTCAAATCCACAAGAGGGTATCCTGGAGGATTAGTCTTGTCACGCAAGCATATGACGATCTTCTCGCCCTTATTTTCAGAATAGGATGTATCTTTAGACGTCATGGAATTTTCCATGATGCTGTGGGGATTGTATCGGTCCACTAGGTTCTTGGCAGTGGGATCGCTGACAAACTCTTCCTGTGCATAGAACGCCGCAACCTTATCCATATTTCCCTTGACAGTTGCCAGCATTTCGACTGCCTCTTTCTTGTTGGGAAGATCTTGGACAAGATACTTTTGTCCGTCCTTCTCGGCTTTCAAGGATACTAAATTTCCGGGACCGCCATTCACATATTGGTACAAGAGGTACCCTAACATGGCAATGACAATGACCACAACATGTGGCGCAAACTTCATTATTTAGATGTGTTAAAAGGTTTAGTGGGCGGGCTTGGCACCGGCACCCGACTCGCCGATCTCGAGCTCACGGCGGTATAGGTCCGGCTCGATCGTGGAGTTCAGGAAGGGCGAGATGGCCGCACGGGGATTCGGCGGGTCCGAGCGGATGTCGAGGTTGGCGTTACGGAGGGACTGGCCGACCGTGTTGATGCCGTAGTGGTAGGTGGGCGTCAGGAAGTTCTGGCCCTTGAGGTCGCCGAGTCCAACGGGGTTCGTGGCGGCCCACGATGCACCCAGTCCGCCCTTAGGCAGGAGTTCCTCTGGCGAGAGGACTGTCTGGGAATACGACTGCTGTCCGCTCGGGTGGCGGCTCTCCTGGACTAGGGATGGGGCCTGGTCGCCTCCCTCCGAATGGGGGTTTACCGTAGGGCCAGAGGGGGTGTTGGACAGAGGTCCCTGGGGCTCCAGTCCACCGACCTCAAGACCCTCGCCGAGGAACTTCGACCCGCTGTAAGCATTCACGACGGCAACGAGGACAACAATTCCGGCGACGACAGCACCGAGGCGAACGAGGCTGTTCTGAGATAGTTTCATCGCTAGTTTATATTGTTCTGTAGACAAAAAGAATGGAGAAAAAGAAGGATAAGGCTCCTGGCTTCTTTGATAAGATCTTCCAGGACGTCCTTGATTTCAGTAGTCGACCCGAGACGCACTCCTACATTGAATTACATATTATCAAGCCCCTGCTGAGCCGAATTTTCCACCAGCTCTACCCTTACCTTATTGGTATCCTGGTTCTCTGGATTCTCATGTTTGCCTGCCTTGCCGTCATCCTTCTCATGCTGATGCGAGGCAGTATTCTCGACAGTATTGTTCTCTTCAGGAAATAGCATACGAGTCAGCTGCTCTTTATTGAGCCCCCAGAATCCCCGCAGTTCACGCCTCTTGGCGACCTCACGAAGCTCGATAATCGTCATCTTCTCAATACGGTAACGTGACGGGAGTTCAGGCATCCCTAGCAGCTCGACGAGACGAGCCTTCGGGAGGATATAGTATTGCTTAATCTTGCGGCCCTTGGCCAGCTTCTTGAGAGTAGAGAGAGGAAGAGAATTCAGGTCAGACATTTCGTTATTTAATCTGTTTTTACCATAACAGAGCAGGATGGATCTCATATCCGTTTTGGTGGTTTTGGTATGCACTCTCATTGCCATTTTTGCGGCATTATACGCCTACGGGATGTCAAACCTCCAGGAAATCAAAGATAACTGGGTCCATTACCGCTGTAACCCCATTTATATGCCGATGGCTGGAGTGGTCGGGTCCGATATATCATCCAACTTCCTAAATTGTACACTCCAGTCCGTGAACACGTATGCCGGCTTCGTGATGGATCCTATCTATCAGAACTTCAAGATCTTGACGGATATTTTCCAGTTTCTCATGAAAGCCATAAATGATATGCGTGGAGCTGTCACTGGTGCATCCGGTGGATTCATGGGAATTATTCAGTCCACCTTTGGAAAACTACAGAACACAATCCAGAGCACGGTCCAGTTGTTTGGGCGTGTGCGGACACTGATGAACCGTATGATGGCAGTCTTTGCTGTCATGATGAATATTGTGTCTACCGGTGTACAGACCGGTCAGTCTGTAGTCAATGGACCGATCGGACAAGCAGCTGAATTCTTCTGTTTCCATCCGTCTACCATCATATTCACATCAGAGGGCACAATACCGATGAGTGCTGTTCGTCCAGGAATGCGACTGGCGGATGGACAGATGGTCCGCAGTGTTCTGGAATTTGACAGTCTTGGAACGAAGATGTATACTATTGGCAGTATCCGTGTCTCGGGCAACCACAAAGTCATGCTGGAAGGAAAGTGGATACGGATCGAGAACCATCCACTTGCGCAGGAGGCAGAGTCGTGTGAGAGGGTATTCTGTCTGAATACGGACAACCACACTATACATATCGGCGGATTCCACTTCAAGGATTATGAGGAAACAAGCAATCCAGTCATCTTATCTGAATTCTTCCGCCGAGTCCAGGCGCATTATGGAGGATACATCTCTGTAGAAAAGATTGAGAACCCCGAGAAGTATCGGTATACGGGTATACTCCCCACCGCCCACGTGATCCTGGACGACGGAAGTCTTGTTCTGGCGAAGGAGATTAAGATCGGTGATCTCTTGAAATACGGGGGAGAAGTGGATGGAATCGCACATCACCAGATTGAGGGAGTGTCTGTCTACAAAGATGTCCCAGTTGCTCCTGGGTCGTGGATTCTGAATGAGAACGGAGTGACTCCAGTCACAGATATCCATTCTGGCAAGACGCACGACTATATCCAGTTCATCACGAGGGCGTGCCATTATGCGGTTGCTTCGCCCACCGGTGAATTTGTCATTTTGGACGACCACGAAGTCTCCGACGACGACATTCATACCTGGCGCGATAATGAAATTCAAAAAGAGGTCTAAACGATAAGATAAGATAAGATGGATGTTTTGTCCATTAGCGCCGTAGCTATCGGCCCCCTACTCATTGTGGGGGTTATTCTCTATACATACGTCCAAGCGAATCTTGAAAACTTACGTGATAACTGGACGACCTACCGCTGCAATCCTCTGTATATGCCATTTGCAGGGGGGATACAGCCCGAAATATCCACGCTCGAGAACTTTGAATATTGCACGAACATGATGGCGAACAATATCTTTGGATTGTTGATGCAGCCTGTTCACTTGATGTTCAGCGTGTTTAATCGACTGCTCGGGATGATCAATAATGATCTTGGACATATTCGAAATTTCATTACAGGTATCTGGACATTCATTACATCGTTTGCCGCAGAAGTGTTTGCCAAGATCCACAATGCGTTTGGAGCGATGGTGGCGTTGTTGGCACGTATTCGGGACTTGACAGCACGTATTCTGGGATCGGCGGGGTATGCTGCCACCATCATGATTTCAGCCTACCATTTAATACGGTCACTTGTGGATATGATGATGGCGCTCGTCAAAACAATTGTGACGATTCTGTTTGCCCTGTCTATCATCTTATCATTTGTGTTCCCTCCCCTGCTCGTGTTTGCAATATATCTTGGCGATATGGTCGGTCTCTCCTTCTGTTTTCACCCTGATACCCTCATTCACGTTCAGGGCAAGGGACTCATCAAGGTGTCGGAGGTCATGGTCGGCGATGTGTTCCGTGAAGGGTGCGAGGTCACCGCCACGATGCGGTGCCTAGCTGCGGGAGTGCCCCTGTATACCTACGAAGGAGTCGTCGTCTCGGGAGAACACCTTGTCTTGGAAGACGGCAAGTGGGTGTATGTAGAACACTCG
>Ga0114969_10004400_pt1 | contig 11136 bp, 6 predicted proteins | sample M_130807_MF_Meta_FD_87316 | JGI IMG/M metagenome (GOLD analysis project Ga0114969, IMG submission 87316) | Freshwater microbial communities from Lake Montjoie, Canada to study carbon cycling - M_130807_MF_MetaG | ecosystem: Environmental > Aquatic > Freshwater > Lake | place: Lake Montjoie...
GTTCCAGATATAATTACTTTTCCTTTTGATGTCACAGTTCCTTTGACAGTGCCTTCAATCTTGATATCACCTTCGATCTTGATCTGTCCGTCAAGAGTGGTACCTTCAGAAATGCTTGTCTGTGGTGTAGACGAATAGGATGGCGTTGACTGGTAACCCTGTGATGCGGCAGGTTGTGCCGCTGCAGGAGTGGGTCTTGCTGTTTGAGTTGCTGCGCTGCCTGCTGTAGGTGTTTCGCGTGGGTCTTTACTTGAAGAGAAGATAGACATATGTTTTTTTGTTTAAGAGCGTGAAATTAATTTTTTTTCTTTACTTTCTTCTTTTTTTGATTGTCTTCTTTTACAATGGCTAAATCGATGTGTTCGCAATGATGGCTCAACGAACTAATTCAGTAGTCTTTGCAATTGTGGTCAATGCGTGTGTGTTCGTATAAAAGCGCCGTAAAACGTTCACGCTGTTCCCGGTCGAATTCTCTGATTATTAAGGCCGTATTGTGTAGATTTACAATTCTTAGAATCGAATTAATCTTGAAATATCAAATAATTTTAGTTTTTTTGAGTTTATTAAAAAAGTGAAGATAAAACTATATAACTACGTTTCAATCGTTGTGTTTCTGGCTTTTTGTTTGCCGTCTGTCGTTCAGGCGCAAAATAGGTTTGCACAAAATGGAATCGATAGTGCCGCTATAGATGGTCGAATTCAAGCGGATAAGGCGAAGCGTGATAGTATCGCTAAGGCTATTATTCAAAAGCGAAAGGCTGATAGTACCGCGAGGGAAGTAGCCAAAATTAAATTACAAGCGTTCCGCGATAGCATTGTCACCGCTCGAAATGCCAAGCGAAAAGCCGACAGTCTTATACGCGAGCAGGCCAAGCAGGCGCTAATCAATAAGAAGAAGACGAGCGATAGTCTTGCAAAGGATCGGATACGAAAACAAGACAGCACGATCTTGGCCAGAAAAAATCATATGGACAGTCTGCGTTTAGCCAAACTAAAAAAAGATAAGAACCGGACGGCCTTAGAGAAATATAAAAATAGCCGACGTTACAAAGACAGTTTGGAGAGCGCTCGCAAAAATCATAAAGATAGCATAGCCTTCGTTCGACAAACGAAATTGAATGAGCAGAAGTCGCGCAATCAGCTAGTGCGCGATAGCTTGATTATAGTAAGGACTCAAGTGAATGACAGCCTGAAAGAAAATCGAAAACACATTAGCGATAGCACAAAAACAGCGGTGGCGGCATCCATAGAAAAGCAAAAGACCGATAGGCAGAAGATGAATGATAGTTTAGCGGCTATACGAAAACATCGAGCCGATAGTTTGGCTGTGGTGAGGAAATCAAAAGAGAAGAAAACCGCCGAAACTGCGAAGAAAAAGGATGAGAAGCAAAAAGCCTTATCTATAAAATTACTGCACGAGAAAAAACAGGAAGAGTGGACGAATGAGAAACTACTGAAACGTAAGTGGAATGTGCCACGACGTGTGTATCAGAACACCGTCACTCGATACAATTATTTTTATAATGCGCGCCGCAAGTATGATGATGGCATTCGTTCGTTGAAAAAGAATAATAAGGATGATTACACAAAATTGATTAGTCTCTATCCGTATGATGTGAGCAAGTCGGGTACAAGTGTGGCGGGTGAGATGGATTCAGTGATCAAGAAAGCATCGTTCAGCACGCAGATACATGATCCGCGATCGAAGTGGTTTGATAATCTTTATTTTCTCATGGCACAGGCTTCGTATATAAAAAATGATTTTGATGGGGCCATTACAACGTTTCAGTTTATTGCGAATGAATACAAGGATGTGCCGAAGAAAAGAAAGCCTGGGGCGAAGCGCAAAGCGAAAACTATTGAGCGCGATCCGGCTAGTATTGCCTCTATCGATAATCGAAAGGGTATTCATAAAATAAGTCATCATCCTATTCGCAATCAAGCGCTTGTTGGTCTTGCTAGTTCTTATATTCAGGCCGAGCAATACAGTGAAGCCTCAGCCTTGATTAGTACCTTGGAAAAGGATAAGATATTTCCAAAGCGCAACAAGGCCGCCTTGTATCTAACGAAGGGAACTCTTGAGATTGCACAGAAAAATAATACCGACGCCATTGTCGCATTGACAAACGCATTGGAATTTAAAATGCCCTCATTGCAACGCGCCCGTACTGAATTTGTGATAGGTCAATTGTATGCAGGTGAAGGTAACTATGCGCAATCAAGCGAACACTTTAAGAAATCAATCAGCGGTAAGGCAAATCCTGAAATGGATTTTTATACCAAATTATTGATGGCTGAAAATGCGGCGAAAGGTGGTGGTGACAGAAAATATGCGATTGCTCAATTAGATAAACTCATCAAAGATCCTAAATTTGAGAAATACAGAAGTCAGGCTAATAATGCCTTAGCGGGTATTTATGCCGAGCAGGATGTCGATAAGGCCATAGACATACTAACGAAAAGTATCAAGCATATGGATACTAAGGAGCCATTACAAAAGGCGATTTCATTTGCGATGTTAGGTAAGCTTTATTACGGCAAAGCAGCATACGAAGCCGCAAAGGTTTCGTATGATAGTGCTTCATTGTATGGAAGCAATCCTCCGATTGACAATATTGATGAAGTGAATACCCGCAAGATTGTTTTGACCGATGTCGTGAAGGACATTCGTATCATTCGCAAGCAAGATAGTTTATTGGTATTGTCCCAGAAGAGTGAAAAAGAACAGAAAGCCATTGCCAAGAAGGAGGCTGAGCGATTAAAGAAGCTAGAACAAGCAACGGCAGAGCCGAAAACGCAAGTTGTGTCATTAAGTCCTGGCACCACAGTTAAATCGAATTGGTATTTCTATAATAATACATTGATAGAGAAAGGCGCGTCAGAATTCAAGCAAAAATGGGGTACTCGAAAATTGGAAGATAATTGGAGGCGAAGTGCGGCAGGTAGTATTATGATGAATGTGACTAGTGATTCGACTTCAGGTAAAGACGAAAATAAATTGTTGGTCAATGGTTCGCAATATGAAACCTTATTGGCCGAGATACCAACGACCGCAGCCAAACGCGATAAGGCGAACAACCTCATCATGAATGCGTATTATGATTTAGGTCTTATTTATTATGCTCAATTGCAGGATTACCCGAATTCAGTCTCTTCATTTGATTCGCTGCTGAAGAAATATCCATCGACAGATTTCAAAAAGGAAAGTTATTACACATTGTATCTCGATCATTCGCTGCTTAAACATGATACAGCCGCAGCGCGCTATAAGAAGCTTTTGCAAGATGAGTTTGGTCAGTCGGAGTTTGCAAAACTGGCCAATAATCCTTCGTATATCGAGGACGTAAAAAACAGCGCGAAGGCAATTGAATACTATTACGATACAACCTATTTGGCGTACAAGGATACGCAATATGCGGCCGCTATGACGCGCATCAGGTATGCGCAAACAGCCTTCCGCGGTAAGTCGATGATGGCGCACTTCGACTTACTTGAGGCATTGTGTAATGCAGGTTTAAAGGATTATGTCAACTGCAAACTTAATCTTGAACACGTATTAAAGGCTTATCCATCAACGCAGCAGCAAGCGAAGGCACAAGAGTTGCTCAATTATCTTAGAACAAACAAATTACTTCCTTCCAGCGATTCGTCGGCATTGGCTAAGAAAGATTCGTTGCCGTCGCAGTTATCAGAGATTCAGTCGGCAGAGGGGAAAGGGATTTATTCGTATGATGCCAATGAACAGCATTTGTTATTAGTGTATCTCAATACGATCGATAGCAGAACCTTATCGCTCAAATCAGGCATCAGTGATTTTAATCTTCAAAAGCACGAATCGGAAGAGTTAGTAACCGGACAAAATTTGTTTACAGTCAAAGAAGGTGTTATTTCAGTGAGCAAATTTTCAAATGCAATTTTTGCAAAAATCTATATGAATGATATCATAAAAGATCCGACGCTTTTTCAGAAATATAAAAAAGAGGATTATACCATCTGTCTGATTAGTGCCTCTAACTTTACAGAATTAATCAAGACAAGGGATATCTTAGGATACCTGACTTTTCATAAGAAGAATTACTAGGATAAAAAATAAACTGCTCGCGCATAGCTATTGCATTGGAGTCAGTAACTAGGCCTTGCGACTTGCTTCAGCGTCTTGCATTCTCTTGTTTTTTGCTTCACGTAAAAACTCAGATGCGAAAATAAAATCGTTTAGACTTTTATTTTTACTGAAGATGATATCTTCCTTACTGCCTTCCCATTCTTTGCGACCTTTGAATAAAAAGATGATACGGTCGCCACTTTCCATCACCGTATTCATATCATGGGTATTGATGACAGTGGTCATATTATACTCCTGTGTAATTTCAATGATTAATTTATCAATGACAAGCGATGTCATAGGGTCAAGACCTGAATTTGGTTCATCGCAAAATAGGTAATTAGGATTGAGTACGATTGCTCTGGCGAGGGCCACCCTTTTTTTCATACCGCCACTTAACTCCGCGGGGAATTTTTTATTGGTGTCTTTTAGATTCACTCGATCAAGCACTTCATTCACTCGCTGTTTTTTTTCATTCAGGGTTTGTTTGGTAAACATATCGAGCGGAAACATCACATTTTGTTCAACTGTCATACTATCAAAAAGGGCAGACCCTTGGAAAAGCATACCAATTTGAGTGCGTAGCTCTTTGCGGCCTTTGGGATCCATATTCAGAAAGTCGGCACCTTCATAGGCAATGCTGCCGGCATCAGGACTTATTAATCCGACAAGGCACTTCATGAGGACTGTCTTGCCGCTGCCACTAGTACCGATGATTAGATTCACCTTGCCACTTTGCATTTCCCACGACACGTCTTCAAGCACTGTTTTAGTGCCAAAGGATTTATTGATATGTTTCAGTTCAATCATGTATTGAATTCAGTTGTGTAATTCATTCGAAGTATTCAGCAGTAAGAAGCTTGTGCGTGATTGCAGGGTGTCTATTTGTCGTTTTTGCATTAAAGCAGCAATGCGGCCAATCCATAATCGGCACATAAAATCAGCACGCAACTAACAACCACCGACGTAGTTGAAGCTCGCCCAATTTCTAGTGCGCCTCCTTTGACATAATAACCGAAATATGCTGAAATGCTTGATATGAGAAAAGCGAATGTAAAAGACTTAATGAGTCCGAATGTTAAGTTAAACGAATTGAAATCTTTAATAAGTCCCTGTGTGAATTGTTGTTCTGAAAGGATACCCGTTAAGGTGCCTGCAAGATAGCCACCCCAAATACTGAGAAACATCGAAATGACAATTAGGCAAGGAATTACAAGTAATGAAGCAATAATTTTAGGAAGTATCAGGTAGATTTTCGTATTGATACCCATGATTTCAAGGGCGTCGATTTGCTCGCTAACGCGCATATTACCTAGTTCGGATGCAATTTTAGATCCAACTACACCCGCCAATACAATACAAACGACTGTTGGGGATAGTTCAAGAAAGGTGCTATCACGGATAATTTGTGCGATGACATACTTTTGAACAAGCGGACTGATTAGTTGATAAGCCGTTTGAACGGTTGTTACTGCGCCCAGAAAAAGAGATATAATGACAACAATACCCATCGAGCCTATGCCTATTTCATAACATTGATGAATGAATTCTTTCCAATAAACGCGGGCATTCTCAGGTTTGGTGAACATGCCACCCAACATCAGTAGATATTTGCCAAAATGGTCTAGTACTTTTATCATGAAGGATTCAAAAATAAGCTTTCCTTATCGTTGAAGTACGTAATCCGAAAAATAAATTAGAGAAACTCGATAAATTTCATTTGAGAAATCGAATATTATGCCTTACTTTCGCACACTTATTAATTTAACCACCTAAAATAATTTCTATTATTTATGTCAGTAAAAATCAGACTTCAGCGTCATGGCGCAAAACAACGCCCGTTTTATTTCATCGTAGTTGCTAATTCAGCATCTCCTCGTGATGGAAAATTCATTGAAAAATTAGGAACTTACAATCCATTGACTGTTCCGGCAACCATCCAAATCAATCGCGAAAGAGCGTTGCATTGGTTAAGCCGTGGAGCAGAACCTACGCACACTGCCAATCGAATTTTATCTTTTAAAGGAGTGAAATTCATGAAGCACTTGTTACGTGGTGTAAAACTTGGTTTGTTTGATGAGGCTACCGCTATGCAAAAATTTGAAGTATGGAATGCTTCTCATGAAATATTGGTTGCAGATCGTCAGGATTCTCATAAGAAAGCAAAAGCTTCTTCAAGAATTCAACCTACCATTAAGAAAGTTGAAATCGCTGTTCCAGTTGCGGAAGCACCTGCTGCGGTTGAAGCACCAGAAGTTGAAGAAACGCCAGAGGTGGAAGCGCCAGTTGCTGTTGTTGAAACTCCTGAAGTTGAAGCACCAGTTGTTGAAGTTGAAGCACCAGCCGTTGAAGCAGAAGCACCAGCCGTTGATACAGAAGCGCCAGCTGCTGAATAGTATCATTACATTTCATTCAATATTCAAAATCCCGTTCATCTGAGCGGGATTTTTTTATTGAACAAATAGATTGGTTAGGTGGTTTTCAAATGAACACACGTTATAACATAAAAAAAACGGAGCAAATACTCCGTTTTTATCACTATACTATTTAAATGTCATTGATAGTTGTCGATGTGCAATGGCGAGCTATTTGTTTATTCATTCTTAAAAAGGAACATCACCGCTATTATCAAACGACGATTTATTAAATTCATCGTTGTCGTCGACATTGAATTCATTGGCTTTTGAAGAACGTCGCTCAAAGCCTTCCTGTATCGATAACTTAGGACCTTCACCAAATTCGGTGCGAATACCTGCTTTAGGATCCTGCATATGCGGAGGTAAAATGGCAAAATCATTTGAATCGGGCATATCCTCAAATTTTTGATAATCCAAATTCGCTTTGACTTTCACGATATCCGTTTTTCCGTTTCTATGCTTCGCAATATTGATCCATGTTTCTCCTGGAATTACATCGCCGTCAGGATTTTTTTCTAACCCATAATAATCAGGGCGATATAAGAACATAACCATATCGGCATCCTGCTCGATTGCACCCGATTCACGAAGATCACTCAACATCGGCATCTTGGATTCTTTTCTGGTTTCTACACCACGATTTAATTGCGACAAGGCGATGATCGGTATTTCCAATTCCTTGGCCAATCCTTTTAGATCGCGTGAAATTTTCGAGATCTCTTGTTCACGGTTTCCACCATTTGCCGTCGAGCCTTGCATCAATTGAAGATAATCGATGATGACCATCCCGATATTATGTTTCTGTTTCAGTCGTCGACATTTGGCACGCAATTCAAAAATATTCAAGGCCGCTTGATCATCGATAAAGATATTAGCAGAAGCTAACTTACTCATACGTTGATGTATTTGCACTACTTCATGATCGGCTAATTGTCCTTTTGTAATTTTACTCAATGGCACTTCAGTAACGGCCGATAGCATACGTTTTACCAACTGTCCTGCACTCATCTCCAACGAGAAGAAGGCTACACCGGTTGGTTGATTTTTACTAAAGGCTGCATTCATAATCAAGTTAAGGGCAAAGGCGGTCTTACCAACGGCAGGTCGCGCTGCAAGAATAATTAAATCAGTACGTTGCCAGCCTGACGTCACCTTATCTAATTCCTTAAATCCAGAAGGCACACCGGTCAATTCATCTTTTTTATTATTCTGTGCTTCAATTTCGTGGATGGTTTTGGCAAGAATCGCGTTGATGCCTAAAAAATTCTTACGAAGATGCTTATCGGTAATTTCGTACAGGTTGGTCTCGGCCTTATCAAGAAGATCAAATACGTCGGTGGTATCTTCATACGCTTCACCGATTACTTCGCCGCTCATGCGAATCAATTCGCGCATGATATATTTCTGCATCACGATACGTGCGTGCTCTTCAATGTTCGCGCTACTCACAATATCTCTGGTAAGACTTGTTACATAATAACTACCGCCGACCATTTCAAGTTCATTGTTCTTGCGCAAATCTTCGCATACGGTCATAAAATCTATTCGAGATCCTTTGTCGAACAATCGTCTGATAGCGGCATAAATACGTTGATTGGCATCGGCATAAAAACATTCTTCTGCCTGAATGATTTCAAGCACCTCGGCTAGTTTTTGTGGCTCAAGCATTATAGCGCCAAGCACAGCGCCTTCAAGGTCTGACGCCTGGGGAGGCATTTTTCCGTATAAAAGAGGTGATAAATCTGGTTTCTTTGTTCGGGTATTTAATTTATTTGCAACAGCCATATAATTTCTTGTATTGTAGGGGATAGTGAACGAATGTAGATGCTAATTTTTTCTATTCAGGTTCTAATTGAATAAAATATTTGTTAAGTGCTATTCAGCGGTTGTCCCCAAAGAAATGCACAAAAAAATGGAATAAAACCTATGCTTATTCACAAATCAAAGTAGTTATTCCATTCATTTAAACGCAATCCACAATGTTAGTGAACAAATAAATACTTGAAAATGATTGGTGAAACGTCAAATTTATCAATGTCGATTTGCGACTGATTTTCGACTTCCTTCGCCATATTTTTTCAGACCACAACGTTCTTCTTTAGTCAATTCGTCATAAGGATGTTTCTCTCAATCGGGACCTTATTTTGATTGAAACACTTCTTGAATAAATACACCGTAACATATCCACTCATTTGTGAATAAGAAAATGAGTACTGATAGCAGGCTTAAAATATATTTGTAGACATTGATAATATAAACAAGGTAGAAATGGCAGTACACGAATATGATGAAGGATCGATACGTTCGCTTGATTGGAAAGAACATATCCGACTTCGTCCCGGTATGTATATCGGTAAACTTGGTGATGGTAGCAGTTTGGATGACGGTATTTATGTCTTATTGAAAGAAGTGGTTGACAACTGCATCGATGAACATACAATGGGGCATGGAAAATACGTCGACATCACGGTGAAAAATGGGGAAGTATTAGTGCGCGATTATGGTCGTGGTATTCCCTTGGGAAAAGTAGTGGATGTTGTTAGTAAGATAAATACAGGCGCAAAGTATGATAGCAATGTATTTCAAAAATCTGTCGGATTGAATGGTGTTGGTACAAAGGCAGTGAATGCGTTGAGCACTTCATTTAGAGTACGAAGTTTTCGTGATGGCAAAATGAAGATGGCTGAATTCGCACGCGGTGAATTAGTGAATGACCCGAAGGAAGTGGCATCAAAGGAAGAGAATGGAACTGAAATCTTTTTCACTCCGGATGAAACCGTATTCAAACATTATAAATACATCGACGAATACATCGAAAATCAGGTATGGAATTATTGCTACCTGAACGCAGGTCTCGTGATGAATTTCAATAACAAACGCTTTGTTTCCAAAAATGGTCTACTCGATTTATTAGAACGAAAAACCAATGTTGATGAGATTAAATATCCTATCATTCATCTTAAAGGAAATGATGTTGAAATTGCGCTTACACATAGCGGTGATTATGGCGAGGAAATCTATTCATTTGTAAACGGTCAACATACCACACAAGGAGGTACGCATCAGCAGGCTTTCCGCGAAGCGTTTGTCAAAACCATTCGTGAATTTTATAAGAAAGATTACGAAGCGAGTGATATCAGACAAAGCATCGTGGCTGCTGTGAGTGTTCGAGTCGTGGAGCCTGTGTTTGAAAGTCAAACCAAAACGAAACTAGGCAGTATCAATATGGATGAAAAAGGACCTTCTGTCAAGAGCTTCATGATGGACTTCCTTTCAAAAGAATTAGACAATTATCTTCATCGGAATCCAGCAATAGCCGATGCACTCAAAAAGCGTATCGAACAAAGTGAGCACGAACGAAAAGAACTCAGCGGTATCAAGAAAATTGCGAACGAGCGTGCTAAAAAAGCAAATCTTCACAACAAAAAATTACGTGATTGTAAATATCATCTCGATGATGTATTTGATGGGAAGAATAAAAACGAGATGGAAATTAAAAAGCTTGAATCGACTATCTTCATCACCGAAGGTGATAGTGCAAGCGGCTCTATTACCAAATCGAGGAATGTCGAAACGCAAGCTGTATTTAGTTTGCGTGGTAAGCCTTTAAACTGTTATGGACTGAGTAAGAAAATTGTCTATGAAAATGAGGAACTGAATTTACTTCAGCATGCGCTCAATATTGAGCAAGGCATTGAGGAACTGCGCTATAATAATATCGTCATTGCAACAGATGCCGATGTGGATGGGATGCATATTAGATTGTTGATTATGACGTTCTTTTTGCAGTTCTTTCCTGATCTAGTGCGCAACGGACACGTTTATATTTTAGAGACGCCTCTTTTCAGGGTTCGTGATAAAAAAGAAACTATTTATTGTTATAGCGAAACTGAAAAACAGCAAGCCGTTACCAAACTCACTGGCAAGCCTGAGATTACTCGGTTCAAGGGGCTTGGTGAAATATCGCCAAACGAATTTGCCGAGTTTATCGGAGAGAATATCAAGAAAGAACCTGTGATGATGGCTGGTGAAGCCCATATTCAAAAACTACTTGAATATTACATGGGAAAAAATACAATGCAACGTCAAGAATTTATTATCAGTAACCTGAGGGTTGAAATTGATGCCGTTGATGAAATTTTAAATTAACTAAAACACGATAAATGATACATATCATAGCCGGCGATGAAGCGGCAAAAAACCTTGAAGCTTCGTTCTTGTTGGATGAAAATCTCAGAGGCGATGTGCTCATCTTGAAAGATACCTTGGGTATTGGTCCGATTGAACTTGATGCAGAGATGAACCACGATGATGTGCGAACTGAATGCTGGAAAATAATGAGTCAGAATCAAATCGATCATGCGTCTCAAGACCAGCACAATGTGCTTCAGCTAATTGAAAAAGCAGTGGCCGAAGAAGAGCCTGTCTGTTTTTGGATGGCACCTTGTGTCACCGATGTGTGCGCGTATTTTTGGTTGTTGCCTTACTTTAAGAAGCAGGCTGATATGTTGCATACGATCAATATTATTGGCTTGCCCTTTTTGAATGAGAAGGGACAATTGTTTTACCCAAAGAATTTTTCAGAAGTGGTTCCAACTGAATTTCTAAAAACGAAAC
>Ga0114969_10004401_pt1 | contig 11136 bp, 15 predicted proteins | sample M_130807_MF_Meta_FD_87316 | JGI IMG/M metagenome (GOLD analysis project Ga0114969, IMG submission 87316) | Freshwater microbial communities from Lake Montjoie, Canada to study carbon cycling - M_130807_MF_MetaG | ecosystem: Environmental > Aquatic > Freshwater > Lake | place: Lake Montjoie...
ACTAGCGTCATAAGTACGAAGATGAGGCATAACCCCAACGCTTTTATCATCTGAAGAACGAATTCCGATTCCAATTCCAACTCCTCCGCCCATCATGGACAACCAGTTTACTTCGGCAAGACAATCAACCAAACCTTCCGCACTATCATGTAGATAAGGTAAAAAACATGATATAGGAAGGCCACGCTTACTACGCCCAAAGCTGAGAATAGGAGTAGAATATGACAACCAATGTCTACTACTATATTCATAAAGTCTTTGCGAATGTTCTGGATTCGACCCGAACGTCTTGGAAACATATGCGAACCTTTCTTGCGGCGAGACCTCATCCTCCTTCATATAGCTTTCTTTTAATCTCTTAATTCCCAACTCATCAAATAGATTATCTCTAGTATAATCGACTTTAATCCCATGCACAATTTCTTGCGTCATCTTTACTCCAATTTGTTTTTATTTTACTGTTTCGAATATTTTCTTTTGAACCTGATACCATTCGATCCACGCATCCAATTTCACACCGCATTCGTAGTATGTGGTATAATTTAATGTGACAGTCTTTGCAACATCACTCAATTTTGCGTCATCTTTTAATTGTGCTAGGTCAGGGCACTTAACCATAATTGCTTCAGGTGCTTCAGGAAATTTAGCAACGACTGGCACTGCTTTACATCCTGTTAGTAACAATAATAGTAATAGGTATCTCATTCTTTTTTCGCCGCTTTATTGTGAGTATCGATTACTTCTTTAGGTATGATGCAAGAATTATCATACTTAACTATTTCTCGATCTATATATCTCACAATGTCTTCGCCTTTTTCACGAATAACTTTTTGCTGTACTACAACCTTTTGTTGAATCTTAATAGTTTCCTTTTTGCCTTCAGCCTCAGCTGCAGCAACTTTTGTTTCCATCTCTTTTACCTTGGCTACCCATTGCTCTTCATTTGCCAAGCCGCCTTCAAAGTAAATACCAAATGTAAATACTACAAATCCTACTATTCTCATTGGAATGTAGTATTTGTTTACAAGTGGAACCATCTTCAAAAACATACTACCTAATATAGCAAGTACTCCTGCTATAACAATAGCATGAAAGAAAGCATTAGGTAATAGAGACAGATACCACATTTAAGATTCTAGAATTTTTTTAATGTTTGGCGGTACAAATGTGTCAGGCTTTAATACCTTACCATCATCCCGTTTGATCAACTTACCATCAACTAACTTAGACATATTAGATCGCGCAACTTCATCCCATACTGCTTGTTGCGGAATGCCCAATGAATGTTCTAAGCCTTCAATAACCCATTTTAGATCTGCACATGCGTCTGCAATTTCAACTAAATCTTCGACATTCCACGCATGCAACAGTTCATTAAACTCTTCTGTTACCAACTTCATATAAAGAGTGCCTTGGGCAACTCTATCATCTGAAACACTAGGAGTATTATATACTTGCTGATCTCCAGCACGCATAAAACTTTTCACATCATTATAGCTGTTCATTTATCAAATCCTTAGTCATTGGGAATATTTCTGCAATCACTTCAGCACAAGCTAGAGCAATCTCAGCATGTTCTTTCTGAGTTCCATTGCCAGCTCGTAGCATTATATAGTGGATCCAACTTCTTAAGGTACCATTCATATAAAGTCTACTGACGGTTAATCCTTCCGGAAGCACTGCTCGTGCTTGTTCTTTAGCAATACCTTTAGAAATTGCCCAAGTATATATTTCTTTGGTCTTAGCGATTAAATCTCTTTGTAAATTTTGCCATTGATAAGCAATTTGTCGTTGTTCATCATTTTGTAAATCTATATCAACAGAATTTTGACGATTTTTAGTATCTTGTAGACGTGCATCACGAATGACAAAATCTAAATCCTGTGTAGGATCTGCATATCGTTGACTGAATTCTTGAAAAGAAAAACTTCTATGACGAAGAATCTGACGGGCAATATCTCTTGTTGTTTCAATCTCAATACACGCAGATGTCATCTCAAGTGGTGACCAGTGTTGATGTTTAATCAAATACTTAATCAATTTTTCAGATGTTTCTGTGTTATATTGATTTGCTGGATTAGAAACTCTTGCGCAAAATGCCACTAGATCTTGCACGTCATATAAACCATCGGATACCAATTCCCTTGCTGGTCTACTATAACTAATTAACTTACATTTCATTTAACACCTCTTCCATGATACGAATTTCATCTTTGCTTCTAGACCATTATATATGTTCTTCTTAATTATGTTCAATGGTTCTTTACCTGTTAACACAATATCGTTAATATCTTTTTCTTCTAACGTCTGCGGCCATATAACAATATTATAATTGCTATTGATGGTCTTGTCTATAATCTTACAAACTTCTTTATTCCTAGGTTGATTGTCAAATATAACGATCAATCTTTCTTTAGGAATACCCAATGAATCTAGTTTACCAAATGCTGTACCAGCAACAGCAATACAATTTGGAATAAACAAACTATCAATAGGTCCTTCAACAACATAAACCTTTTTATTTCTATCTACAAAATCAAGACCAAATATAAATGGTTTATCTTCATTGATCTTAATAGTAACATATCTTAAAGATTCATTCCGTAATGCTCTACAAGTTACACCTACTAGCAAACCTTTCTCATCATAGAAAGGAATGACCAACCTAGGCTCTTTGGTCTTTAATGTATTTTTATACTTGTCAGATAATTGTTCGATCTTTCTAATATCATCTACAAAGTATAACTGTTTAAACTTTTCTTTTGGGATTTTTCTTTTTAAACAAAACTGCACTGCTTCATTATCTTCGGGCAATTTATCTAAACGATCAAGTAATTCATCTAATATATTTTTTGGTTCAAACACCGGGGGCGCCATTTTAAACTTATCCTCAACTTTTTGGTGAGGTTTATTTAATGGTAGGCCTTCGCTGTATCGTTCCATGGTATATTGGTTATACATCAATGAATCCATTTGCTTTAGAAATGAACCAAAGTGTAGAGATGCATCGCAGTTATGACATTTATAAAACATATCGTTTTTAACGGCATAAAAGTACCCTCGCGTTTTATTCTTTTTGGTAGAAGAATCTCCGCAAATGGTACATCGACAGTTATAAAGATGGTCGTTCTTTTGTTTGAACAACGGCAATCGATTGCTGATTAATTTTAAGTATTTAAGATCAAGAAATAAAGACACAATAAGACTCCAGGAGAATCTTATTATAATATAAACAGGCTATAATGTCAATTGAAAACGGATACAATCTTATCAATATGACCAGCTAGAAAACCAACTACAGCTAACCCACCCCAAGCCATATAAGTCCATTTATCTTTTAATTTTTCGATTGTTTCGATTTTAATATTCAATGCTGCATGCTGTTCGCAAGAAGCTTCATACATCTTATCAAGTTTGTTGCTAAGATCATCACGTGTTTTATCCAAACAGTCGTGCATTTCTCTAACATCAGCTTTTAGGTTATCAATTTTTTCATTGAGACCTTCAACCTTAGTTTCTAAGACTCCGATTCGTTCTTGCGAAGTAGCCATTATTTTTTCTTTCGAGCTTTAGATGTTGCAGTCTTTGCTTTGGCAACAGTTTGTTTAACTGCTTCTTTGGCATCTTCCAAATTAACTTTGCCATCGCTGTTGATGTCAAGAATGTTTGCTTCTTTAACTGCTGTAGTAACAGGTGGTACAAATGTAATTGTATCTGACTTTGTTTCAACTGGTTTTGTATCAACTGAAACTGTGACTACGGATGCTTCTGTGCCCAATGGTACTGGTTCTACTACAGGAGCGGATTGTTCTGTTTTAACAACAGACTCGGGAATGTCTTTACTTTTTCTTGTAATAAAATAACCTGCTACTGCAAGAATTGCTACTGCTACGATGATAATTTCCATTATTTTCTCCTAAAAATACTATTTGAATCAACCCATTTTTTTCTACGCTTTTTGCCAATTGCGACTTCGTCTGGCGGTAGTCCCGCAATTCCGGGAGTTGCGGCGGCATTATTTGCTGCAACTGCACCTTCGCCTTCTTCAGAAAACTGTTTGAATGTGAACATTTTACGGTCATTGAGATACTCCTCAACCAATATAAGTTCTTCATTTAAATCAGACTTAACTTTATTTATATATTTAAATTCTAGGTCAATCGGCTCTTTACCGTCATCTAGAGCTTCTTTTATTAAAGCATATGCTGCCGCTAATGAAACAAACTGTTTGTTTGCAATAGGCACTTTTTCTATGATTTTCTTTAATCTAAATACTAATCTGTGTAAAAGTGTATATGCATCTCTTTCTTGGACTGTATTAAGATCGCGCATCCTCATAAGTTCATTCCCTTTGTCATCAATAATGCCCAACTTAAAGGCATCTGTTTTGTCAAAAGGAGTTACTAGAAGTTTAAGTATTCTATACGCTATTACGGAATCTACAAATTTTCCCATTTTATACTTTTCTTAAAATTTCTATTATGTTATTATCTAATGGAATCTCTGATTCTACTACAGCTAACCCTTTAGATAATATAATTTTTTCTGGCATATAATTTAAAAATACTAAAAATGTTTTTAACTGAGGCCAAAACTTTTGATCTATCTTATAGAACAACATCTTTGTTGCTGCTTCTACCCCAAAAAGATTATTTAAAATAATTATATGGTTAAGTATTAATCTTTCCTTTAAGTCTTTACCTGTATGGTATTTTCCTAAAAGACGTTTAATATATTTAAACCTTTTAATATCATCTAAAAATTCCGCCATACCTTTACAGTAGGGGTTATCATAGTATTTCATTGCATACATGATAAAGTTTTCTTCAGTCAATTCAAATGTCATATTTTTTATGCTACGGTTGCTGTTCCGCCAATCATAAACCATTTATTGTTAGTATACATCATTGTTGCAGTATCGCCAACATTGTTAAAAATAATATTTGCATTAGCGGCAACATTAGAGGATAAAGTATATGTGCCACCTGAATGAGCAGTTGTCAATAAAATTTTGATCTGACCATTAGCACCGTTAGGAATAGTTATAGTCGCAGCAGTTCCGCCAATACTTAAATACGTAGTAGGCGTTGTTAAATCCACAATGCCGCCCGATGACAAAATTTGAGGAGTCCCGGTAATTTTAATATTGCCCTGTAGATTAGGATCAGTTAAATCTGCAAGGAAATTAGCAACTGTAATATTTTTACTGGTATTAGATTGTACAAGATACATCAAATCGTTTGGATTTGTTGCCGTTGCTGCAGTTAGTTCTGAAATTTTTAATTTTGCCATTTTTCGTTACCGAGTATTTTGTTTATTTATTATGGCTGAGATACGGTAAACCACGGATCAACTGTTGGTGGGGCCTCGTCCGGCGTGAGTGGTGCCGGCTCAACCCAATTTAAAGTTTCCTCGTTCCAAAAATACACTTTGTTGTCCGTTGGATATGGTACAGGTGGATTCCATAAACAAGTATCTTCATTCAATGTCCATGAGTTAAATGGTTTTGGTGGGATAAATGCATCTTTGGTTGCGTCATATGAATATCCAATGCCTGCATAATTTTTGCGTAAAGGTGTTCCGCCTTGAGTATGTACTCCACCTTGTGTGTTATATGATGTTTGAATCCACGTTACGGGATCTCCAAACAATCCAGTATTAATTGTTTCTTGGTCAGCTACAATAACTTGTGCTACTATGTTGTTTCCGTCGATTTGCGCAAAATGTGCCATTCTATTTTCTCCTTAAAAAGTAATTGATCCTGATTGCCAGAATCTATAAATTCTATAATTGCCAGATATTATAACATTGGGTGAACCAACTATGTTTGATGGAGACCATTCGTCTCTTGAATATCGAAATATTACAACACCAGATCCACCGAGTGCGGAGGCTTCGTTCCAGTGAGCGCCACCGCCACCACCAGTATTTACATTACCCGCGCCTCCCGCACGACTAGCATATGAATATCCAGATCCTACTCCGCCAATACCACCTCCACCATTGCCACCTAGGCCGCCATATACAGGATTAGTTTCTGGAAGTGCACCACCACCACCACCACCTGCATAATATAACGCAGTACCTGTTATACTAGAAACATTTCCGGTGCCGCCATTTCCTGCAGTTGCCGTAGTGGCAGATCCACCTACTGCACCAGCGCCACCTCCCGCACCGGAGGCGTAAGTACCACCACCAAATGTTGTACCACTACCACCGTTATTTCCTTCTCCTGTTGTTCCTGTTCCGCCAGGATGACCGGTATAATAATTGCCTGATCCGCCGCCACCTGAACCGCCAGGGAGGCCGGGGTTCCCGCCATTCCATACTCCAAAATCAGCGCCACCGCCACCGCCCGAAGTGTTTATAGTAGTAAAACCAGATCCAATTATATTAGAATTTGCGCCGCGGCTGCCTAATGCACCGCCTGCGCCAACAGTAATTGTATAGGTTACACCCAAGGATATGGTAGTATTTCCAGTTTTAAATCCTCCTGCGCCACCACCGCCAGAAGAGCCGCCGCCAGCACCTCCAGCTACAACTAAAAATTCAACGATTGAAGGATATCCTGTAAATGAGTCTGTTGGCCACATACCAGATGCAGATAATTCATTTACTCTACTTAAAGTTAATATGTCGTTATATATTGCCATTTTTAACCAACGTCATACAAAAATGTACCTGATTGCCAGAATCTATAAATTCTGTATCCACCTGATACAGTTACATTAGGCGAACCTGTTACGTTTGCTTCAGGCAATGTATCTGAGTATCTAATTATGACCAGGCCATTTGCGCCGTTACCGCCGTTGGCCGCGCTGTAACCTGGGTAACCGCCACCACCACCACCACCACCTGAGCCAGTGTAGGGAGTTGCGTTTGCACCCGGCAAGGAGCGGTCAGCCGCGCCCGCACCGCCAGTATTTGTTCCACCTGCGCCACCGGCGCCTCTACCACCGCCACCACCACCTGCACCATAATAAACCGCAGTACCACTAATAGAATATTGTAGACCAGGACCGCCTGTTCCACCGAGACCGGCAACGCCATTTGTACCAGCACCGCCTGCACCACCGCCTGCACCACCGCCATTTGGATTATCGTTACTAACACCGCCGCTACCATCATACCCTTGTCTGGTGGCGTTAATGTAAATTGATCCTGGATAAACACCTATACCAGCTGGACCTGGGCCTTGGCCACCGCCTGCAACGCCAGCACCACCACCAGATGCACCATATGAGTTTGCAGAATCACTTAAATTCCACACACCACCTCCGCCACCACCGTATGCAATAATTGTATTTGAAAGATGTGGTGTTATCGAAGAATTTCCTCCACGTTGGCCAAGGCCATACAGCGCGTGGCCAAGACCACCGTATCCCGCAGTCACCGTATATGTTGTACCTGGTAGAACATTTGCATTTGCAAGAACAACTCCGCCACCGCCACCGCCACCGCCGCCGGCAGAACCGCCACCGCCACCGCCACCAACAACCAATAACTCAACCCCTATAGGTGAGGCCAGGCTTCTCAGAGGCCATTCGTTTTCAAGTCTTAATTGGTAGACTTTATTTAATGTCAAAATGTTATTGTATGCTGCCATTTTTATAGTGTAGAAGTATCTGCTAAGGCAAAAGTACCTGTTTGCCAAAATCTATAAGTTCTGTACCCGCCGGATATTGTTACATTAGGTGAACCTGTTGCTATAGATGCGGCAGGATAAGTATCTGGGTATTTAATAATTACAACACCCGAAGCACCATATCCCCCACCTAAGCCCTGATTTCCGCCGCCACCGCCACCTGAGCCAGTGTAGGGAGTTGCGTTTGCGCCAATACCAACAGAGCCTACGCCTGCACCGCCAGTATTTGTTCCGCCAGAACCACCAGTGTTTCTACCACCGCCACCACCACCTGCACCATAATAAACCGCAGTACCACTAGTAGAATATTGTAAACCTGGGCCACCTGTTCCACCTAGGCCGGCAACGCCATTTGTACCAGCACCTCCTGCACCGCCCCCTGCGCCTGCGCCATTTGACCCGTCTTGGCTAACACCGGAATTTCCATCATACCCTTGTCTGGTGGCGTTAATGTACGTTGATCCAGGATAAACGCCTTTACCAACAGCACCTTGCCCGTCACCGCTACCTGCTGTGCCTGCACCACCACCAGATGCACCATTCGTATTTGCAGCATCATTTGTATTAAATATACCACCCCCACCCCCACCGTATGCAATTACTGCATTTGCTGCATATGGGAATACTATTGAACTTCTTCCGGGTTGGCCGACACCGGAGACTTGTGGTCCAAACCCACCACCAAAACCACCATCACCAACTGTTATAGTATAAGATGCATATGAACGAAGGTTTGCGTTTGTATTAACCACACCGCCACCGCCACCGCCACCGCCAGAGTAAGAACCGCCGCCAGCACCACCACCAACAACTAATAATTCAACCGGTACAATAGAATAATCTCCAACACCTATTTCTAACATTTGGGTTGTTACTAAATTTGCACCAGATACAGATCCGGTTCTTAGTTGCACAAAGAATTTCTTTTTATTATTGATTGATACTTTTTTTGTGATATTCATTATACCGTCGGGGCCCAAATAAACTTGGCCGGCAATACTGTTATCTGCAAAATCTGTAGCACTTATAGTATTAGAAGAATCAACTTGATTTAGTACATAATATACAAATTGATTTGTATATAAAAGTTGGGTATCAAGTATAAATTGATATGCTCGATTTCCAAGATAGGTTGCGGTAATAACCGGGTCTCTGCCAGGCCATACGCTTTTATTTTGCCGTATTCTTACATCGTTTAATGAAAAAATACCTTGAAAACTACTATCTGCCATTTTATGTTATTACTTTGCCCGAAACAAATGTTGTAATTGTGTTTGTTAATAAGGCGTGCGAAACCAATCTATCATTTGCGTCTAATCGTTTTACGTTATCGCATAATTCAACCACACAATTCTGTGGAATAATTAGTGAAGATACAAAATATGTTTTTATTGCGCCGGTTGCATTTGCCCAATATACAGTTGCGGCTACATTTCCCGAACCTGTGTTTACCAATCTAATTGATTCAATGATAGTAGGTGCACCGGATGAAACATATAAATTGGTTAAAGCATTTGGAGTAGTAACACTTGATTGCAGCAATAATGCATTACTTATAAAACTATTTGATGCAATTCTTTCAAACGTAATTGTTGCGAACAAATTGCCGGTGTTTATACCCTGTAATCGTAATACTTCGCCAGGTTTAAATACTTGAGGTTTTTTCAAAAGATCCAATGCCATTCTGTATGGAATTGGAATTACATTACAGTAATTATATTCTAAACCATTTGCCAATATAAGGTTACTTGATACACCAACATTAGATAATCCGGTACCATCTTGATTTGCAATTAAAATAGAATCTACAACATAACTAAATCCTACAGTACTTGGAAACACAATAGCATTGGCCATTGTTGTTGTTACAGTATATGCTGCAACATTTGAAACTGCTGAAGAAAACAACCCGGAGTTATTTACTGCGCCTGGTTTATATTTGTTTGTTGCTGAATCCCATAAAAGCGCTTGGCCACTCGACGGTGCGATTGTAGTATTATCTACCGCAATAGCCGAAAAAACAACATTACTTGAAGAAACTGTAGCAACGCTGCCCTCTACACCTGCTATAGGATTAATTAGTCTTGGATTAATTCTGGTCGTCATTTATAGATGCCTTTTGTTTTTCTAATAATATTTATATAAGTTATCTTAACGGTGCAGCATTTGCGGATACAGTAAAATTGCCGGTATAACGGGCAATATTTTTGGTAACACGTAGATCATCGATGTAACCATTAAATCTCTCGCCTCCACTAAAGTCAGCACCAACAAACCCAGCTTTAGCAGTAGTGGGGAATAATGCTTGACCTTGATTTGTTGCGCCGGCGTTTGAACCGTTTACATAAATTCTAGAAGAAGTTGCGTCACTTACATAAGCAACATGTATCCATGTATTAAGTGTAATGCCGGTTTGAGATGCAATAGTACTGGTGGCAGTTGTTTGCATTCTTGCAGTTCCGTCATTTCCAAGATATATTGCTCCAACAATATTTGAATCACGCACGTCAAGAATTGTTGGACTACTAGTATTCCAAGAAACAACATAAATCCAACATTCAACGGTAAATGTTGAACCAAGCGCCATTGCAAGTGTTGAAGGTATTTTTAAATAATCCCCAGTACCATCAAAGTACATACTACTTCCGCCAAATTTACTATTAGCTGTTGCTACTTTTGCATCACCTAAAGTTTCAACTACATTTAATGTTGTTGCATCAGTTATTCCTGCATCGGTAAAATTCATTAATAATGATGTGTTTGCTGCAGCAAATGTTACATTTACATTTGCGGTATTAGGATAAATTGAGGTGTTAGCTGCTAATTGTAATGGTGCGGTTGGCGGTGTAAAGTTTCCGGTATAGACTGCAGTGCCTTTGATGATACGTAAATCACTAATGTATCCATTAAATGCCTGACTGGCAGCACGATTATTGTAATTCTGTTGAGCAATCGTTAAATAATTAACATTAAACGCTCCATTACTATAACCAATAACTAGATTTGTAGATCCTGCCACGGCTTGAACACCATTTACAAATATTTTTACATTATTGCTGCCTGTTCCCGATCTAACAATTGCAATATGATTCCATAAACTTGCAAGACTTAATCCAGTAGCAACAATATTGAAATCTGGATTTCCAGATCCACCTGGATAGGAGTAAAACGCAACTGAACTATTACTGACTGCATATACGGCCCAACCCCACACATTTAACGTGGATGATAGTGGTCCCACAAAACTTACAGGGTTTGAATAATTGGGAGTCCCGGCGCTATACATCCAAAATTCAATAGTAAAATCATTGGGGAATACATAAAGTAAATTGTTCAAAGTTGGATCAACCAAATAATCTCCAGTACCATCAAAATATGCAGATCCGCCGGTAAGTGTTGGACTTGCGTTTGCAGTAAATATAAACGGTGAGAATCTTTGTACTGAAGTATCACCTGCTCGTGTAATTGTAAAGTTATTTACTGAGTTATCT
>Ga0114969_10004405_pt1 | contig 11128 bp, 9 predicted proteins | sample M_130807_MF_Meta_FD_87316 | JGI IMG/M metagenome (GOLD analysis project Ga0114969, IMG submission 87316) | Freshwater microbial communities from Lake Montjoie, Canada to study carbon cycling - M_130807_MF_MetaG | ecosystem: Environmental > Aquatic > Freshwater > Lake | place: Lake Montjoie...
CGACCTTTTCACCCAAGGATTATCTGATGGACAACTTCTTTCCTGACCGCGGCAAAGTTGGGCCCACCCCCTCCATGACCCATCGCGCAGACGAGAGTTTTCTGAATTACCTCAGCGATCTGCGGGCTGAGTTGATGATGGGCCCCTCGAAAGTTGTTCACCAGAAAGCGAACGCAGCACTCGCGGCTGCAGGAGTCAAATTCGAGCCAACGGAAGAGTCAGTTGAAGCTATTCGGGCAGTTGTTCGCGAAAAGGTGCCCGAGGCGGGCGTGTGGGCGCGTGTCTATCGCTCGACTCAGGACGCCTTTTGGAACCGCGTGACGGATTCCTATGATCTCCGCCGGCAAGGTTTCCTTACAATGCTTGATGATTCGGATAAGCGCGGCCCCGGCTCCGTGACGTGGGACCCTACGTATCAATATCCAGCCTACACGGCTGTTGAAACGCACCGACAGAACCAGGGTTATGTTGGGGACGCGCTGAGTGGCTTGCGTTTCGACTATGGGACACGCGTATTCTATGGCGCTGCTGGGGAAAATGACTTCTTACACAAGTCGCTCGCGGCAAAAGTCTCGCCGCCGCTCGACGGCAAGATCACGCGGATCATGGATATGGCCTGCTCGATTGGCCAACTGACATGTGAGCTGAAGCGACGGTTCCCGGATGCCGAGGTCTGGGGCAGCGATATTAGCGCACCGATGGTGCGCTACGCTCACCATCGTGCCATCGAACAAAAACTCGACGTTCATTTCATTCAAAAAGCCGCGGAAGATTTGGATGACTTGCCGGCGGGGCATTTCGATCTGATTACAGTCTTCATCCTCTTTCACGAAGTGCCGCTACCGATTGTTGATCGCGCGATTGCCAACGCGTTCCGGCTGCTGCGTCCGGGCGGAACTTTTTGGATATCTGATTTCCCCACACAAGGCGCGGAGCCCAATAGCGATGGACTTAATTACCATGGTTATCTTGCAGCGATCGACTCAGCCGACAATAGCGAGCCTTATGCGCCGGATTTCGTGCGCTGCAATGTCGAAGAACGCCTTGCGAAATGCGGGTTTCGTCTGCGCTATCAGACACTCGCCGACATCAATGCACACGGACGCGTTTGCGATAAACCGGAATAGAGGCTTCCATGACCGACAAAGCCACCCTTGAGCAGGAGCTTGCCTACGTTAAAGACCTGCCCGGATTCTCACGCTCAAATCCACAGTACTTTAAAGACCCGATGATCGATCGCCTGCTAGAGATCGTGATGCTCCTGGGCGGTGAGTTTTGGGCGATGCGCGATCGATTGATGGTACTGGAGCACCTGTTGGCAACCCATGGCCGAGTGACGCCCGATCTCATCGAGACCTTCAAGCCCGATGAAAACTTTACCAAAGCCAACGCGGACCTTCGCAAAAACTTCATTCATCAGGTTTTTGGCAATCTCTATCCGCAAGAGACGGAACAGAAGGGAAATCACTTTAGCTGGGTCACGGACGGTCCAAAAGCCAAGGGCTAGGACCGCTAGGCAGGTCGCGCACATTGCTGCGGCGCAGCGTCCGATTCAGATGGGTAATAGAATGTGTCTTACGGCTATACCGGCCACTAGATGGATATTTTGGGGTGTGACTTGTGGGGATTCGCCGCGACGCAACGAATCTCGCTCACGCGCTTACTCAGTGTCGGCTAATTCGTTTCGATAACCGAGCAACTTTTACGAAAACCGTTAGGTCGGAACTCTGTCCGGGCCCCGCTGCAAAGCGGGGCCTTTTGCTTTGCGGCAAATAGCACGCATGGCGTGTGCGCCCATGAACCGGTGCTGATCGATTTTTGCGATCACGAAATCCATTTTCGCCCTTGTCCGACCTTGTCCCAAGCGGGCATGGTAGCCCCCTTAATTTGGCTTGGGGTTTGAGGGTGCGACATGACAACAACGGATGACATGGCCATTGGGCGCGACCCGGTCACGCGGCGCAGATTCATCAAAAGCGTCATTGCCTCGGGGGCGGCAACGTCTGCGGCGGCGTATTATTTGGCCGGCTGTTCAGATGGCAGCGCGCCGGCCTCGGGCTCGGTCGAGCGCCTGATTACGTTAAAAGTAAACGGCCAAGACCGCCGGGTCGACATTCTGCCCAACGAAACCCTGGCCATGACGTTGCGCTACAAGCTGGGCCTGACGGGGACCAAACTGGGTTGCGACCGCGGCGAGTGTGGTGCCTGCACGGTGTTGATCAACGATGTGGGCCACAACTCGTGCTCGACATTGACGCATAGTGTGCGCGGCCGCGCGGTGACGACCGTTGAAGGGCTTGAAGGCCCCAACGGCGAACTTCACGTGGTGCAGCAGGCGATGATCGACGAGTTGGGCCCCCAGTGCGGTTTCTGCACACCTGGCCAAGTGATGTCGGCGGTGGGCTTGCTGAAAGCCAACCCCAAGCCAACCCGCGAGGAAGCTCGCCATGCCATGGCTGGTAACCTCTGTCGCTGTGGCGCTTATGATCACTATCTCAACGCGGTCATGCGCGCCGCGAAATCGGCCTAAAGGGAGGAGCAACACACATGGCATACTCTCTGATCGGCAAAGATTTCACGCCCCCCGACGTTCGCGCCAAAGTCACGGGCAAAGCCAAATACGCCGAGGACTTCCGCGTTGAAGGCATGGTGTTTGTCAAACTTTTGCTCAGCCCAATGCCCAATGCCAAGGTGCGCAAAATCGACACCGCCGAGGCCTTGAAAATGAAAGGTGTCGTGGGAATTTTATTGCCCGAAGACGTGCCCTCGTTCCCCTTCCCACGCGATCCCATTCTGTCGATGGAACCCAAGTACGTGGGCCAACCGATTTTGGCCATCGCCGCCGAAGACGAAAGCACAGCTGCTGAGGCTTTGGAAAAGATCAAAATTGAATACGAGCCCCTGCCGTTCACGGTTGATCCGTTGCAAAGCCTGTATCCGGGCGGCCCGGACGCCTACCCCGACGTTAACGTTGGGGTGCGCGGCATTCCCGAGGCGAAGAAGATCAAATGGACGGCGAAAGATTTCGCCGACGCCGGCGACACAAAATTGCCCATGGGCCAACCTTTGGCCGAATGGACCGTTGGCGATTTGGATAAAGGATTTGGTGAAGCACAGCTGGTGATGGACGAAACGTTTGTCACCGCGTCCAATTCTCACCACAGCATGGAACCGCGCAGTGCCATGGCCTATTGGCAGAACGGCAAGTGCTACTTCCATGTCTCAACACAAAGCCAGTCGTACCCACTGCCGCTGTACGCGGAATTGATTGGGGTCGCGCCAAAAGACTTGGTGATGATTTCGGAATTTTGTGGCGGCGGCTTTGGCTCGAAAGGCAGCGCCTATGTCGTGGCCACCATTCCGGCGCATCTGTCGAAGAAGATCAACCGCCCCTGCATGATGCGCCTGACACGCGCCGAAGAATACTTCTTGGGCTCGCGCCGCACCGGTATTCAGGGACGCATCAAAATCGGCTTTCGTAAAGACGGTCGCATCACGGCGGCCGACATTTATGTTGTGCAACAGAATGGTGCCACCGAAGGCTTCCCCGACTTCCGCAACGTCGGCGCGGCCTTGTCGTTGGTTTATCAGCCGATGAACATGCGCTGGCGTGGGATTTCGGTTTTTACCAACCTGCCACTGAGCACCGCGCAACGCGGGCCGGGCCAAAATCAGTTAGCCTGCATGATGGAGCCGTTGCTCGATAAAGCAGCGCGGGAACTGAAACTCGACCGCCTGGCCATTCGCAGCATCAATGCACCCACGACCGGCTCGAAAAGCGAAGAGCGCCAAACACCGGTCTCTAGCGCCTATATCTCTGAGGCGCTTATGGCCAGCGCGGCCAAGTTTGGCTGGGACGAGAAGAAAAAACTCAGCGGCCAGCGCAAGGGCTCGAAGGTTACGGGCATCGGCGTCGGTCGTGCTTATCACCCGGCAGGAAGTTCGGGCTTTGATGGGCTGCTGGTCATCAGGCCCGATGGCAAAATTCACATCCATACCGGCATTGGTAATTTGGGCACGTATTCGTACGCTGCCACATCGCGTGTGGCCGCCGAAATTCTGGGCTGCAACTGGGACAATGTTGTCTTGGAGCGCGGCCGCACCGACAATAACTTGCCCTGGAACAACGGCCAGTTCGGCAGCAACACGTCGTTCACTATGAGCCGCACAAATTATGTGGCCGCCATGGATGCCAAACAGAAACTTCAAGAGATTGCAGCCCAAACATTGGGCGGCAAGCCAGAAGATTATGTGGTGGCCGATGAAAAAGTGACCGCCAAATCTGATGCAGCAAAATCAATGACCTTTGCCGACGCCGCCAAGAAAGCCATCGAACTGGGCGGCAAGTACAGCGGCAAAGAGATTGCGCCTGAACTTAATGACCTGACCAAGCGCTCGGTTGAAGCTTTGGCGGGCAGCGGCCTCATCGGCGTGGCGAAAGACACGATCCCCATGAAGGATCATGTGCCGGCCATGGCGGCCGCCTTCATGCACATCGAGTTAGATGTCGAGACCGGCAAGTGGCAAATTCTCGACTACGTTGCCACAGCCGATTGCGGCACGGTGTTGCACCCGAAGGGCCTGGCCAGTCAAATTCGCGGCGGCGGCGTTATGGGCATTGGAATGGCGGGCCTAGAGCGCGTGGTATACGACCCACAAAATGGATTGCCCGCCAACGTTGGGTTCTATCAATCCAAGCCGCCTTCGTATCTTGATGTGCCGTCTGAAATGCAAGTGGGCTGGGTGGACAAACCTGACCCGCAAAACCCCGTGGGTGTCAAAGGCATCGGCGAGCCGCTGATGGGCTGCGCAGCCTCTGCGCTGCTGTCGGCGATCTCTGATGCACTTGGGGGTCATTACTTCAATCGTACGCCTGTCATGCCAGACATGATTGTGAATGCGGCGGCCAAACGCCCGCAGTCACATAAAGTCTTGGCCGTGAATACGCAGTGACGGGAGAACGACTATGAAAGACATGATGCCAAAGTTCGATCTCTTCCAACCGGCAGACATCGAAACCGCACTGAAGCTTCTGGATAAATACGGTGCCAAGGCCTGGAAAATGGCTGGCGGACAAGACAGCCTGGATTGGTTCAAGGACCGGGCCAAACGCCCCGACGCCGTGATTGATCTCAGCGGAATTGAAGCGCTGAAGGGCATTCGCGAAACAGCGGCAGGCCTTGAGATCGGCGCCATGACGACATTGGCTGAGATTGCAGCCAATCCCATCGTCAAAGAAAAGTTTGGCTTGCTGGCAACAGCGGCCGGGCGTGTGGCAAGTCCACAAATTCGAACCGTCGGCACCATTGGCGGCAATGTCAGCCAAGACGCACGCTGCTGGTATTATCGCTCGGGGTTAGATTGCTACCGCGCAGGCGGAAACACCTGTTATGCCGGAACGCCGCAAGGCATGAACCGCGAGCACTGCCTGTTTGGCGCCTCGCGTTGCGTGGCGGTGACGCCATCCGATACTGCACCCGTGATGGTGGCCCTTGAGGCCGAATTTGTAATCCGTAGTTCCAAAGGCGAGCGCGTTTTGCCCGCCGACAAATACTTCATCGGGCCGGCCGTCAACATCACGCACATGACGGTCTTGGAACCAGGCGACATTCTTACGACTATCCGCATTCCATCGAAATGGGCCGGAGCTAAGTTTTATTACGAAAAGGTCGCCGACCGAAACACATGGGACTTCCCCTTGGTCAACGTGGCGTCTGCCATGAAGGTAAAAGCAGATGGCGTGATCGAGGACATTCGCATTGTCTGTGGCGCCGTGGAATGCGTGCCGCGCCGTTTGAACGCCGTGGAAGACATCGTGAAAGGCAGCCCGCAAAACGAAGACATCGCAACGTTAGCCGCGTCGTCCGCTGCGCGCGGGGCTGCGCCACTGAATTTCAACCACTTCAAGATTCCGCTGATGGAAAATTTGGTGAAGCGCGCGATCCGCGATAGTTGATATTGGGTTTTGCTGTCATGGATATTTTTCGCTATAGCCGCAACGCATGGGGTCAGACGACACTTGAGGGAGTTTCGTTTGACCTCTTTTGGGTGTTTCTGGGTGCTGCTGTGATATTTGTTTTGTGTCATGCCATTATGATGGCCGTGAAGCAGCGCCAATAGTTCAAGATACAAACCGTCATTTCCATGTCATCTCCACGTATCGAACGCCACAAGTTGATTGACCGCGCCTTTCATTGGGCCATGGCGGCGGCGATGTTTGCTCTGCTGATCACGGGCCTTGCGCCAAAACTTGGCATTTCATTTGAATGGTTGCTCGTTCACTGGGTTGCGGGGCTTCTGCTGACCGTGATTATCGTCGGTCATATTGTCCGCGCGTTGTTTTGGCAGAGCTTGAAGTCCATGTGGTTTACGGCGGCCGACGCAACGGCCGTGTCGTCACTGTTAGGCAAGGATGTTGGCCCGAAACCCGGAAAGTATTCGTTGGCGCAACGGCTGATGCATCACGCCGTGACGTTATTTTGCTTGGTCGCAATTGGCACCGGACTTGTGATGTTGGCCAAAATCGATTCGCCCCTATGGACGCGCGACCCCTACCTGATCAGCGCCGAGGCCTGGGGCCTTGTGTACGTTGTACATGGGTTGGCGGCGCTGATTTTCGTGTCACTGATCGTGCTGCATGTTTATTTTGCGATCCGGCCCGAGAAATTGTTTTATTTGCGCTCCATGGTCTTTGGCTGGATTTCCAGAGATGAAATGACCGCCAATCACGACCCGGCCCTTTGGACCGACCACACATCACGCCACGAGGGACAATCATGATCGGTTCAGGGGCCAGTTCCGTCGAGGCGTGTATTGATACCATTGAGGCCAGCTACGAGTTCATGCTGGCCTATGCGGCGCAAGGGCGTGACACCGAGGCTGCGGGCAGCCCCTCGATCCGCTCGGTGCTGAAAGGCTTGCGTGAGGCTTTGCAAGCTTTGCCAAACGTTCTGACCGGCGAGTTACGACAGGGCTTGGCCAAGACCGTCGATTTTTCGGATCTCATCAAACTGGTCGCCGATGATGCCGGCCGCGCTGGCGTTGCCATTGGCGTGGTTCTGGCCGTGCCGTCCATTAGTTCGCAGCTGGTCGACAACCTCAATGCTTCAGCTCATGTGCGCACAATTTTGACGGATGCTTTCTTGATTGATGAGACGCTAAAGTCGTTTCAGCGCCCGATCGCCTAAGCCGCCCAAAAACACATATATCATTATATATCATATAGTTAGCTGCAGGTCTGGCGGGGTATTGGCTGACCATTGGTGAGCATTCGTTTTCAGAGCGACCACACTGCATGTAATCTTCGCGCAACTGGCTAAGGCCAGCGTAAGCTTCGGCAAGAGTTTGGGGAGCGTACCTAGGTGATCTGTTTTGGCCTGTCTGCCGTTCGCACGATGCGCGCTGTTGGTTTGGTGCTGCCGATGGCCGTTCTGGGATTGTGCCAACCCGCTGCAGCAGCCGCAGCGAAAACCACAACGCTGGGCTTTGTGGTGCGTGACTGGTTTACGGCCATTTACAACAGCAAGTTTATCGACGAATGCCCCGAAGGTTTAGCGACAAGCAACGATGAAACCTGGTGGCGCGGATTATCGAAAGCCGACCGCGCGCGACTGACTGACAACGGTTTGATTCAAAACCTCAACCGCATGCCCACGGCCATGCGCCGGGGGCCCAATGGCGAAAATGTTTGCCTGAATCCGACCGTGGTCCAAGATCCGCCGATGCGCGTGGTCGAGGGCAAGTATTCCTTCGGCGCCAATCTTGACGGCAACACCGACGGCCAGGCGAGCGCAAAGACATGCAAGCACGACAACTTCACGCACCCTGACGGCACACCCGGTATTGATAACCAAATGTATCGGTTGATTGGTTGCGTGTATGGCTGGCGGCGTGGCGGATTGCCCGAGCTTAATGCCCACGAAGGGCGCGGCACCAGTGGGCTGGGCATGACGTTGATCGAAATCACCGGCGTGACCGATCCGCGCAACTCGCCTGATGTGACGGTGAGCTTTTATCGCTCAGTTGATCAATTTGCACTCGATGGCAGTGGGCGGCCGCTGCCTTACTCCAGCTACAACGTCGACGTTGCGAAAGATCAGCCGCGCTATGGCGATTCACTCAAAGGTGCAATCAAGAATGGCGTTCTGACGACAGCGCGTGGAGATGTGCGCCTGCCGTTTTATGGAAACTATAATTTCTTGCACCCCACCATTCGCGACATGGATTTAACGTTAGAGATTGCCGCCGATGGCTCCACCGCCAAAGGCTCGGTGAGTGGCTATTACAACCTTGATGAGTTTTTGTATTACGTGGGCGGCATGGTCGGCCACACGTCGACGGGTGACAACTGCCCCGCCATGTACGTGGCCGGGCACCAACTGGCCGATGGCTACCCCGATCCAAAAACCGGCGAATGCACGCACCTGTCCTCGGCGTTTAATATTGGCGCGTACGCGGCATTTATTATTCACCCCGAGGGGAGCGAGCCTAAGACTGCAAAAACGGCGGCGGCCAAACCTTGATGATTTTACAAAAAATGCAGCTGGCTAAAATTGCTGCCACATTGGTCACACTGAGCGTGCTGTTGTCGGCCTGTGGCGAGGCGGAGCCGCAAGCAGCCGGCGCGCCACCCGCAATGCGACGGCTGACCAACGAACAGTACCGCAATATCGTCGCCGATGTTTTCGGCTCGCAAATTACCGTGGCGGGGCAAGCCGACCCCCTGCTGCGCACCGATGGGCTGTTGGCCGTGGGAGCGCGAAGCGCGCACATCACGCCATCGGGCTTTGAGAAATTTTATGGGCTGGCGAAATCCATTGCGCAGCAAGTCGTGAGTGAAGATAACCGCGCCCACCTTATCGGCTGTGAACCTGCCAACACCGCGGCTCCAGATGAAGCTTGCGCCAAACAATTTTTCACGCGCGTGGGTCGGCTTCTCTATCGCCGCCCACTCTTGCCGGGCGAGCTAGATACCGCCGTCAGCGCGGCGACAGCAGCCGCACAAACGACCGGCGACTTTTATCGCGGCCTATCGGTTGCTTTGGCCGGAATGATGACAACGCCGCAATTCCTGTTTGTTGTCGACACAACCGAGCCCGACCCGAAGCATAAAGGCCAAGTTCAGCTGACCGCTTATTCCAAGGCGGCGCGCTTGAGTTTCTTCTTGTGGAACACCACGCCGCATGCCGCGCTGTTAGACGCTGCTGAGAAGGGCCAGCTCGACACAAAGGCAGGATTACAGGCGCAGGTTGACCTAATGATGGCCTCGCCGCGCCTGGATGTTGGCATGCGCGCCTTCTTCGATGACTTCCTGCGGTTTGATCAATTCGAAACGTTGGAAAAAGACAGCGTGATCTACCCAGCCTTCACAGTGAAGGTGGTGGAAGATGCGCGCGAGCAAGTTTTGCGCACAGCACTTGATCACCTGATTGAGCGCAAACAGGATTATCGCGAGTTGTTCACCACGCGCAAAACGTTCATCACTGGACCATTGGCGCGCATCTATCGCATACCAACCGCGCGCCCCTCGGGCAACGCCTGGGTACCATACGAATGCTCCGCCGATGATCCACGCGCTGGGTTGCTGACCCAAGTCGGCTTTTCAGCACTTGCCTCTCACCCCGGCCGCAGTTCGCCCACTTTGCGCGGACGCGCCATTCGCGAATCACTGCTGTGTCAAAAAGTTCCAGACCCGCCGGGCAATGTCGATTTCTCACTTTTTGAGGAGTCGGGCACCAACAACAAAACCGCGCGCGAACGCCTGACGGCACACCGTACTGCGCCGGCGTGTGCCGGGTGTCACAAGCTGACTGATCCCATTGGACTAGGGTTAGAAAACCTCGATGGCGTCGGGCAGCTGCGCACGACGGAAAACGGTGCGAGCATCGATCCCAGTGGCGACCTGGATGGTATTGCTTTTGCCGATGCTGCCGGCCTGGGCAAAGCCATGCATGATAACCCCGCAACGCCGTCGTGCTTGGTTGATCGCCTGACCGCCTATGGCTTGGGCCGAACACCTACGTCAGGGCAATCCGCATTTGTTGCGTACCTCAAGCAATCGTTTACGAACGATGGCTACCGTTTATCTGATCTGGTGCGGCGCCTGGCCACCAGCGAGGCGTTCTACGCCGTCTCGCCCCCAGAACCCGAGACCAAGCCAGTTCAGGCGGCAGCCTTGGCCAGCCAACCCCAGGAGAAAGCGCCATGAGCCTTCTCATCAAGAAGAACATTCAGCGACGGCGCGTACTGCGCGGTTTGATGGGTGGCAGCGCCGTCAGCGTTGCTTTGCCGTTTCTCGACTGCGTGCTCAACGACCACGGCACTGCACTTGCCGCTACGGGCGCGAGCCTGCCGGTGCGCTTTGGCACCTGGTATTGGGGCATGGGCCACACGCCGGGCCACGCCATCGCCGAAAAACCGCAAACAGCACCCGGCATCGAATTCTTGGCTGAGACCCAAGCCCTGAAGCCCTATGCAAATCAGCTTAATTTTTTCGGTGGCTTTGGTATGCCGCTGGACGGTCGGTCAAACTATACGCACTTCACCGGCTGGGTCGGCAGCCGCACAGGCACAGTGCCGCAAAAAGAAGGCGAGATCAGCAACACCACTCTGGATTTGCTGATCGCCGACGAGATCGGTGGCGGCACTCGCTTTAAAACTATCGACGCATCCAGCGCCGGCATTGCGCGCGAAAACTACAGCGCGCGAAACACTGAAAGCCGCGCCCAGGCTGAAATCTCGCCCGTCGCCTTATATACGCGCCTGTTTGGGCCCGATTTTGTCGACCCCAATGCGGCTAACTTCAAACCCGACCCGACGATCATGTTGGAAAAGAGCGTGCTGTCGGCCTTTGCCGACGACAGCCGAGCCTTTGTCAAAACACTGGGCGCATCGGACAAAGAGCGGCTTGATGAGTACTTTACATCGATTCGTCAGCTCGAAGGCCAAATGGCACTGCAATTACAAAAACCCGAGCCGAATGAAGCCTGTCGCGTTCCGCCAAAACCGGCCGAGACGCCGCCTGACCGGCTCGCCCAAGCGCGCGAGATGCCCAATGTGATTGAGACGCACGCTGTGATGGCCAAACTGCTGGCGATGGCCGTGGCCTGCAACCAGACCAAAGTCTTCA
>Ga0114969_10004406_pt1 | contig 11128 bp, 9 predicted proteins | sample M_130807_MF_Meta_FD_87316 | JGI IMG/M metagenome (GOLD analysis project Ga0114969, IMG submission 87316) | Freshwater microbial communities from Lake Montjoie, Canada to study carbon cycling - M_130807_MF_MetaG | ecosystem: Environmental > Aquatic > Freshwater > Lake | place: Lake Montjoie...
AATAGTTCTTAAAGATTTGAAAGCTAAGGTAAGGTCTTTTAGATAAATTACACTATTTTTAAGGAATATTTATTATCTAATATCAACAGCCGAAATTACAATTCCGCAAGCTGTATTAAAATTAGGAATATTCGGTCCAATTGCTTATGAAATAGAAATACAAAAATTAATTCATAAAGCTTTTAGGAATATTGAACAATTGGCTTGGCAGTCCAAAATTCAGAATAATGATGCAATTAATTACCAAGTTGGACTGTTTTTTTTTCAACAGGAGAATTTTAAACAGGAACTTACCCATAGTATGGGGGAATAAAAATGGGATAACTATTTTTTAAAAAAATAAACTATTTATAATTGCAATAAATTAAATTTCATTAACTATTTATTGTAATTTAGTAATAAAGAAATTCCATTTATATTATAAGAAAACAAGTTTTTATAAAAAAGACTAACTAAGTCCAGTAATCTTCCCATTGTTATCGATATCCATCTTCTCTGAGGCTGGCGTTGCTGGGAGACCTGGCATTCGCATCATTTCTCCAAGAATAGGAATTACAAATCCCGCTCCTGCTGCAAATTCAAATTCACGAACAGTTATCACAAATCCTATAGGACGACCAATTTTCTTTTCATCATCTGATAAAGACTTTTGTGTTTTTGCCATACAAACAGGAAATTTATCAAAACCTAATTCATGAATAGATTTAAGTTGTGATTTAGCTACTGATGAAAATTCAACAGCATCTGCACCATAAATTTCTAATGCAATTTTTTTTATCTTTTCTTCAATTGTTAAACTCCAATCGTAAAGTGGTTTGAAATTATTTCTACCATCTTCAATAATTTGAACAACCGCTTTCGCCAGCTCTTTTGTTCCTTCACCACCTTTCAAAAAGCCCTCCGAAACAACAGCCTTTACACTTAATGTAGCACACTTCTCAATAACAAAATTAATTTCTTCGATGCTATCATTCGCAAAATGATTTATCGCAACTACAGGAGTAATTCCAAACTTCTTGCAATTTTCAATATGCTTCTCTAAATTTTCAAAACCTTTAGCAACTTTATTTATATCTGCTGTATTGTATTCCTCTTTTTTTGCTCCACCATGATGACGTAAAGCACGAATCGTTGCAACTAGAACAATAGCATCAGGTTTTAATCCTGAATATCCGCATTTGATATTCATAAATTTCTCAGCGCCTAAATCTGCACCGAAACCAGCTTCTGTAACAGCATAATCGCAAAGTGATAAACCCATCTTTGTAGCAATAATTGTATTGGTACCTTGTGCGATATTAGCAAACGGACCACCATGCAAAATTGCTGGGTTACCTTCTAAAGTTTGAACAAGATTTGGCTGAATTGCATCTTTAAGTAAAAGCGCCATTGCACCTTGAGCATTTAAATCACGAACAAAAACTGGTTTCTTATCAAATGTAAATCCAATAAAAATATTACTTAATTTTAATTTTAAATCATCAATATCCTTCGACATACACAAAATGGCCATTACCTCAGAAGCAGCAGTAATATTAAAGCCATCTTCTCGTGGAATTCCATTTGCTGTACCACCGATACCAATAACGATATTTCTTAATGCACGATCGTTCATATCCATCACACGTTTCCAAACTATTGTACGCGGATCAATATTAAGCGACTTTGTTTTACTTTGAAGATTATTATCAATAAGTGCTGAAAGCAAATTATTTGCCTTTTCAATAGCAGCGAAATCACCAGTAAAGTGAAGATTGATATCTTCCATAGGAATTACTTGAGAATATCCACCACCTGCTGCACCACCTTTCATTCCGAAAACTGGTCCCAGTGATGGCTCGCGCAGAACAACAATTGCCTTTTTACCAATTTTATTTAAACCTTCTGTTAATCCAATAGAAACGGTTGTTTTCCCTTCACCAGCAGGAGTTGGATTTATTGCAGAAACTAAAATTAATTTTGCCTTTTTTATCTTTTCCTCATTAATTAAATGAAGCGGTAGCTTAGCCTTTGTTTTACCATAGTAATGCAAATCATCGGCAGAAATGCCAATAGAAGCTGCGATTTCTTTGATATGATGGATCGTAGCGTTTTGAGCAATCTCTAAATCGGAAGGGAATTTATTCACAAATAGCGTTTTTTAATGAGCTACAAATATATAGAAGTGAAAAGTATATATTGACCACGAACTAGATTAATTCAAGAACAGTATAATTATGGGCACCAACAGATACACGATCATGGAGGCATTTGCCTAAAAACAATGTACCTAATGGAGACTGAGCAGAAATCACAATCACCTCGAGGTCATCGATTTCAACTTTTCCTAATCCAACTGAAACAAACACTAAACCTTTATCACTTTTTATAAGACTACCATTTACAATATTAAGATTATAAAAATGAATATTTAACTGCTGTAAACTTACTATTTGCTTATTTAATTCGGTTATTTGATTACTTATCTTCTCTTGTTCCAATTGATTCATTGAGCGCGAAGTTTCATGCTTATCACCCATTGAACTTTTTGTGTCATTTTTAAGCTCATCGGTAAGACTATCCAAGGCAGCATTTAATACCAGACTTTTATTTTTTAAAATCTTCAAACAAGCATCATAAATTCGCTGTTTTAATTCAATCGTTAACGGGATTTTCATTTAATTCAACTTTTTAAATTAAAATAAGTTACTAAAAGCATTGATAGGGATTATCCCTAATTCTTATTTGGCTATTTAAGTAACTTTGAGATGAAATTATAAATATGTTGCATTATAATAATCGGAGTAATAATTTCTATAAAATAGCGTGGAAGATCTTTCTAATTTTTGATACTTTTCTTGATTTTTATAATCCCATCAACATAACACCTTCTAATTTGTTTTTTTCATGATACTAAAGCCAACCCATATTTTTGATAAAGATAGGTTCTATTTGGAGACCTTTTTACACTAAGAATTTGAATTCTTTACTAAATTTACACAAATAAAAAGTTCAAAATTATTTTCCGCATAGGAAACTGTAATATAATTTTTTCGTACAAATCAACTATGAAAAAGCGCCGATCTGCAAAGCCTGAAAGTTTTATCCGAAAACCCGTTTATCTTGGTGGCACAAAAGCACTTAATGAGTTTATTCGTGCTGAATTAAAATATCCTGAAGAAGCTCTTCAAAATAAAATTGAGGGAGTAGTTTCCGTTTCACATGATGTGGAATCCAATGGAAATGTTAGTGAGGTAAAACTAAAACATGGTATTGGATATGGATGCGATGAGGAAGCAATGCGCATAGTAAAGCTATTAAAATATGACGCTAAAAAATATCGAGGAATGAAAGTGGTTTTTCATAATATCACAAATATAAATTTTAGGTTGATCCCAACTATTGCTTCTCCTGAAAGCACAAGAGTTTTAAATTACAGTATCAAAGAAAAAACGCCTCAAACCCCAGAAAAAGTTGTTTATACTATTATTATTAATCCTGAATAGATTTTTTTTTAGAATCAACCCTTTTTTATAATATTTTCAATAGAAATTTCTTTTAGTTCACAATTTCTAGTTTTTAGCTGTTAGCAACTGTCAAAAGGAATAGTCACTAATTTACTATTCTATACTTTTATCACTTAAATTTGTTAGGAATACTTTAACAAATTATAAAGCAGACCTTACCAATGAAGTACGCAGCAATTGATAATTATATAGGAGGAAAATATACCCCATCACGTACGAATAAGTATCTAGAAGTACATTCTCCATTAGATGGAAATCTCCTATCAAAGGCTCCATTATCCTCTAAAGATGACTTAAACGATGCTGTTTTAGCTGCAAAAAAAGCTTTTGAAACGTGGTCAAAAACGCCTATTAAAGATCGTGTTCAAATTTTTTATCGATACAAAACACTTTTAGAAAGGGATATGACAGCACTTTCTAAACTCGTTCAAGAGGAAAATGGTAAAACATTTGATGAAGCTCGTGCTGAGGTTGAAAAAAGCATTGAATTAACTGAATTTGCTTGTTCCTTGCCTCAATTAATTGGTGGTGAAATTTTAGAAGTTAGCAGAGGTGTTGAGTGTCGTACAGATTATTATCCCATTGGTGTTGTTGCCTCTATAGTTCCATTTAATTTCCCTAGCATGGTACCTAACTGGACTATCCCAAACGCACTTGTATTAGGGAATACAATGATTTTAAAGCCATCAGAAGTTGTTCCTCTTAGCTCATTAAAAATTGCTGAATTACTTAAAGAAGCAGGTCTTCCGGATGGAGTTTTAAATATAATCAATGGTGATCGCGAAATTGTTGAAGCAATATGTGATCATCCCGATATTGAAGCTGTTTCGTTTGTTGGTTCTACAAAAGTTGCTAAAATTGTATATGCTAGAGCGTCGGCAAGTTTTAAAAGAGTTTTAGCTCTTGGTGGTGCAAAAAACCATTTAATAGTTTTACCAGATGCTCACCCTTCAATGACTGCTACAAATGTTACAGCATCCATGTCAGGTTGTGCAGGACAACGATGTATGGCGGCATCTGCAATGGTCGCTGTAGGAAATGTTGATGCTATTATTGAACAAATTTGTTTGGAAGCACGGAAGGTTATTCCAGGAGTAAATTTAGGAGCGGTAATTTCAAAAAATGCTAAAGAAAGAATTGAAAAATATATTACGGAAGCTGAATCTCAAGGTGCTTCAATACTTGTAGATGGACGTAATACAATTGTAAAAGGTAAGGAAGATGGTTTTTATGTTGGTCCAACTGTAATTGATAATGTAACTCCCGATATGAGTGTTGCTAAAGAAGAAATATTTGGACCAGTAATTTCAATTATACACGCAAAAGATATTGATGAAGCATTAAGTATTGAAAATGCAAACCCTTATGGAAACGCGGCGGCAGTGTTCACTCAAAGTGGTGGTGCTGCTCGTTATATCATCGAACGCGCTAACGCAGGAATGATTGGCGTAAATATCGGTGTCCCTGTTCCTCGTGAACCTTTTTCGTTTGGAGGATGGAATGATTCGAAATTTGGTGTTGGTGATTTAACAGGGAAAAGCGCTATTGCCTTCTGGACTAAATTAAAAAAGACAACTACGAAGTGGAATGCCGAAGCAAAGACTAATTGGATGAGTTGATTCAATGTGCCAATTAATTTGAAAATATGTCGATTTGAAGATTTGAAAATGAAAAAAATAAATAAATGGAAACGGAAGTATTAACAAAAAAAGAGATTGAAGTTATTCAGCAGAATAGTTTGGACTATACCTTATTTTCATGGTCGAAACAGTCTGGTTTAAAACCAATAAATATTGAGCGTGCGGAAGGAGTTTATCTGTATGATTATGATGGAAAGCGATACATAGATTTTTCTTCGCAGTTGATGAATGTAAATATTGGGCATGGCAATCATAAAGTTCGTGATGCCGTTTACAAACAAATGACAGACGTGAGTTATGTTTACCCAGGAATGGTGACAAAGGTTCGTGGAGAACTAGGAAAAAAATTAGCAGAAATTGCACCAGGAAATTTAAAGAAATCATTTTTCACATTAGGTGGATCAGAGTCAATAGAAAATGCAATTAAAATTGCTAGAGTTTATACAGGACGACATAAAATAATATCTCAATACCAATCTTATCATGGGGCAACATATGGCGCTTTTTCTGCCGGAGGTGATCCTCGTAAACATGCTGTGGATAGTCAAGCTGCGCCCAATTTTATTCATGTTGAAAATCCTTATTTTTATCGGTGTCCTTGGAATAGTAAATCATTAGAAGAATGTTCTCAGAGTTGTGCTGATCAAGTAGAGCGAATCATTAAATATGAAAATCCTGAAAGTGTTGCAGCAATACTTTTAGAAGGTGAATCAGGTTCATCAGGATGTATTAAATACCCCCCTGGATATTGGAAAAAGATAAAAGCTATTGCCGATAAATATGGAATCTTAATAATCGTTGATGAAGTAATGAGTGGTTTTGGTCGCACAGGTAAAATGTTTGCAATAGAACACCATGAGGTTGAACCTGATATTATGGCAATGGCCAAAGGTTTAACAGCAGGATACGTTCCAATGGGTGCATTGATGGTATCAGAAAAAATCGGAAAATACTTTGATGAAAAACCGCTACCAATTGGATTGACCTATTCGGCTCATCCAGTTTTATGTGCAGCAGCATTAGCTGTTATTAGTATTTATGAAGATGAAAATCTAGTTGAGAATTCTAAAAATATGGGGGAATATGTTGATGGAAGAATGATTGATTTAATGAAAAAACATCCATCTATCGGTGACTTTAGAAATACTGGATTATTTGGATGTATAGAACTTGTTAAAAATCGTATCACAAAAGAACCGATGGCTCCATGGAATGCTAAGCCAGCAGAAATGGAAATCATGAATAAAGTAGCAGCTAAAATAAAAGAACTCGGCATGTTTACTTTCGTAAGATGGAACTGGATTTTTATTGCACCACCTTTAACGATAACTAAAGAACAAATTGACGAAGGTCTTGCAATTATTTCAGAAGCAATTTTAATTGCAGATGAATACTGTAATTGATTTGAAAATTTGAAAATGAGACGATTTGAAAATTAAATAGCAATAAAATATTAATTTTCATCTTTTTATTTAAAAATTATAATTACAACATGGTTAGTTTAAGTAATATTCAAATATTCAAATTAAATATATATAATGACTAAGATTACCAAAAATGCTGAAGACATTATCGAATATTCCCTTTTTAGTGAAGACCTAGCTCCTATTCTCGATTCAAAAAGAAGTTGGGGTACGTGGAATTACGCAGCGCTTTGGATAAGTATGAGTTTATGCATTCCCACTTATATGCTTGCGAGTTCGTTAATCGAAGGTGGAATGAATTGGTGGCAAGCCATATTTACTATTTTCTTAGGGAATTGTATTGTGTTAGTTCCAATGATTTTAAATGGACATGCAGGTGCAAAATATGGAATACCGTTTCCCGTTTTTGCTCGAGCAAGTTTTGGAGTAAGAGGCGCAAACGTACCTGCAATATTAAGGGCAATTGTTGCTTGTGGATGGTTTGGAATTCAAACATGGATTGGCGGTTATGCATTATTCTTAATGGCAAAATGTTGGTTACCTTCAATCGAATTTTTACCACAAATATTTCCTGATTCTTTTGGATTACAAACTGGTCCTGCAATTACATTTTTTCTATTTTGGTTATTAAATATGTTCGTTATAAAACTAGGGGTTGATAGTATTAAAAAACTACTTGTATTTAAAGCATTTTTTTTACCAATTGCCGCATTAGCTCTTTTGTTTTGGGCAATATCAGCAGGTCATGGCTTAGGACCAATTTTATCTCAACCATCAAAATTTAATAATACAACAGAGTTCTTTCATTTTTTCTTTCCTGCATTAACTGGAATGGTTGGATATTGGGCAACGCTTTCCTTAAACATTCCTGACTTTACACGTTATGCAAAAAGTCAAAGAGCACAGATTTTTGGACAAGCAATTGGTTTAGCACCGTCAATGACAATATTCAGCTTTGTTGGAGTTGTGGTTACATCTGCAACAGTAATTATTTACGGAAAAACAATTTGGGATCCATTAATTCTTGCAGGTAAATTCGAAAGTAAGCTGTTGGTTTCAGCAGCTATGATTGCTGTTACAATATCGACTTTAGCAACTAATATTGCCGCTAATATTGTTAGTCCGGCAAATGACTTTGCAAATATTTCGCCTTCTAAAATTAATTTTAAAACTGGCGGATATATAACAGGGATAATCGGAATCTTAATTTTTCCTTGGAAACTTATTGCTGATCCCAATGGATATATTTTCACTTGGCTAATCGCCTATTCAAGTCTACTCGGTCCTATCGGAGGAATCATGATTGCTGATTACTATTTTATTAGAAAGCAACAATTAATTGTCAATGATTTATTCAAATTAAAAGGGATATATACTTACGAAAATGGAATTAATTTATTTGCAATTATTGCATTATTTTTAGGAATTATTCCAAATGTTCCAGGTTTTCTTATAACCATCAAAATTATTAGTGTTGATTCATTTCCATTATGGATTGGTCATTTATACAATTATGCATGGTTTGTTGGATTCTTTGTTTCAGGAATCAGCTACTTACTATTTATGCAAAATCGAAAATAATCTAATAAATTAAATTAATAATTTAAAATCTAAAATAAATATTTCCTATGGTAGATGAGTTTATGAATGCAGCAATTGATGAAGCTAAGATTGGGTTAAGTCAGAATGGAATTCCTATTGGTTCTGTTTTAGTTTTAGATGGCAAAATAGTTGGTCGTGGCCATAACAAGCGAGTACAAGATAATGATCCAATAACTCATGCCGAAATTGATTGTTTGAGAAACGCAGGTCGTGTTGGAAATTATCGTAATACTGTATTATACTCCACATTAATGCCATGTTATTTATGCGCCGGAGCTGTAGTTCAATTTGGAATTAAAAAAGTATTTGCTGGTGAATCAAAAACATTTCCTGGTGCTAAAGAGTTCATGGAATCTCATGGTGTAGAAGTAATCGATATTAATAGTGAGGAATGTATTGAGATGATGAAAACCTTTATCGATAAAAATCCAAAACTTTGGAATGAAGATATTGGAGAACTTTGAAATGAATTAAGAATTAAGAATTACGGATAAAGTATAAAAATTATGTCGATATTAATTAAAAACGGGAGAATTATTACTGCATCGGATGATTATGTTGCAGATATTTTTATTGAAGGTGATAAAATCCATACGATAGGAAAAAATCTTGATGTGAAGGCGGATCAAGTTATTGATGCAAAGAATAAAATTGTTATTCCTGGAGGGATTGATCCGCATGTTCATTTGGATATGCCTTTTATGGGAACATCTTCAAGTGATAATTATGAAACAGGAACTGCAGCAGCATTATTTGGTGGAACTACTATGGTGATTGATTTCGTTCTTCAAACTCAAGGTAAATCATTACACGATGCTTTGAAAGAATGGCAACTTCGTTCTAATGGAAATGCTTATGGTGATTATTCATTTCATATGGCAGTTACAGATTTCAACGAAAACACAAAAAATGAAATTAAAGATTTAATTGAGAATGAAGGTATCACATCTTTCAAAACTTTCATGGCTTACAAAGGAGCTTTGATGATTGATGATCGTCAGATGATTGGTTTAATGAATGAAGTAAAGAAACAAGGTGGAATGGTTACTGTACATGCAACTAATGGTGATATGATTGATTTTCTTGTTGCAAAAAATAGAGATGAAGGAAATTTATCACCATTATATCATTATCTATCACAACCAGAAATTACAGAAGCAGAAGCAACAGGAAGATTTACTGATATGGCATTTTACACGGGTTGTCCTGCATATGTAGTGCACATGACTTGCGAAGGAGCACTGAATCATATTCGTGCTGTTGGTAAGCGAAATCAAAAAGTTTATGTTGAAACTTGTATCCAATATTTAGTATTAGATGCTTCATTGTATGATAAAGGTTTTGAATCCGCCAAATGGGTTATGTCGCCTCCTTTACGAGAGAAGAAAGATCAAGAATCATTATGGGCTGGAATAAATCAAGGAACTGTTCAGGTAGTTGCTACTGATCATTGTCCGTTTATGTGGGAACAAAAAAAGATGGGGGAACATGATTTTTCAAAAATTCCTAACGGACATCCTGCTATTGAAAATCGAATGGAATTACTATTTTCGGAAGGTGTAAACAAAGGAAGGATTAGTTTGAATAAATTCGTGGATGTAACTTCAACGAATGTTGCAAAGATTTTTGGTATGTTTCCACAAAAAGGTTGCATTGCTGTTGGTTCTGATGCTGATCTTGTAATCATAGATCCTCAAGAAAAACATACCTTGTCAGCAAAAACGCATCACATGAATTGTGACTACTCAGGTTATGAAGGAATGGAGATTAAAGGTAAATGTAAAATAGTAATACTTCGTGGTGAAATTGCTATTGATGATAATAAATTGATGATTAAAAAAGGATATGGAAAATTTATTAAACGAAATAAAATCACAGGTATAATTTAATTTTTAAATGGAGTATAGAATGATAAAGAAGGTACTTTAATTGAGAAATTCGTATAGAAAAAAAATAAAACAACAATTATACAATAACCGATTTGTTAGTGAGTAAATTATTATTGGAAATCAACATTTCAATTTTCAAATTAGCTCATTTTCAAATTTTTAAATCAACAATTTATGCCAAGAATAATCAAATCAGGCCTCATACAAATGAGCTTACCTAAAACAGAAGGTGAAGGTACTATACAAGAAATTGTTAATGCGATGGTGCAAAAACATATTCCAATGATCGAAGAAGCCGGGAAAGCAGGGGTTCAAATTTTATGTCTACAAGAAATTTTTAATACACCGTATTTCTGTCCAGGCCAAGATAAAAAATGGTATGAATCAGCTGAATCTGTTCCCGGACCCACAACAGATTTAATGGCAACTTATGCAAAGAAATACAACATGGTTATCATTGTTCCTATCTATGAAAAAGAACAAGCTGGGGTTTTATACAATACAGCTGCTGTAATTGATGCTGATGGTACTTACTTAGGTAAATATCGAAAAAATCATATCCCACATACTTCAGGATTCTGGGAGAAATTTTTCTTTAAACCAGGAAACTTAGGGTATCCAGTCTTCCAAACCAAATATGCTAAAGTTGGTGTTTACATATGCTATGATCGTCATTTTCCAGATGGCGCAAGATGTTTAGGTTTAAACGGTGCTGAAATAGTTTATAATCCTTCCGCAACGGTTGCTGGTTTATCGCAATACCTTTGGAAACTTGAACAACCAGCTCATGCTGCTGCCAATGGATACTTTATGGGTTGTATCAACCGTGTTGGAGAAGAGAAACCTTGGAATCTAGGAAAGTTTTATGGCTCCTCCTACTTCGTTGATCCTAGAGGTCAAATTTTCGCTCTTGCATCAGAAGATAAAGATGAATTGTTAATTGCCGATTTCGATTTAGATTTAATAGAAGAAGTTCGTGCAACATGGCAATTCTTCCGTGATCGTCGTCCGGAAACTTATGGAAAGTTAACTGAGTTATAATTTTTTTTTACAAAAGCAAATGATAT
>Ga0114969_10004407_pt1 | contig 11125 bp, 12 predicted proteins | sample M_130807_MF_Meta_FD_87316 | JGI IMG/M metagenome (GOLD analysis project Ga0114969, IMG submission 87316) | Freshwater microbial communities from Lake Montjoie, Canada to study carbon cycling - M_130807_MF_MetaG | ecosystem: Environmental > Aquatic > Freshwater > Lake | place: Lake Montjoie...
AATGTAGAACAAACCGAGCGCGATGCAAAAAGATTGTTCCCTGAAAGTATTTGGAATAAACTTCATTTACAAATCATTTTCTTTGGCAGAGAATATTGTCCAGCACGCGGGCATAATGAACTTACCTGCCCTATTTGCAGTAAAATATAGAACCGGTGGCAGAACTTACTCCTGATAAAAAGATTTTTCGCATACAGCTTCTGGCTGTGAGTGTTGGTGCAGCTTTGTTAGTTGCAAAATTTGTGGCTTACTATCTTACACATTCCAATACTATCCTTACTGATGCGCTGGAGTCTATCATCAATGTAGTTGCCGGTGTGTTTGCGCTTTACAGTTTGTATCTTTCTTCTAAACCAAAAGATTACGACCATCCTTACGGTCACGGAAAAGTGGAATTTATTTCTGCAGGTTTCGAAGGCATACTCATTGCCATTGCCGGTGTGCTGATTATCGTCAAATCAATTGTTTCGTTTTTTCATCCAAGCCCTTTAGAGCATTTGGATATTGGTTTGGCCATTGTAGTTGGGTCCGGTGTTATAAATTATCTGCTCGCTGTGTTACTGATTAAAACAGCCGATAAACATCAATCGCTCACATTGAAGGCCGATGGCGAACATTTAAAGAGCGATGCGTATTCATCGCTTGGTGTGCTGGTAGGTTTGGTGATGATTATGCTCACAAAGTGGGCGTTTCTTGATGGTATAGTTGCCATAATGATGGGAGGGATAATTATTTACACCGGTGTAAAGCTGGTGCGTAAATCGATTGGAGGTATTATGGACGAAACCGATGAAGGGATTGTGCTTTCGGTAATTAAGCATTTAAGTGAGCACCGTAAAGCGGAATGGATAGATATTCACAATCTCCGCATTATCCAGTATGGAAATAAACTGCATGTAGATTGTCATGTTACGCTTCCGTGGTATTTTACTTTAGAGCAGGCGCATAACGAGATAGAAGAAATAGCTGCACTCATTAATGAAAAACATTCAGCGCAGGTAGAGTTTTTTATTCATGGCGACCCTTGTGTGCCGCAGTCGTGTAAAATATGTTCTGTGCAAAATTGTGAAGTGCGCAAGGAAGGGTTTAAAGAAAAAATGGAATGGAACCTTGAGAATGTAGTTCGAAATAAAAAACACGGCTTATAATTGCGTCACATGAGCAGAGTTGACGAAACACTTTTTGAGGGAGAGCATTATCTGGGCAAACCGGCTGACAGCACCGACAAAATAATTACGCGCAGAGTGGAATTAACTAAAGCCATTTCCGGCTTTTGTAATAAAGATTTAAAACTGCTTGAGATAGGGTGTGGCAATGGAGCTACTTTATTATTAATGGCAGATGAAATGAAAAGCTGTTTGGGTGTAGATGTGTTTGACCACACAGCCGAGTTCAAAAAAGTAAAAGCCGAAAAAGGAATTACCAACTGCGAAGTGCAGTTAAAAGATATTGAAAACGAAGATTTGAACGAGCAGTTTGACCGGTTAATCTGTTTTGAAGTAATAGAGCATTTTAATGATGATAAAACGGTGAAGCGTTTCACGCGCTGGTTAAAGCCCGGTGCTTTGTGCGCTATTTCTGTTCCCAATAAATGGTGGGTGTTCGAAACCCATGGGGCAAAACTTCCTTTGCTGCCATGGAATCGTGTTCCGTTCTTTAGCTGGTTGCCAAAGTTTATTCATGAGCGGTTTGCCAATGCGCGCATTTATACCAAATCAAGAATTGAAAACCTGCTGGAGCAAAATGGCTTTGAAATAATCGAGATGAAATACATCACCGCGCCAATGGATGTTTTGAAAGAAGGCGCACTGAAAAGATTTTTGATTAAGAATGTTTTTAAAAACAATACTACCGGTGTTCCATTTCTGAGCACTTCTATTTTTGTTGTGGCACGCGTGAAATAAACATGAAGAAAAACAAAGCAGAAAATCCATGGACGAAACTTTACCGCTAAGTGAAGTATGAAAACCGGTGGATTAAAGTGGTTGAGGATAAAGTAAAAAATCCTGCTGGTAACGATGGAATCTATGGAGTGGTGCATTTTAAAACGCATGCTGTTGCAGTTATTCCGTTAGACGAAAACAACAACACCTGGATAGTTGGACAATACCGTTATCCGCATGATAGTTATGAATGGGAAGTAGTAGAAGGCGGTTGTCCCGAAGGAACGTCTCCGCTCGAAACTGCTAAACGCGAATTGATAGAAGAAGTAGGATTGAAGGCGGAGAAGTTTGAAATGATTTTGGAAATGCAGCTTTCCAATTCAACCACCGATGAAGTATCCTACACTTACATTGCCCGCGGACTTGAATACGTAGGAGAGGAGCCGGAAGAGGATGAGAAGATTACTATCCGCAAACTTCCGTTTGAAGAAGTTTACCAAATGGTAATGCGCGGAGAAATACGCGATGGGCTTGCAGTAGGAAGTATTCTGAAAGCAAAAGCACTTTTAGATTCAGAGAAGATTTAGTGCACGTCATTGCGAGCGAAGGTTTCCGTAGCGAAGCAATCTCGTGGCGCGAAGGTGATTGCTTTGCAGAGCCTCTCAATGACGAGCTTTATTAAAACAGCAACGCCCCGAAATATTTCGGGGCGTTGCTGTTTTATTTAAAAGCGATACTATCTCTGAATCTGCAATTTTCCGTAGCTCACATTTCCTGAGGAAATATTCTTCAATTGATAAGAATAGAAACCTACTGAAAGTTGTTCTACGTCCATTACTACTTTTTCTCCGCTTATAGTTTTCTCACTTATCAGTTTGCCATCAATACTGTAAACAGCAAAAACAAATTTATCATTCGCAGAACCGGTTTCAATAGTCAATTGACCATTTGCAGGATTTGGATAAAACTTTATGTTCTGCATTTCTACATTCCCGATTCCCGATGAGAAGCCAACAATTGCACTTGCGGTAGTAGAGCAATTATTCGCATCTGTAACGGTAACCGTATAATTGCCTGGGGCTAAGTTAGAGCCATCACCTGAATTACTCCAAACATAATTGTATGAGGCAGTTCCACCGGTAGTGTTTACCACAATAGAACCATCTGTCGCAGTCGAAGAACTGGCATCAGTTGGAGTTAATGTAATAGATAAAACCGAAGGTTCAGTAATAGTTTCGGAAACTGCTGCGCTGCACGCGTTAATATCAAGTACATTTCCAACATAATTACCGGCTGCAAGATTCGGGAAGGTGGTAGTCCCTACCGGTACTGGATTTCCAAAATAACTATAAGGTCCCGTTCCTCCGGCAACGGTTATTGTAACTGTTCCATCGTTAGCACCATTGCAGGTAACATTGGTATGAGAAGTAACAGCCGTTAAAAGAGCCGGTTCATTTACTACTGTTGAAATAGTAAAGGAGCAATTGTTGGCATCAGTAATGGTAAGTGTGTAAGTACCACCCGATAATGCAGTAATATCTTCAGTTGAAGCGGAAGGATTCCACGCGTAAGTGATATTGCCTGTTCCACCGGTAGTTGTTACGTTTACCGCACCATTAGCTGCACCGTGGCAGGTAACATTGTTGGTAACCTGTGTGGCTGAAGGTCCGTTAGGTGTGGTTACACTTGCTGTGGCTGTTCCTGAACAACCATTGGCATCGGTAATGGTTACCTGATAACTTCCTGCCCCAAGACCGCTGATAGAAGCGGTGTTTCCACCTGTGTTCCAGTTGTACGTATAGTTTGCTGTTCCGTTAGTTGGAGTAACAGTGGCTGTTCCTGTTGATGCACCACAATTTGTTGTTGTTGGAGAAATGGTTGAAGTAATATCTAAACTGTTTGCGATGATAGTAGCCGCAGAAGTTGCTGAGCAACCGTTACCATCAGTAACAGTAACATTGTAGTTTCCTGCTGCTGCTGTTATGGCAGAAGTAGTTGCACTGTTTGACCAGTTGTATACATTTCCTCCTGCACCGTTTGCAGAAGTAACCGTTGCACCTCCGTTAGCAGCAGTGCATGTTGCGGTTGCACTTGCACTTCCTGTTGCCGAAAAATTATTGCACAATACAAAGTCTAAATCATCAACCCAAAGTTTACTGCCTACCGGTGAGTTACTTCCTTGCGAACTGGTAAGTAATATCATTACCAGGGTATCGGGAAAGTTGGCTGAGGTGTAAGTAAAATTTACGGTGAATTGAGTGTAGGCGGCTTGGGTTAAGTTTCTTGTAAAAACAGCTTTGCCTACTTCTACACGAGCATTCCCAACCCATTTTGAAAGTGTGGCTTCTACAGAGCAGGTATCGGTTCCACCAGGGGTATATTTATACCAACCGGTCAAAGAAACAGGGCGTTTGTTATAGGCTACTCCGCCATCTACATATCCGCCTGTATTAATAGTACCGGTGGCAGCTATGCCCGGTGCAGTGCCTTGACCTATCACCGCTTTCGATTCTAACTTAATGGCAAAGGAGCCACTGTGAATATCGGCAGGCAGTGTTGCTTTGGTAACGGTTCTAACTCCCAAAAACCAGGTTAATCCGTTAATGGTTCCCCAGTTTGCAGGGTCATCATAATTGGGGTTCGAATTCCATGTTTCAAATCCGGGGTTTGGAATTGCATTTTGTGCATTTGCAAAACTTAATGTTGCCATACACGATAAGGCGAGTAAAATTTTTTTCATAGTCTGGACTTTTTGTGAGCGTTAATTTGATTCTTAATATTTCAGATAAAAAGAAACTCCATTGATTTTTATCAATCAATGGAGTTTCTTTTGAGGTTACTCAATTACAATTCTTCGGGTTGTTGCTTCTTTATTAGCATAAAGGGTAAGCAGATAAATGCCCGGAGCAAAGCGGTGGTCAAGTTCTACTTCTTCCATATAGTTACCGGCAGGTTTATTGTTTTGCGAAAGCAATAAAGTTGTTTGCCCTAGTATGTTGGTGAGTTCAACCTTAATGTCGCTCGATTTTTGTAAAACATAATTTAAACCAAGGGCATCTCTAACAGGATTTGGAAACACATTCAATGGTAATATTTTGTTTTCTAAATCGTCTGTTCCCAAAGGCCCTAAAAGGTCGCCTTGTATATATTGAAAACCCATTACCATCATTTCTTCATCGGAGGTTAATCCCCAAATAATAGGGTCGGGTCCGGCAGTGTTTTTCCATTTTGCGCGGTGAATTAAACCTAAGCGCGGGTCAACTACTAAAAGCGAATCGTCAGGGTAATATTTGAAAGTAACATCTACACCAAACCGGTAGTAACCTAAGTTAATTCCACCTTGCTCGTAACTCAACCATCCTTCATATTCCTGATTGCCCATAGAGCCATCGGGGTTTCTCATGAAGATATCGTAGTCGGTTCCGTATTTATGGGTGTGGCTATACATCTGCCATATTTTCCAATACCTTGTTTCGGTTGTATCGTTTGCAATTTCTGTAAAGGTATGTTCCTGCCCGTCTTGCGGAATTGAAATGGTGAACACCGGGAAGTTACGAATAAGCATATTATGCTGAGCCGTGCCAACTGTTTGCGTGTATATATTGAAATAAAGGTCAGTAGCTAAAACAGAGTCGCTCGTATTCTTGATGTGTAAATTCAAATCGAGCATTCCGTTTGCAGGCCAGAAATAAGCGGTGTTTGGAGGAAGGTTAAGTTCATTGTAACCTTTAGTTAAACCAATACCGTCCAACACATCGGCATGCGATGTTTCAGCTTCCGGTCTTAAACCCTCGCGGTAATTTCCTTCGCCACCCGGTAAAAAAGTATAGATAACCATGTGGTGACCCGATTGTGGTAACATGGCTTCCAAGCGCGGAACTTCAACATTGCCCGTATATTCCGGTTTGTGTTTAATGTAGTAGTATGTTTCTGAGTGAGGAGTTATAAATATTTTGCCTACATATATCTGAAACCCGGTTCCTGCCGCTGGCACCGGATGAACGGGATAAGTATCATCAATTCCGCCTTCGCGATAGTATTTATTGATAAGCCCTGTATCTACCACTACACCTGTTTTTGGTGCGCCAAACAAAATCCACTGGCGAACTAATTCAACTTCCTGGGGTGCCAAATGATTTGGATAAACATCGGGCATAATATTTCCTTCACCGGTAGTTAATGCCAACCGGTTGCTTACGTTTGCAATACCGTGTGCAAGTTTGCGAAGAAGAAAACTCCTCTCTACATGTCCGGGCATAACCAGCTTATTGCCTTTGCCAGCTGATGTAGGATTGAGAGGTGTTGTATTAACCAGTTGCGCATACAAAGCGGAATCAGAAAGCATAACGTTAAATGAAGGAGAGCCACTGCCATCATGACAACCGGAACCGGCACAATTGGTTTGTAATAAGTAATGCACATCGGCAAAAGTGCTTTGTGCCGAAACTTCGGATACGAAGAGACAAAGTGTAATGGAAACTAAGAATGAAGAGTAAAGTTTTTTCATGTGTGAAATTTTGTAATTGAAAGTAGTAAAATAAGCTAAACAACAAACTCGGATCGGTGTTTATTGTTGCTGTTTATTAATAGTCGGGAACTATGCTACACTCGCTCTATTACCATTAACACATACTGCTTGTTGGCAGCAAATATTTCGGGGTTAATGGTGTCTATGTTCTTGTTTATTTTCTGTTCTATTTCGGGCAGTGCTTCCTGTAAGGCATAGTAAATGCCCGGTGCTTTTATCTGTAGTTTTCCCTCAATAAAATCTTTTACGGGCATGCCTATTTGGGTAGCCCACATATATACATATGCAATGGTGGGCAATACATGCGGAGTAATATCGCGGTGGTAAGTAATCTTAAAACCGTTCTCTTTTAATTTCTGATTGAAGAGTTCCCAGTTGTGTCCGCTCTTTTCACCGACTTCGCCTTTTTTAAAATAATCGCAAGCAATCCATTTGCCACCCTGCTTCAAAACGGTTTGAACAATAGGCAGTGCTTTATCTAACTGCAAATACTGTAACGATTCGGAAGTGATAACCGTTCCGAAATAATTTTCATAATCACCGGTGGGCATATCTTCAAACTTACAATCAAGCACGGGTGTGTTTCTATACTTTCCGGTAATGTGCCTGACCTGATTTTTATCGGGAGTAAGGGCAACTGTTTGTAAATTTTTTGTTTGCAGCAGTGCGATTAAGCCGCCCATGCCGCAGCCTATGTCAAGCACCGGGTTTTGTAAATCGGTAATCTGGTTTACTATCTGCCAGCCGTAATCTTCCTGTGCTTTGTAAAGATGGTTGATAGAAATATCGTGCGGATGAATATCCGGGTTTTCGAAATAACCGTAATGCAGAAAATCTTTGGGTAGCAATTGCGAGTAAAGTTTCAGTTGAGCATCGTCATACACGCGCTGCACTTTTTTGCGGTTGCGTTGTAACTGTATTACACGGTATAAATGCTGCGGATAAATAAACCGCTTAATAATCTTACCGATAATACTCATGCGCCAAAAATAAAATTAAAGAGATGAGTTGATGGTTCTACCAGTTTCGCGGGGCAATCAGTTCTTCCACATCGGCTTTGTAGCCGTATGTTTGTGCTATAAATTCAAAATCGGCTGCTATGCTTTCGCGGGCTGCGGTTTCTATTTCACTGTTATGTTTCAAAAACTCGGCTTCTAAACCATTAAATTTTTCGGTAGCTGCATGGGTTAGTTTGTATAAATCTTCCAGATTCTTCGGTTGCTCTTTTTCAATTTGCACACACAAGTCCACCAAAATTGCCTTGCCTTTATCTACCAGAAATTTAGGGAAATACGAATCGCTGTACATATCTTTTAAGAAGGGATAATTGCTCAGTGTATCGTTTTTAATGTCCTGCTGTGTAACGTTAGTAGCAATGTGCGTTGTATTACCTTTTTGTGGCTGCGAACAGGAAAGTAAGGCAAGGCAGATAAAAATGAAGAGGAGATATTTCATTTTTTTTGATTTTAGAAACTACCGGTCTGTTCCCACAGCTCAATTTTGTTTCCTTCTATATCCATAATGTGTATGAACTTACCGTAGCTGTAAGTCTCCATAGTGTCTACAATGGTCACGCCTTCTTTTTTTAATTCGGGTATAAGCGCGGCTAAGTTTTCTACGCGGTAGTTAATCATAAACTGTTTGGTAGAGGGCTCAAAGTATTTTGTTTTTTCCGAAAACGGACTCCATTGCGTACAGGCCAATTTGGTAGAATCGAAGCCTTCATACCATTTAAACATTACACCATATTGGTCGCTGTTAAAACCCAGATGCGTCTGATACCACTCTTTTACTTTACGGGTATCGGTACACTTAAAAAACACACCGCCTATACCGGTTGCGCGTTTCATTTTTGCAGGGCTTTCTGCCTTTTTAGCAAGCACCGTTTTAAAAGCAAAACCCAAACCAAACGATGCAGCAAGAGCGGTAATTATCAGGAAGGTCTTTTTCATTTTTAAGATTTAGAATATTTGAAAACTATTCATCAGGTGCGCAAACCAAACCGGCATTAGCCTTATTAATCAGGTGAACGGCACTCTGCGATTCTCCTTCGCAAAACCTTTCTTGGTAGTTGCTGGCGGTATCATGACAAACCCAGCCGAGAGAAGGCGAGGTAAGTGAGTCGGTATATTCAATAAAATAATCTTTGCCCAAAACATCGCTGCGCACAATAATGGTAAGCGTTGTATCACCGGTGGCAGTGGAATGTGTTTCATAACAAGCCCGGCAAAGATTATGACACTTGTAACACTTTGAACAGGAGTGAAGCGTTAGCAATAAAGCGAAAAAGGAAATGAGAGAAATATTCTTCATAATTGGCGAGCGAATATAAAAGAGTTTTGGGGCTGATAACTTTGAGCTTTGATTTTTGAACTTAGATGATTTTATGCACGATATAGAACCATACTACCAGTGGCGCGATTATTACATAGCCAGCGAGGACAAACTCTCGCCTTTCTATAACCGCATGTACAGCGAGTTTGAGTTTAAGGATAAAATTTACAACTATGTTATCCATCCGCAGTGGGACAATTTTGGTTCTTCAACTCTTTACTGCAAAGTGCTGTTTGCCGATTACGAAAAACAATATTGCATTATAGAACTGATAGGCGAATGGAACGATGCCGTGCATAACGATATTATGGAAATGAAACGCAGCCTGATTGATCCCATGGTGAAAGAAGGTATCGTTAAGTTTATTGTGATAGGAGAGAACGTGCTGAACTTTCATGCCAGCGATGAATTGTATTACGAAGAATGGTATGAAGATGTAAAAGATGAAGACGGATGGATTGTGTTCCTAAACTTTCGCGAACATATTACTGATGAAATACGAAAATATAAACTGCATACTATCTGCACATGAACCAAGCCGCCAACGAGGTGCAATGGCGAAAATTTAAACCCGAAAATCTTCTTTTTCTAATTGAGAGTATGCTTATGCGCAGCATAGACTAGCCAATTTATTTACAAGTTGCAACTTGACAATTGCTAAATCATGCTTTATATTATAGCTACCTGACAATATTGAGTGCTATGGTAAATGCTTCAACATCTCATTTCTTACTTTCTCTTTTAACAGCGACACATCTGCCATTGTCATTCCTTGTGTTTCAATTGGTTCGCTCCAATGCACTTCAACGGTCCCGGGATAAAGCTGTAAGCCCTCGGGGGGATTCACCTCTCGTGCTCCGGTTAAAGTCTGCACGGCAATAGGCACCTGCGCCATTATCGCCACGCGAAAAGCTCCGTCTTTAAATTCCTTCAATTTCTCTTTCGTGCGGTTGCGCGTTCCTTCCGGGTAAAGAAAGAGGCTCTCACCTTTCAATAACGCATCTGCCATTTGCTGGTAAGATTTTTCGCGGCTCTCTTTACTTTGCCGGTCAACTACAATGCCTAACATCTTTACCATAAAGCCAAAGAAGGGTATGTATTTAGTTTCAGCTTTTGCCAAAAAGCGAATAGGGTTTGGCACAGCCGAAGCACAAGCCATTATATCTATCTGCGAATTGTGATTGGCTACGTACACATAAGTAGTTTTAGCATCTAACTTTTCTTTGCCAAATACTTTCAGTTTAATCAGCATTAGTTTAAGTAACAAAGGCGATACTACATGACAGTTAAACCAAACACAGTTCATGGAATATTTCTTGCCGCCAATAATTATAATCAGCGCATAAACAATAGTGAGAGGAGCAACAATCAGTAAAAACCAAAACGCTCCCCACAAAGCCCAAATGAAACTGAAGATTCTTTTCATTCCAGTTCGCGTAAATAAAGTTGAATGGTATTTTCTAAACCCAGATAAAGACAATCGCGCACCAGTGCGTGACCGATAGAAACCTCCAAAAGGTTCGGAATGTTTTGTTTAAAGAATTTCAGATTATCCAGATTCAAATCGTGACCGGCATTTATACCTACGCCTATATCGTTGCAGAATTTTGCGGCAGATGAAAATGATTGAATTGCTTTTTGTTTATCGGCAGAAAAATCGTGCGCATAAGGACCGGTATAAAATTCAATTCTGTCGGCACCGGTTTTCTTAGCTGCTTCAATCAAATTATTCACCGGGTCAATAAAAAACGAAACGCGGATATTGTTCTTCTTTAACTCAGCAATTACATCAATCAATAAATTTTGATGAGTAATAGTATCCCAACCATGGTCGCTAGTGAGCTGACCGGGGGCATCTGGAACAAGTGTGCATTGTTCCGGTTTTACTTCAAGCACCATCTTCAAAAAATCTTCTGATGGGTAACCTTCAATATTAAACTCGGTAGTAACTGTTTTCTTTAACTCATAAACATCGTTGTGGGTAATGTGTCTTTCGTCTTGCCGTGGATGAACGGTAATTCCCTGCGCGCCATACCGCTCACAATCTTTAGCAAACTGAACTACATCAGGAATATTAGCACCGCGTGAATTACGGAGAAGAGCAATCTTATTAATGTTAACGGATAAACGGGTGGAAGACATAATTTGTATTCAAGTCCCCTTTAGGGGATTTAGGGGTATAAAAAACCCACACAGATATATGACGTTAAGTTACCTTAAGTCAAGTTTTGGGCTTAGCAACATCGCTGTAATTCGCTGTTAACTTGTTTTGTGGACGAAGATCCAATTGCTTGGAGTGCGACCCGCCATTGACGTTACAACTTAAGCCCGGCTTTATAAAAATACTAACTAACGCATCGGTCTGTGTGGGCGTATCTTA
>Ga0114969_10004408_pt1 | contig 11125 bp, 8 predicted proteins | sample M_130807_MF_Meta_FD_87316 | JGI IMG/M metagenome (GOLD analysis project Ga0114969, IMG submission 87316) | Freshwater microbial communities from Lake Montjoie, Canada to study carbon cycling - M_130807_MF_MetaG | ecosystem: Environmental > Aquatic > Freshwater > Lake | place: Lake Montjoie...
CGCGGGCACCGCGGGCACCGCGCGCATTGACAGCGCCGCTCGGCAGCCCGCGAACCCCGGTTTGATTCCCGCGAACTACGGCTCGCTCAAGCGCGATGATCTCGCGCTCACGGTACAGCTGCAGGGACTGACCATTCGGGCCATTCCGCTCGACGAGTCGGTGATCCGCGCGCTGGCGCCGGATTCGTACACCTCGCTGCATGCGCTGCGAGAGGCGCATGCGACGGAGCTCGACCGCATGCGGACACGGCTCGGCCTGTCCACGATTCAGGCCTGGTATGTGCAGTATTTCAACGTGCAGCAGGGCGAGGCGCGCTACGACCCACGTGACGTGCAGATACGGAGCGCGGGCCGCGACTTCCGGCCGCTGGACGTGATTCCCCTCGTCACCGGTTTTCAGGACGGCCGCTTGGCGCAGGGACGGAGCGTGGACGCCATCTTCGCCTTTGACCCTGCCGTATCCGTGTCACAGCCGCTGGTGGTGACGCTTGGCGGCAAGAGCACCAGCGCCTGGGCCGATCAACTGCTTGGGCTGCTCGAACGCGAGCGCGCGGCCATCTGGTCTCGCGCCGCTGTTGCGCGTAGGCCGTAGCACAGCCAAAACAAGAGCGACCACTGGCGCGCCTCCATCTGTGAGGAACTCCCGATGACGATCAAACCCCTTCGCAAGCTCGGCGCCACACCCCTCGCACCGGTGGCCGAGGCGTGGCTGGAACGCATCGAAGGCGCTCTGCGCGACGCGTCGCTCGACCGTCCGCGATTCTGCCGTGAGTTGCTCTGCGAACTGGCGTTTCCGGATTATGTGGCCAACTGGGCCACGGCCGTCAACGACGACCAGCTGGCGCAGGGCACTCGGATTTCGCTGGCCGCGCTCGACTCGCGCAACATCACGCTCGAACCCGAGTACTACGCCGAGTGCGACGACGCAAAGTTCCAGCGCGTGAAACCCCTACTCTGGCTCTGGTACTCATTTGACCGGCTGCCCATTGGCGGGCAGAACGTGGAGCTCGGCGTGCGGCTCAGGCGGATTCTCGCCCCGCACATTTTCAAGACGTGCGGCGCGCGATTCAAGGCGTTCCAGCATGTGGAGTTCTCGTTCGGCTACAACATCGAATGTGGTGATGACGTCGTGGTGCACCGTCACGTGTTACTCGATGACCGCGGCGGCATCCAGATGGGCAACAAGGTCTCCATCAGCGACTACGCGAACATCTACAGCCACACCCACAGCATCGTCGAGCAGGCGGACGTGACGAACGCGGCGACGATTCTGGAGGAGGGCGTGCGGATCACCTACCACGCGACGGTGTTGGCCGGGGTGCGTGTCGGCCTGCAAGGGATGGTGGGCGCGGTGGCCGTCGCGACGAAGGACGTGCGGCCGTACCACGTGAACGTGGGGATCCCAGCCAAGTCGGTGCGGGTCAAGCCGAACGCGCCGGCTGAGGCGTGGGCAGCGTCGCGCACATCGAATACGAAGGGTAGCGACTAGCGAGTAACGACAAACGGGAGTACCCAGCACCGCGTACGGCAGTCGTTCCTACGTGCTACCGGCTGCGGAGTACGTCCTCTACCGCCCCAGCCGTCCCGTCCCTGAGTATCCACGCCACCTGCCGCAGCAGGTCGTGCGTCCTCGGCCACGCCAGCCGCTTCTTCGCGGCCGCGAACGTCTCCCATTTTGCGCGAGAGTGCTCGGGTCCGAGAGTGAACTGCGCGCTGCCGACGACGGCGGCGAACGCGACCGCGATCTGCAGTGTGTCCGATTTTGCGAGATAGAACGGATTGGCCGTGATGCTGTAGAGACGCTCCGGCTGCAATCCTGTTTCCTCGCGCAGTTCCCGCAGGGCCGCCTGCACCGGCGGCTCGCCGGGTTCGATGCTCCCGTGGACAATCTCCCACGCGCCCGTGCTGCGCGCGCCGGGCGCGCGCTCGAGCGTGAGCACGCGCCAGGCTTGGCCGACGCGACGGATCACGACGACGTCAACGACGCCGGCGACGATTCGCGTGGTGGGTTGTTTTGCGTTCGGCACGTGCTGGGACAATTGGGCGCGGTGCCGCGCGGCTATTCCCGGCTGCGGCCGAGCAGCGCGTGCAAGCGCGCCGAGAGGGCGCGCGGGCGGAACGGTTTCGTGAGGTAGTCGCTCGCGCCGTACTCGAACACGCGCACTTCACTGTCCTCGTCGCCCTTCGCGGTGAGCACGATTACGGGCAGGTTCGCCGTCGCCGGGCGCGAGCGCAGATGGCTGAGCACGCCATAGCCGTCGAGGCGCGGCAAGTTCAAGTCGAGCACGACGATGTCCGGCCCGGCGCGGTCAATCTCGTAGAGCGCGATGACGCCGTCCGCGGCTTCGAATACGGTGAACCCTTCGCGCTCCAGCAGATCCTTCATCACTCGACGGAGCGCGTCTTCGTCTTCAACGAGGAGCACCTTCTTCAAACGACCGTTCGCCGACTTGCCTTCGTCGAGCAGCTGGAAGCTGTCCCCTTCGAAGCGCTGCGGTCGCGTGTGCAGTGTTTTGACGGCTGGTGGCCCGCCAGCGGGCAGCAGATCGACGGTGCCGCCATCCAGCGACGTCCGCCGAGCCATGGCGACAGACGCTCGGCCGGACTGGTCCGACGGCATTTCCAGCACGCGCAGCAGTTCGTCAATGCTGCTCGAGCCGTTGCGGACGTGCGACACGCCGGATTCCCAGAGGCCGCGCATGCCACCTTCGCGCGCGGCGTCGGCGATGCGATCGGCGGGCTCGTTGGCCGCGATGCGGCGTTCGAGTTCGGGCGTCATGACGAGCACTTCCGTGAGCGCGAGTCGCCCGCGATAGCCGGTCTGCGAGCATTCAGAGCAGCCCACGGCGCGATAGAGCGTCACGCCCTGCGCGAACCAGGTGCGCAGCCGATCGGGCACCGCGCCCACCTGCAGCTCGCGGCAATGCGGGCAGAGGCGGCGCACCAGGCGTTGTGCGAGCACGCCCTTGAGCGCCGCAGCGATCTTGTAGGTCTCAACACCAATGTCCACGAGACGCGTGACGGAACTCGCCGCGTCAATTGTGTGGAGCGTACTGAGCACCAAGTGGCCGGTGAGCGACGCCTGCACGGTGATGCCGGCCGTTTCCTTGTCGCGCACTTCGCCGACGAGGATGACGTCAGGATCCTGACGCAGGATTGAGCGAAGGGCGGCAGGGAATGTGAGCCCGGCCTTTTCGTTCACCTGCACCTGCACGACGCCGGCGAGCCGGTATTCGACCGGGTCTTCGACCGTGACGATGTTCACGCCGCGCGCCTGAATGCTGCGCAGCATCGAGTACAGCGTTGTCGTCTTGCCCGAGCCGGTTGGGCCCGTGACGAGAATAATTCCTTCGCGCGTATCGAGCAGGAGCTTGATGCGCTCGAGTTCGTCGGGATTGAGTCCGAGGTTCTCCAGCGACAGCACGGTGGCGCGCTGGTCGAGAATACGAATGACGACTTTTTCGCCCTGCGACGCCGGCAACGTTGAGACGCGGAGGTCGACACGATTGCCGCTGACCGCGACGCGCGCGCGGCCATCCTGCGGACGCAGACGGTCAGCGATGTCCAACTGCGCCATGATCTTTACGCGAGACACGAGCGGCACGCCCGCGGCCTTCGGCAGCACCATCACCTGCCGGAGCACGCCGTCGATGCGGTACCGCACCGCCACGCCGCCTTCTTCCGGCTCAAGGTGAATGTCCGACGCGCGCGACGCGATGCCCTCGGCCACGATCCGGTCCACCAGCTGGATGACGGGGCGTTCCTGGCCGCGCGGTGCGCCCAGTTCCATGTCCGCTTCGTCAACCGACTCCTGAATCGACTCGATGTCATAGTCGCCGGCGACGTTCTCGAGGATCTTTTCGAGGACGTCCTGCGGGCGGTACACCGCTTCGAGACGCGTCGCGATTTGTGCGGGCGACGCGAGCGACATGCGCACCGTACGGCCGAGCGCAAAGGCGAGCGTGCGTTCGCAATCGAGATCGTGCGGATCCGCGGTGGCGATGTCGAGAATCGAATCCGAAATCGCCAGCGGCAGCACGCGGTACTTCCGGACGAGTTGTTCGGGAACGAGTTCGCGCGCCTGCTGTGACACCTGCTGGACGTTCGCAATCTTCATGCGGAACCGCGTGGCCAGTGCGGCGAGGATGTCCTCGTCCCTCACCAGATTCTGGCGGACCACGGCCTCCCAAAAACTGTCCTCACGCGACGCCTTGAGCTTCGCAAACGACTCAGGGGACAAGAGTCCCTCGAGTGTCGGCAGCAGCCATTCGTCACGCGCGGATCGTGCGGAGGTTCCCATTCGGAGGAGAAGGGTGGTCAGGCAGCGCCAACCGGCGCCGGAAAACCGGCCGGGCTGATGCCAAGCCGAATACCAAAGCGTACGTACGGGCTCCTGATACTAGCAAGCGGCCAGGACGACAGTCCCGCAACCGTTTGCAACCTATTTTGGCATCAGAGGATCGGCCAAAAAGCGTGGCCAAAATCGAGCCGCAACGACCACTTCCCACCTCGGTCCAAGCCGCGGGCCACGTCGAGCCGAAGGAGGTCGTGGAGCGAGATCAGCCCGAACCCGGCCGACCGCTGAGGGCCGACGGTTGACGAAGGACCGGTCGCGGACGAGACCCACGCGCCTTGCACAAATGGCGCGAGGATCACCGGTACGCGGGTCGTGCCAAAGCGCGCGAGCGACACGGGGAACGACCCCACCCTGGCCCGCCATTCCAGCCGACTCGTCACTCCAGCCCCGCCGCGAAGCGTGTGCGTGGCGTAGCCAGGTGCAGTCTCAGGGCCACCAAACATGACCTGCTGCTGCACCGGCACGCGGGCGCCAAACACCGAGGCGGCAACGGTTCGGAGCGTCAGTAAGCCGGGGCCGAGCTCGTGCTCACCGGTGACGTTGATTTGCGCGCGCGCATTGGTCACGCGACGGCCCTGCAGCGGCGCATTTGACGAGACCAGCGCGAGCGTTCCCGAGCCGCTCCAGACCGACTCGACCGGCCCGGCGAGGCGGCTCCCGCTCAGCTCCCACTGCAGCTGATCGACCGACGCGACGTCAGAGACGAATCCCAACCGATAGTTCCCCGACCACGGCTTGCCGTGTACGCCAACCGGTGATTCGCGGACCCGTTCCGCCGAGAGGCGCCAACGGAGCCGGTTTCCGCCTTGTACCACCAGGGAAATGCCTTCGGCGCGGAAGAGGTCGGTCAGATCAACGCCGAGCTCCTGCGACGCGATCGAGTTCCCGATGAGGCTCGATTCGTCCACCTCGCCGGCCGGCCGAAGATCATCAAAAGTCGCGACACCCAGTTTGAGACCGCTGAGGGATTGCCAATGCACGCCGAGTTCGTGTTTGATCCGATGATCGTCCAATCCGTATCGCCCCGAGAGGCGCACCGACCAGGGACCGCCGAGCCGGAGCGACGTACCCGCGCCGAGGGCGAGCCCTTCGACACGATTGACGCGAACAAAATCACTCACTCGCCGAACCGCCAGTGTCGCGCCGGCGGCTTTGGCGAGCGCGGCCTCGCGAACGATCCTCGCGGCCTGTTCCTGTAACTGCTGCGTGCCACCATCGGCCATGGCGAGCTGCACGCGCACGGCGATCGAATCGGAAAGTTGGCCGGGAAACGCATAGGCCTTCAGCGCCGGCGGCGGCGCAAAGGTGATCTCCGGGCCGGCAAAGAGCTCCGCCGGCACGCCGCGGTTTGGCTCCATGCAGCACAGATCCCACTCGCCGCGAATAATTCCGCGCGCGGGAAACTCAAGCCAGGTTCCGCTCCGACGGATTTCGATAACCTGCCGCCGTGGCAACCAGAAGCGCCCCTCGATGAGCCCGTTGTCGAGGACAACCGAGACGTCGTCGAGTGCGGGATCGATGAGCGCTGCTCGCGTAAAACTGATGCTCATACGCACCACAGCGGCTGACTCGCGGTCGAGGTAGAGCGCGCCGACCGCTCGCGGTTGGCGGTCGTCGCGGGGGCGCACGTCCACCTGCATCACGTCCCAGCTGCGGGCGCCCACGCGGATGGAGAGCGAATCGGTGATCGCGAACTCGTAGGCGTCCCTTCCTCGGCCGGAAAGCGGGTGCGGCACGTCGCGCACCTCGTCTCCGTCGCCCAGCCGAATGATGGCTGGGAAGTTGTTCTGGACGATTGCGAGGTGGTCGCGGTGGTAGTTGATGTCCGTGGGGAGCATCAGGGTGTCCCGCCGCCCGACGACGCGCTGCTTGCTCTGATTTGGTGCGCGCCAATAGACTTCGACCGCGAGTTCGTCGGCGCGCACGACCTGCGGCGGATCGGGGTACCCTTCCCCGAGCTGCGCAAGAAAGGTCAGGTATCCGTGCGCGACCGCGCGATAGTCAGCGAGTCCAGAGTCCGCGAGCTGCGCTGACCGCCGCGCGATGGCCCGGTCCACGAGAGAGATTGTGCGGGGATCGTTCCAGACCGCGGCGGCGGATTCGCGTCCACTCTGCGCCTGGAGCGCATGCAGGGGGGCGGTCGATGCAGTGAGTACGCAAACGACAGCGAGCACAAGGACCGCCAGGCCGTTGGCGGCGACACGAGGAGGCATGGTGGCAGTATCGCGGGGTGCCCGTGTGTGGGCAACGGAAGCAGGCGGCGCCGCAACGCCGGAGCTGGCTCGATGAAAGGCGGATTCGCCGAGTTCATGAGCCGGGCCCGGGTGCACTCGCTCGTACCAGTCTGGCGCGACTGCCTGCTGGACCTCGACACGCCCGTGTCAGCCTACGCGCGGCTGCGCGCGGCCGGCACCCCGGGCGCGTCGCGATTCGCCTTTCTGCTTGAGAGCGCGCCGGCCGGTAGCGACACCTGGGCGCGCTACACCTTTCTCGGCGCCGATCCGACGGCCGCGTGGCGGTTGGTGGATGGCACAGTCGAAGACTGGGATACCGCGCGTGGCTGGCATGGCGCGCGTCGGCCGGCCGACCCCATTGAGGACCTGCGCGAGCAATTGTCGGCGCGCATGCCGATCGACGCGCCAGAAGCGGGACCGTTCTGGGGCGGCGCGGTGGGCTACTTCGCGTATGACGTCGTCCGCCACATCGAAGATCTGCCGTCCCCGCCGCCGCGCGGTGTGGCGGCGCCCGATTCCGTGTTCGTGTTCACGCGGACGATGGTGATCATCGACAACCTCAAGGCGCAGGCACGGGTCACCTGTGCGGTACCGCTCGACGCGGATCTCTCCGAACCGGCGTTGCGCGCGGCGTGGGATGCGGCGCAGCGCGACATCGACGCCGTGATCACCAAGCTGCGGACCGGCCCATCCCTGAAGCCGATTGATCTCGACGCAACGGCCGCGCCGGCAGAGGGGCGCTCGACCTATTCGCGCGAAGCGTTCATGGCCGGTGTGGAGCGCATCAAGGAGTACATCGTGGCGGGCGACTGCTTTCAAGCACTGCTCGCCCGGCGCATCGTGGTGCCACACGACTTCGACGGGACGGCGCTCTACCGCGCGATTCGTGCGCTGAATCCGTCGCCGTACATGTATCACCTGCTCCTGGACGGCGTGGAAATCGTCGGCAGCTCACCCGAGTTGCAGGTGCGCGTCACCGACGGCAAGGCGATAGTACGGCCAATTGCCGGCACCTGTCCCCGCGGCGCCACACCCGAGGAAGATGCGCGGCTCGCCGATGCCCTCCTGCGCGACGAAAAGGAACGCGCGGAGCATGTGATGCTCGTGGACCTCGGCCGCAACGACATCGGCCGTATCGCCGAGTACGGCTCGGTGAAGGTCACGCAACTGATGGTGGTCGAGCGCTTTTCACACGTGCAGCACATTGTGAGCGAAGTGGAGGGCACGATTGCCGCCGACCGCTCGTGCCTCGGGGTGTTCCGCGCGACGTTCCCCGCGGGCACGATGACCGGCGCGCCAAAGGTGCGCGCGATGGAGATTATCGATTCGTTGGAGCCGGAACGACGCGGGCCCTATTCGGGCGCCATTGGGTATGTAGCCTACGGCGACCGCCGGATGGATCTGGCGATCACGATTCGCACCTGCGTGATTGCCGGAGGCGAGGCGAACGTGAATGCCGGCGCCGGAATCGTGGCGGACTCGGTTCCGGAAAAAGAGTGGGCGGAAACAGAGGTGAAGGCGCGTGCAATGCTGACCGCGATCGGTCGTGTGCGAGCGGCGAATACGCCATATTCTGTGCAATGACGCTGCAGCTTTCCGGCATCGACAACGAGTACGCGTTCGAACTGCGCCCCAAGACGACGATGGTCCTCGGCCGGGCCGTGAACTCGGACTGCGCCGTGGTTGATGCCACCGTCTCGCGGCGTCACGCGGAAATGGCCGTCACGGAAGAAGGGATTCAGGTGAAGGACCTGGGCTCCAGCAACGGGACGTTCGTGAACGGCGTAAAGATTGACAGTTATTTCGTTGCGCCCCGCGATACGGTAAACACGGCGAGCCGCCTGTGCGGCAAAGCTGGGGCGGGCGAGATTCTCATGAGCGAGAAGTTCAAGGACTCGCTCATGACGCCACCGCGCATGACACCGATGCCGCCGATGGAGTTGAAGAACAAGAGCCAGCCCGTCACAGTATTCAAAGTCGTGCGGTGAGCGAGTCCGGCACGCCCGCAGGGTATCGCGAGAGCGCGCTCGGCACGGCGACAATGGTCGCCCGCGAGCACCAGCACGACGCGATTCGCGAGACGCTGGCGCGAGGCACGCTCCACCAGTGGGCGGCCACGCAGCCCAATGCGCGGCCATTTCAGGGGCGAGACATTGCGTGGGCGACTGCGCTGGGCAACGGGACCAAAGTCGTCGTGCGGCATTCACGCCATGGCGGCGCACTCGCGGCGCTCACCGGCGATCTCTTCCTCGCACCGACGCGTGCCCCGCAAGAGTTGCGGACGGTGTTGCGGTTGCGCGAAGCGGGAGTGGCCACGCCGGAGATGATCGCGTATGTCGTGTACGCCGCCATCGGACCATTTCGGCGCGCTGACGTGGCCACCGCCCTCGTAGATGGCGTTGATTTGCCGCGCGCATGGACGACCAGCCCAACTCCCTCAGCTCGCCAGCCGATGATTGACGCGGTGGCGGCGCTCCTGAAGTCGCTGGCGGCCGTCGGCGCCCATCATCCGGACCTGAACGCGAAGAATATGCTCATCGGCACCCAGGCCGGCGCTCCGCGCGCCTGGGTGCTGGACGTGGACCGCGTGACATTCGGGCGCGCCAACGATCCGGCGATCGCGAAAAAGAACATGATGCGGTTGGGCAGTTCGCTACTCAAGCTTGGCACCGCGCACGGGCTCGATATCAGGGAGGAGGACTGGCAGCGTCTCGCCGCTCAGGCTGGGGTGGTGGTCTCTCCCGGTAAGCCGGTACCGGTGCTCCGATGAAGCCGGCGCTCCGCAATGCCGGCGCACCCGGCGCCGATGTGCCACTCGACCATGTGCTGGTGGTGATGATGAGCGCGGTGGGCGACGCGGTGCACGTCTTGCCGGTGCTGCACGCCATCAAGCGGGTTTCGCCTGCGACGAAGGTGACGTGGGTACTGCAGCCCGGGCCGGCCACCCTCGTGCGTGGGCATCCACTCGTCGACGACATCGTGTTGTTCGACCGCTCGGCGGGCCTCCGCGGGTTTCTCGATGTGCGTCGCGAGCTCGCCACACGCCCGGCGAGCGTCGTCTTGAACCTCCAGGTGTACTTCAAGGCCGGGATCATCACGACGTTCACGCAGGCGCCGGTGAAGCTCGGATTCGACCACGCGCGCGCACGGGACATGAACTGGCTCTTCACCACGCACCGTATTCCACCGCATGCGATGCAGCACGTGCAAGACCAGTATTTCGAGTTCTCCGATTGGCTTGGCATGCCGTCGGAGCCGGTGACCTGGGGCCTCGGCCCCTGGAATGACGAAGAGCGGGCCTGGCAGCGTGAGTTCATCGCGCCATTCGAACGGCCAATCGCACCGATCGTCATTGCGACGAGCAAAGCGCAGAAGGACTGGATGCCGGAGCGATGGGCCGAGGTGTGCGACGCCCTCTGGCACGATTTCGGGCTTCAGCCTGTGCTTGTGGGCGGTAAGTCGCCGCGCGAGCTGGCGGCCGAACAGGTGATTTTTGCCAGAGCGAACCAGAAACCGGTGTCGGCGCTCGGCAGCGGACTGCGCAGGCTCGCCGCGATCATCGACTCGGCCGCGCTGGTGCTCTCGCCGGACACGGGACCGCTGCACATGACGGTGGCGCTTCAGCGACCGGTGGTGTCGCTGATTGGATATTCGAACCCAAAGCGCGTCGGCCCCTACCGGTGGTGCCGCGACCTCATGATTGACGCGTATGGCGAGCCGGGCGAGGACTACCCGGTGTCGATGGAGAACCGGCTGGACCGAATGCCGCGGATCTCCGTGCGCGACGTACTGGATCGCGTGGAACGGTGGCGCAGCAGCTACAAGACGGGTTGACGGTTCACGGTTGGCGGCTGACGGTTGACGGCTGACGGTCACCAGCAGATCAGCAGTCGAGCAGCTTCAGAATTTCTTTTGCGCGGCTCTAGAGGTCTTCGAACTTACTGCGCTCACTAGCGGTGACTATTCCGCGCGCAAAGTCATGCTGCAGGCCGACTTCCGAGACCAATGCAACCAGCCGCCGGAGGCCGAGGCCCATCACGCTGAAGTAGTCGCCCTCGACGCGATCAATCAGCGTCGCGCCGAATCCCTGAATCCCATACGCACCAGCTTTGTCCATCGGCTCGCCGGTGCCGACGTAGTCACGAATCTCATCGTCGCTGAGTGCGCGAAACACCACTTCCACGCGCTCGACGCCCGACGCCGTGTGGCCATTGAACGCGACCGCGACCGCGGTGAAGACTCGATGCCGGCGCCCACTCAGCCGCCGCAGCATCCGCGCCGCGTCAGCGGCATCGACAGGCTTCCCGAGCACGTCGTCATCCACGACGACGATCGTGTCGGCGGCGATCACGACGGCACCGGCATCCTGCGCGGCAATCTTGTGCGCCTTTCCGCGTGCGAGGCGTTCTGCGTACACCAGCGGCGCTTCACCAACGAGCAGCGTTTCGTCGATATCGGCGGGGCGAACCTCGTGCGTGACGCCGATCAGGGAGAGCAACTCGCGGCGGCGCGGTGATGCCGAGGCAAGAATGAC
>Ga0114969_10004410_pt1 | contig 11117 bp, 9 predicted proteins | sample M_130807_MF_Meta_FD_87316 | JGI IMG/M metagenome (GOLD analysis project Ga0114969, IMG submission 87316) | Freshwater microbial communities from Lake Montjoie, Canada to study carbon cycling - M_130807_MF_MetaG | ecosystem: Environmental > Aquatic > Freshwater > Lake | place: Lake Montjoie...
ACGTGGACACCGCGCCCGGGAGTTCGAGGAGAAAGGTGGTGCCGGACGGGCCGGTATGGTCCAAGCGGAGATCGCCGCCGAGATGCCGGGCCAATTGCCGGCTCAGGGCGAGGCCGAGCCCGGTTCCCCCGGGCTTGGTGGACTCCTGCGGCGTGAACAGGCGTCCCGCCGCTTCGGGCCCGATGCCCGTGCCGCTGTCGCTCACCCGGAAGCACCACCGGGTGCCGGAGGGGCGTTCTGCCTCCACGCGCACGACGCCCGGGCCGTCGATGGCTTGGAACGCGTTGGTGGCGAGATTTTCCAAAACCAGCAGGGCCAGATTGGCCGTCCGGTTGTCCAGTGGCGGTCCTGCGGCCGCCTTGGTTTCGAGGCGCACCGGACGTTCGCCCAGCGCGGGCCGCAACCGGCGCTCGAGTTCGCCGCAGAGTTCGGCGGCGGAAATCTCGAAAGCCGAAAGCCCCTGCTCGTCGCGCAGCACCCGGACCACGTCGTCGAGCATCGTTTTCATCCGGCGCGCGGTGGCCGCCGCATCGGCCTGGTCCACGGCATCGCCCCGTCCTTCCTGGGCCACGAAGTGTTGGAGCGCCAACAGCGGGTTGCGCAGGCCATGGACGAGGTGCGAGGCCACCGCGCCGACGGCGCTCGTCTTGGACGCCAGGGCCAGTTCCCGGTTCGCGCGCACGAGACGCTCCGAACGTTCCTCGAGGAGTCGGTTGAGGCGTTGGAGCCGATGGAACGCGATGCCAAGCACGAGTGCCATCGCACCGCCCAACACCCCGAAGGCCAGCCAGCCCTGCCGCGCCAGACTCGCGTCCAGCCGACGGTATTCCGCCGCGAGTCCCGAGGCGTCCAGAGTCATCGCCGCGATGCCCACCAGCATCCCGCGGGAGTCGTGCAACGGCACCGCAAGGTCCAGCCGCGGATCGGGCTCCGGGACGTAGCGGACCCCCACCTCGCCGTGGGTCGCCCCGGCGATCAGGGCGTCGTCCGGGCCCGCCGCCGCGTTGGTGCCGCCCAGAAGGGTCGCGAACAGCGTGCCTTCCGGCGCGTGCAACCGGGCTCCCAGAACGCCCGGCAAACCCGGGATGGTCGCGGCGTCGAGCAGGACGACGAGCGGGTCCGCCTCGTCCGCGTTCGCGGCGTCGCCCAGTTGTTTCTCGACCAACGCCGCCACGATGCTCGCGTCCCTGCGTGCCAATTGTCGCCGCATGTCGGCGCGCATCGGTGCCCGGCCGAGGGTGATGGCCGTTCCCAGCAACGCCAATGCCGCGAGGATCGCCAACCCCGCGGTCCATGGGGACTGCGTGCGGAACTTTGTCATCGGGCCCTGGTTCTAGAAATCACGCTCGATCCCCACCTGCCACACGTGCCCGTGCAGGTCGTCCGACGCCACGTTCGATCGTTGTTGTTCATGGAAGAACTCCCCGTAGAGGCGGAATTGCTTGGTCCACCGATACTCGACGCGGCCCTCGAACTCGAGTCCGTCCCGCGTCCGCAGCGAGGGGTCGAAGACCGATACCACCTGCCGCGGAAATTGGTAGGTCGTCCAGCGGGCCGTTCCCCGCAACAACCAGTCCTTGGACTCGAGCTTGAGGGTTGTCGCCGCCCCGAACCGGTCGTAGTCGGTGAATCCCTCGCCGTTGTCCGTCCGGCGCACGTGAAAGAGTCGGGCCGTCGTCTGGAAATGCCGGCCCGCATCCCATGATTGCTTCCAGACGAGGTCCGAACGCAAATCGTGCGTCGTCAACCGGGTCCCGGCGATCGGCACGCCGAGCGGATCCGCCTGCTCGCGGGTGTCGAAGGGCCGCTCGATGCAGGCGAACGAAGTCTCGACCGAGCCGTTGGTGGTGTAGTTCCAGCCCGCCGTGAGCTTTGGTCCCCATTCCCGAAAGCTCGACACGGGTTGGCGGAGGAACTGGCGGTTCAGGGGCAAGCCCGCCTCGACGTAAAACCCGGCGGGCAGCGTCCCGCGCAGGGTGGGCCCCACGAGGATCCCGTGCCCCACCACCTGGACGCTGCCGCGGTCGCCGCCGTACTCCGTCGCGTCCAGCACCTGCTGGTTGTAGAGGTGGGTCAGCGAAAGTCCCGCCGTCAGGCGCTCGGTCAGGGTCCGCTTGTAGGCCAGATGGGTGAGGAAGACCTGTTCCTCGGTCGCCAGCGGTTGGCCGACCCCCGTGACCGCCGGGTTGAGGTAATACCGCTGGTCGCCACTGAAGAAGAAAAACACCTGGTTCGCGTCCACCGGGGCCGGAACACCATCCACTCGACGCCGAGGATGGCCAGGCCGGTGTCCTGACGCTGGGTCGCGGCGAGCAGGGCGTTCTCCTTGTAGCCGCCGCCGGTCCGGACGGTGAGTTGGATGTCCCAGAGAAAGAAGGGGCCGGGCTCGTCCCGGATCGGGCCGTACGCGAAAGGACCCGCGGTGACGGCAACCTGCGCGAGGGCCGCCGCGGCACCGGCCGCCACGCGGAAGATTTCGGGGAGACGCGCCATCGGCATGTGCGAAAGGCCGGCGATCGTGGGAACGATCGCCGGCCTGGCATGCCCGGACTCGGCGGGAGGCGCGAACCGGGGGATGCTGCGAGGTCAGTGCTTGCGGCCGCCCTTGCCCTTCGGGTCGGTCCCGCCGTCCACGGCGCCCGGGGTCGAGCCCTTGAGGGTGTTGCGCAATTCACGCAACTGCTCGCGGATGTCGGAGCGCAGTTGGGACGTGTCCGCGAGGAAAGTGTCGCGGTTGCCCTTCAGCTGCTCCTTGAGCTTCTGCTTTTGCTCTTCCGTCGCGCCCTTGAGCTGGGCGAGCAGATCTTTCTGGGATGCCGCGAATTTCTGGGCCGCATCCTGATACTGGGCGATGAGCGCCTTGAGGGCGTCCGGGATGTTCGCGTTCGGCGGCACGCCGAGCCGCGGAATCTCGAAGCCCTGACGGCCACCCTCCGTCTTGGGCGGCACGGGAGGCACCGGCGGCTTGTCGCCGCCGCGGTCGCCGCCGTCGTCCGCAAGGATCGAGCCGGCAAAGCCCAAAGCCATGGCCACGATCACGCTGAGTTTCTTGAAGTTCTTCATGTGTTCCTCCGATTGGAAGTCTTGTAAAACCGACCCTGTTGACTCTGTTTCCGTTTGGGAACCATTTTCATGGCACCCCCTTGCCGGATTGCTCTGCAGTCGCCATGCCATGGTTCGGCACGCTCCGAAAGCGTCGAAAAAGCCCGTAATGGCGGGTTTCCGTCCGGTGTCGCCGGCCTGACTCGCCGGGAGTTGGGTGCTTGGCCCGGCGGAAGCGGGCGCGGTTGGGGGACTGGCCCCAACCCGAGGGGCACGCCTTCCCTCGCCAGGGACGTCGTCCATCGGCGGGCATTTCCCTGTGGAAGATTGGCAACGGCTGTGTTGGCGAGCGGCACGGGCGACCCCGAGATTCCCTGCATGGAGGGCTCATGAAGACATGCTTCTTGTTGGTACCTGCGGGCGCGCTCTGGGTTGGCTTGGCACTCGGCCATGCACGGGCCGGGACGACGGCTTTTTTCTACGCGTCGCAGGGAATGACGGTCGAGGCTCCCGGTGCCACGTCGGACACCATCCGCACGGGCGACTACCTCTTCACGTACTCCCAGGACAAGTGGTGGTATTCGACGATCTCCATCGGGCCCGGAGTCCCGACCGGGCGGTTCCGGAGGATGGAGTGGCCCGAAGGGTTGCACGCGCAGGCCATCACCGCGGGGCCATCGGGATTGTTGACCTATCAGGAATCGGCACTCGTGACGATCCGGCGGGCCGACGGGGCGGTGTTCGACATCGTTTCGTTCGCCGGAAAACTGCTGGGGAGCACGGCGGGCGCGGGCGGGGCATTCGAGATCATGCCCAAGCGGGACGGCAACGATGGTTTTGCCGATCCACTCACCCTCGATGCCACGGGCAATTCGGGCAGCGTGTTTGCCTACAACACGCCCACGCTCGTGGGCTTCGATACCTACGGCATCGGGATCTGGATGGATTTCGGATTGATCGGGTTGGTGGTCCGCGACGCGAGCGAACCGCCGCCCGTGCTCTCGATCTCCGCTCTGGCTGGCAATGCCGTGGCGTTGTCGTGGAGCACCAATTCCGCGGGTTACCGGCTGGAATCCACCGGAACTTTGCCCGGCCAAGGTTGGAGTCCGGTGGTCGATCCGGCGACCCTTGCGGGCGACCGGTTCGTGGTGACGCTGGAGGCGGCCGGTACCGCGCGCTTTTACCGGCTCGCCAAGCCCTGACCGGTCAGGCGGGTCCCCGGGCACCGTCGGTTTCGACGGCGTCGCCCCGTTGTGGGGCGAGTCGATAGCGCAGGTAATCGCGGGAGACCCCGAGGAGGCGGGCCGCGCCGGACACGTTGCCTTCCTTCTGCTGCAGCGCGTGGCGGATCAACCGGAGGATGGCCTCTTCCAATTGGAATCCGGATTCGGGAAACCGGTAGGCCGCGTTGAACCATTCGTCCGTGGGAACGCCGGAGCCGGGAGCGAGGTTTGGCGCCGGGAATCGTTGGTCGGCGGTGGTCGTGCCGGCGGTTTCTCCGCCGCCGGCCCCGAGCAGGGAGTCGAACTGGAGCGCGGGCCCGTCCTCGAAGACCAGCGCGCGTTCCACCTCGTGCGATAGTTCGCGCACGTTGCCGGGCCATCCGTAGTTCAGCAGCCGCCGGCGTCCCAACTCCGCGATGGGCTTCGGCGGGAGACGATGTCGCCGGCAAGCGCGTTGGATCAAGGCTTCCGCCAGCCGGATGATGTCCGCGCCGCGTTCGCGCAGCGGCGGGATGGCGATCCGGAAAAGGTCGAGGCGGTGGAACAGGTCTTCACGGAATCGGCCGGCGGCAACCTCCTGGCGCAAGTCGCGGTTGGACGCGGCGACGATGCGGACGTCGATCGGCAAGACCCGGTTGCCGCCGACGCGGCGGACGCGGCGCTCCTCGATCGCGGACAGCAGTTTGCCCTGCACGGGCAGCGACAGGCTGTTGATCTCGTCGAGGAACAGGGTGCCGCCCGCCGCGGCCTCGAACAGGCCGAGCCGCACCGACCGGGCGTCCGTGAAGGCGCCTTTCTCGTGGCCGAACAACTCGGATTCCGCGAGTGATTCCGGAATCGCCGAGCAATTCATTTCCACGATCGGTCCCTCGGCGCGCGGACCCTTGTCGTGGAGCCACCGGGCGATGGCGGTCTTGCCCGTGCCGGTCTCGCCCTGCACGAGCACGGGCGCCAACTCGGTGCCGAGCCGACGGTCGGCCGCCAGGATGCGGGCCAGTTGTTGCTCGAGGTTGGCAAGGGATTCGCCGAAGTAAAACGCGTTGGCCGTCGATTCCGATTTCCGGTGCTCGTCCGCGCGTGCCTGGGCCCGCGAGCGTCGGCCGCGGGTCAGCACCAACGAGAGCGCCTCCGGCTCGAAGGGCTTGGCGATGTAATCGATCGCGCCGAGTTGGATCGCCTCGACCGCGCCGCGGATCCCGCCCTCGGAGGTCATCACCACGACGCCGGTTTGGCTGCCGAAGGCGCGTTCGCGCAGCAGGTCGGTGCCAAGCCCGTCGGGCAGGTTCACGTCGAGCAGCACGAAGTCGAATCCCAGTTCGTTCGCGAGTTGGCGGGCGGCACGCAGGCTGTCGGCGCCGGACGTCTCGGCGCCGAGACGCTCGAGCGTCGCGAGGAGGTGCCGGCGGAGCAGGGGTTCGTCGTCGACCACCAGCACGTTGAGACCGGCGAGCGGGGCGTTGGCCATGGGGCGGAGGTTGGGGGCGGGACGGCTTCGGGCAAAAGCCGGAAATGCGGCCGGGCGATCCGTAGTCCCTCAGTCCTCGAATCGCCACCGCACGGCGTCGAGCCCGCCGTGGACGACGGCGATCGAAGCCTGCGCCCGCACCACCGGCTTCGCGTGGTACGCCACGCTGAGACCGGCCCCGGCCATCATCTTCAGGTCGTTGGCGCCGTCGCCGATCACCACCGCCCGCCCCGGTCCGCAACCGAGGGCCTCGCAGGCTTGGCGCACCCGGGCTGCCTTCCCGTCCGCGTCGACGATGGTTCCCAGCACCCGGCCCGTCAGTCGGCCCTCCACGATCTCGAGCGTGTTGGCCAGGGTGTGGTCGAGCCCCAGCCGCGCTTTCAGCCGATCGGTGAAAAACTCGAATCCGCCCGAAACCAGCACGGTCGTCCATCCCGCCGCCCGCGCGGTCGCCAGCAACGCCTCGGCACCGGGCGACAGCCGGAGTCGTTCGTCATACACCCGCTGGAGCGCGTCCGCCGGCAGGCCTTCCAACAGGGCGACGCGACGGCGCAACGAGCCGGCAAAATCCAACTCGCCCCGCATGGCCGCCGCCGTCACCGCCGCGACTTCCGGCTTCCTGCCCGCCAAGTCCGCGATCTCGTCGATGCATTCGATCGTGATCAGCGTCGAGTCCATGTCCATCGCGAGCACGCGGAAGTCTTCCCGGCGGAGCGGTCGGTCGATGCGGAAAACGTCGAGTCCCGCGGCCAACGCCGGGTCGGCGAAGTCGGGGCCGGCAGCGGCATCGGAAAGCCGCCAGACGCCGGGAGCGAGTTGCCGCCGGCCGGTCGCCTGGGCGCGGGACTGCCATGCGGCCGCGGCGGCGTCGTCGAGGGCGGGGCCTTGGAGGACGATGTCGTTCATCTCGTGGCCGCGGAGGCTGGAGGAACCTCCGGCGCTGGAAAAGGGGGAACTCGGCGCTTGCACCCGGAAGGTCCGCCGGTACGCTGGTCGCGTTCTCAACGATTTTATGCGCACGGGATTCAAGCAAGTTTCTCTGGTTGTGGTAGTCGCCGCCTTGGCGACCGGATGTGCGAGCGCCGAGCGCAAGCTGGGCCGCGGCCTCAACAATCTCTCCGAGCCCATCCGCTTGGGCGAACTCCAGCGTTCCATGGAGCAGTCGTATCTCTGGGATGGTCCCGACGCGACTTACTCCACGGGATTGGTCCACGGCATCGGCCGGACTTTCGCGCGCGCCAGCGTCGGTGCCTTCGAGGTCCTGACCTTCCCGATCCCCAGCGATCCCTACATCAAGCCCGTGAATCCGGTTTACCCCGATTCCTACAAGCCGGGCGTGCTGGACACTTCCGCGCTGAAGACGGACACGTCGCTCGGTTTCGACACCACCGATGTCGTGCCCTTCTCGCCGGGCAGCCGCTTCAAGATCTTCGAGTGATCGATGCGATTTTCCAAGACGCGCCAACGCAGGTTGGCGCGTTTTTTCTTTTCCCAACATGCCGCTCGTCCGCCGTTCCCCCTGCAAGGTCAACCTGCTGCTGAACATTCTCGGCCGCCGGCCGGATGGTTTCCATGAACTCGAAACCCTGTTCTTTCCCGTGCCGCTCGAGGACGAACTTCGTTTCGCTCGCGGCGGCGACGGCGTGGTCCTGACCTGCAGCCATCCCGATCTCCCCCTCGATTCGGGCAATCTGGTGCATCGTGCGGCGACCCGATTTCTGGAGCGCGCCGGTCTTCGCGAGGGGGTGCGCATCCATCTCGAGAAGCACGTCCCGTTGGCCGCCGGACTCGGGGGCGGGAGTGGCAATGCCGCGCAGACCTTGCTCGGCCTGAACGAACTGTTCGGCACGCCCCTGGAGCCCGGGACGCTCGACGAGCTTGCCGCGGGGTTGGGGTCCGACGTGAACTTTTTCCTGCAGCCCAATCCCGCTTTGGCGTGGGGACGGGGCGAACGGATCGAGCCGCTGGAATCCTTCGCCTGCCTCCATGGGTGCGCGCTGTTGCTCTACCACCCGGGATTCGGCATCTCCACGGCATGGGCGTACAAGGAACTCGCCCGGTTTCCCGACGCCCTCGCCGGTCGGCCGGGCCGGGCCCGGGAACTGGCGGCGCGGTTGGTTGCCGGCGACCGGGACGGGGCCATGGGATTGCTCTACAACTCGCTCGAAGCGCCCGCCCTCGAGAAGCATCCCGTGCTCGCTCTCTATCAGGAGACCTTCCGGGACCTTGGCGCGATGGGGACGCTGATGTCGGGCAGCGGTTCCACGACGTTTGCGTTCTTTCCGGATCGGAAGACGGCGGACGCCGCCGTTGCGCCCTTTGAGGCGGCGTACGGCACCGCCGGGTGGCTTCGGGTGGTGGGTCTCTGACGCCGGGATCCGGCGGGAGGTTTGTTTTGCGAGGGGAGGGGCGTTTTCCCTACTCTCCCGACGCATGTTGTCGAAAAAGGCGAAGTATGCGATCCGGGCGCTGATTCACCTCGGGCAAAAGGGATCGGGAAAGCCGGTCTTGATTCGCGACATCGCGGTGCAGGAACGGCTGCCCCAAAAATTCCTCGAAGCCATCCTGCTCGAGATGAAGTCGGCCGGAATTCTGGCGGCCCGGCCCGGGAAAGGGGGCGGCTACAGTCTTCGCCAGCCCGCGGACACCATCAATATGGGGCGGGTGATCCGGTTGATCGACGGTCCTTTGGCGCCGATACCCTGCGTGAGCCAGACGGCCTATGCGCCTTGCGACGATTGCCTGGACGAGAAGACCTGCACGATTCGCCTGGTGATGAAGCAGGTTCGCGATGCCACCGCCAAGATCTTGGACGAGACGACGCTGGCGCAATTGCTGGAGCAGCAAGAACGGTTGTCGGGCGCGGGCTCCGCATTGGATTTCGCGATCTAGCGGGGATCTCGAAGTCCATGGCACCCGGATCCGGACAAGACCGGCAATGGGTCGAAGATCGCCCCGCGCTGATTTCATGGATTGACGATCTCTACTCGAATAGTAGACAAGAAGCCGTCGCGTGAAGACATCGAGACACAACGTGAGGGGGATGGCATCCGGGCGGCGATCGCTGCTTTGGCTGCTCGCCGCCGTGGGCTTGCCTGCGGCCGTCGCGATTCCCGGGCGTGCGGATGCGCCGGATGTCGGCGAAGAGTTGCGCGAATTGCGGCGCCAGATCCAAGCGCTCCGGCAGGAAGTCCGCATTCTGCAGCGGCAACGCGAGATCGACCAGGAACAGGCCGTCGAAAAAGCCGGCCAACAGCCCAAGGTGAGCGTCGGCGCCCCGAACCTGTCCTTCCGTTCGCCGGACTCGAAATACGACCTCAAGATCCGTGGCTGGGTGCAGGCCGATTCCCGCTGGTTCCTCAACGCGGTCAACACGACCAACGGCGCCGCCACCCCGCGAGGCGACACCTTCCTGATCCGCCGCGCCCGGTTGGTGGTCGAGGGGACGTTCCTCGAGGATTTCACGTACTTCTTCCAACCGGAATTCGGCGGCGCCAACGCCACCCTTCTCGACGCGAGCGTGAACTACGCGCTGCGGCCCGAATTCCAGATCAAGGTGGGTCGCTTCAAGTCGCCCCTCGGTCTGGAATTCCTTCAAAGCCCGCTCCAGAGCATGGGCATGGAGTGGAGTTCCGTGACGGGGTTGCTGCCGCTGCGCGACAACGGGGTCACGCTGCACGGCGACCTGCTGGACGCCCGCCTTTCCTACGAGGTCGGCCTCTTCAACGGTGGGCCCGACGGGGCCAATGCCGGCGCGACGGACATCGATGGGACCAAAGACGTCGTGGCCCGGGTGTTCGCCCAACCGTTTCGCGAGGGAAATGCCGCTTGGCTGCAAGGCCTGGGATTCGGCATGGCCGGGAGTTGGGGGCGTCACGAGGGGGTTGCGGCGCGTCCCGGGGCCTTGCTCAGCGGGGGGTCGCAATCCATTTACCAAGTGCGCACGGACAACGCCGTGACCGCGACGGCGGAGCCGGACGGTGCTCAATGGCGCTGGGTGCCGCAGATCTACCACTACCAGGGGCCCCTCGGCATTCTCGCGGAGTACGTCGTCAACAGTTCGGAATACCGGGGTGGCTTTGGCCATCGCGCCGACCAACATGTCCGACTCGAGAACACGGCGTGGCATCTGGATGTCGGCTACGTCCTGACCGGCGAGGACGCGACGTACCGCGGGGTTCGGCCGCGCCACGACTTCAGCCTTTCCGGCGGGGGGTGGGGTGCCGTCCAGTTGTTCGCGCGTTACAGCGAATTGCATCTGGATCCCAAGGCGTTCCCGACCATCGCCAATCCGGCCTATTCGGTCTCGGACGCCACCGAATACTCCGCGGGAGTGAACTGGTATCTCAACCCCAACGTCCGCGTGAACCTCCACTACGCGCTGACACGTTTCAACGCCGGCGATTTCAACGGCAAGGACCGCCCGTCCGAGCACGCCGTGCTCACGCGGGTCCAAATCTCTTTCTGACGCCGGACAACCCATCGAATCGATAGCCATCCCATGAACATCGCGCACATGCACTGCAACCGGGGGCCCCTCGGGCCCGTTCGGAAGTCGATGGGATCCCGGGCGCTCCCCGTCCTCGTCGCCTTGGTCGCCTGCCTTTTCGCGACCGCGCGGGGGGCCGCCAAGGACATCCCGTTTCTCAACGTGTCCTACGATCCCACCCGCGAGCTCTACGCGGAGATCAATGCCCGGTTCGTCGACGGGTGGAATGCCAAGTCCGGCGACAAGCTCCGGATCAGCCAGAGCCATGGCGGTTCCGGCAAACAGGCGCGCTCGGTCATCGACGGCCTCGAGGCGGACGTCGTCACCCTCGCGTTGGCCTACGACATCGATGCCATCGCCCAACGCGCCAAACTGCTCCCCGCCGACTGGCAGAAGCGGTTGCCCCATAATTCCACCCCCTTCACTTCCACGATCGTGTTCCTCGTCCGGAAGGGGAATCCGAAGGGGATCAAGGATTGGGACGACCTGGTGAAGCCGGGGGTCGCCGTGATCACGCCGAACCCGAAGACCTCGGGGGGCGCCCGCTGGAATTACCTCGCGGCCTGGGGATACGCGCTGCGGAAGAACGGGGGCGACCAGCAAAAAGCCAGGGAGTTCGTCGCGGGCCTTTTCAAGAACGTGCCCGTGCTCGACACCGGCGCGCGTGGCGCGACCACGACCTTCGTCCAGCGGGGCATCGGCGACGTGTTGATCGCCTGGGAAAACGAGGCGCTGCTGTCGCTGAAGGAAGGCGGCAAGGATCCGGTCGAGATGGTGGTTCCTTCCGTCAGCATCCTCGCGGAACCGCCCGTCGCCCTCGTCGATCGCGTGGCCAAGCGTCACGGCACCACGGAAATCGCGGCGGCCTACCTCGAGTTCCTCTACACCGAACCGGCCC